>Ga0364880_10230_pt1 | contig 29066 bp, 28 predicted proteins | sample ExccelJu500001D3_5_FD_206927 | JGI IMG/M metagenome (GOLD analysis project Ga0364880, IMG submission 206927) | Enriched cells from Trout Bog Lake Hypolimnion, Wisconsin, USA - BchlTB.July30.5000.01.D3 | ecosystem: Environmental > Aquatic > Freshwater > Lake > Hypolimnion/Profundal zone | place... | reverse complement strand
TGCAACAAATGCACCCATTCTTTTTACCAATAATGTTGGAGGCTACATGTCAGCCAGTAATACCCGAAGCGGATTCCGGTTTCCTCCGGGCGGAGCTCCGGGTGGCAAAATGAATGGAGGTCCGGATGGTCCGAATGGCTTTGGCGGTCCGGGCAAGCCGCCCGAAGGAATGCCTCCTATGCCTGCCGGAGGATTCGGCCCTGGTCCCAATGGGAATAGCAAAGTGAGCAGGAATGCAGATCTGGCTCTTGCAGCGGGATATGTTGTTGTGTCTCCCGGTTGCCGCGGTCGCGACAATAAGGCAGCCGACGGAACGTTCTACGGTAAAGCTCCTGCAGCTATTGTAGACCTTAAGGGTGCTGTCCGCTATATACGTCACAATAAGGGCGTTATGCCGGGCAATGTAGACTGGATTTTTTCAACTGGGGTCAGCGCAGGAGGGGCACTCTCTGCACTTCTGGGTTCCTCCGGTAACAACCCACTTTATGACTCATACCTGGAGGAAATCGGTGCCGCGAAGGAAGCTGACAACATTTATGGTTGTGCCTGCTTTTGCCCGATCACCGATCTGGAGCATGCCGACGGCGCCTATGAATGGATGTACGGAGAATCCCCGGCAAGATCCGGTCCTGTGGATCAGGAACTCTCAAAAAAGCTGAAAGCTGACTTCGCAAAATACCAGGCAGGACTAAATCTTCAGGGGAAAGGTGGTTTTGGAACAATAACCGCGGATAATTTCGACAAGTACCTTTTGCAATATTTTCTGTTTCCGGCAGCCAATAAGTTTCTTAGAGAGCTGACGGATGAAAAACGGAAGGGATACCTTGAAAAGAACAGTTGGATCACCTGGTCCGATAAAGGAGCTGCCTATACCTTCGCCGACTACGTAGCTCATGTAGGCCGGATGAAAAGCCTGCCTGCCTTTGACGATTTTAACATGAAACAGGGTGAACCCATTGAGTTTGGAAACAAAACCACCGACGCCAGGCACTTTACCAATTTCAGTTTGCGGCAAACTACGGGTGACCCCGGTGCAGAGATTGAAAGTGACCTGAAAACGAAGGTCGATATGATGAATGCCATGTTCTTTATCCTCCATAATAACGAAGGTTGTGCGAACCATTGGTGGCTTCGCCAGGGCACTTCAGATAACCACACTTCGCAGACGATAATTGCCAATCTGGCCACAAGTCTTGAGAACCGGAATAAGGATGTGAATACCAAGCTTTACTGGGATGCAGGGCATGGCGCCGACGAGGATACGGAAGATTTCATCTCCTGGATTGGCAATGTCACGGGGTTTGCCAGGGTGAAAAATCGATAATCAAATAGTCCGGATTAATTCCAAAAGAATTGAGCTCGCTGCTTTACGATCCTAAATTGCTTAACAGAGAATCCGGTTTGATTCTTTCAGGACGAAGTTTCCTGAAAAAGAATCTTTTAGAATCAAAGCGGACTCATTTTCATTTAAATTAATTATCTACAGAATAAACGGAATAATTGCCTTCCTTTTCTCCGGATAGCCGGCGAAATACTGGCGGTACCATTTGTGATGATCGATGGCCCGTGGCAGCAGATTTACGATGGTCCATATTGCGAAAGAGAAGGCTGCCAGGTTCCATGCCATCGTAGCAAAACCCACCCATTCTACGATTTCGCCTAAATAATTCGGACATGATACCCATTTAAACATCCCTTTTTGTGGAATCTGATAGCCATTGACTGAACTCTTCCGAAGGGCAATCAACAGATTGTCAGAGGAAAGATTGGTGAACATTCCGGTTGCAAACAGAAGAAAGCCAACCCCGAACCGCATAAAATCAGTTGTTGTAAAAACATTGAAATCGGCTGTGTTACCAAGGGCAATGCCATTGAATGAGGCATTGATAAAATTGAAAATGATGGCGAACAGTGCGATGATAAGCGGCATTTTCTTCCCCTTTGTTTTAATCCTGAACGGGAAAACCAGGGTGCGGTTAAAATAATGGATAAACCATAATGCGAATAACAGGATGACCGGGGCATTGAAATTCCGGGAAACAATAAAATAGTAGCTTAAGATGATAAGCGAAGGCATTTCCATGATTATCCAGCCAATGCGGTTTGAAATTGAGGGTCCCCAACCGTTACGGAAATGCTTCCCATAGGGTTGCTTTACAAAAAACAGCACCGGAAATAAGAGAATTGCAAAGGCGATCCAGTAAAGAATCAGATGGTTAAAAGCTACGGGGCTGTTCATATTCAGTTTTTTAAAGTTTTCGGGAGTTTAGGTATCCATTTTGAGTAAACCAATTCAGGGAATCCACAAAAGTTTCCTTAACAGGTCGTGGTTGAAATCCGAGCTCACTGACTGCTTTTTGATGATTAACCAATCTTGGCGAATGGTTTACAATATTCAATGACTCTTTGGAATAGAGGGGCGTCTTCCCGGAGAGTTTTGCTGTCAGCTGAATAAATGGAAGGCCTGCCCATGCCAGGAAATCTGGAACAAGAGCCGGTGCATTTTTATGGACTTCTTTGCAAATGACAGCGGCTATTTCCTGAAGGCTCATCCATTGGCTTGCGAGCAGATATCTTTCACCACTTCGGCCCAACTCCATTGCGTTGATAGCCGCAGAAACAACATCGCGGACATCCACCCATTGATACCCCCCTCTGATCAGGAACGGCAATTTGCCCGTTGCGATTTTGATGATCATCTGCCCTGCCAGTGAGGGGACAAAATCAAATGGCCCGATGACTGAGGAAGGATTTAGGATAACCGCATCAAGTCCGTGGTTACACGCATCGAGCAATACCCTTTCGGCACCCGCTTTGGATTGACTGTAAAAGTATGCTTCCTTGCCTGCTAATGACCCCGATTCGTCCAATAGTGTATCCGGATGACCGTTTTTTAACGCGTGAATAGAACTGAAATGAACCAACCGTTTAGTTTTATGCTTCAGGCAAGCCTCAATAACATTGCGTGTACCTTCAATATTGGTCTGAAATATTTTCTCTTTTGAATTGACTCCGATAGAAATAATGGCAGCCGTATGAAAAACATAATCTGTACCTCCAATGAACCTGTAGAGTGCCTCTTTGTTGAGGATATTGCCTTTTACTTTTTCAATATCCAGTCCGGCTAATGACTCATCAGCGTTGTGAACCAGCACTTTAACCTGGTGCCCCCTCTGAATCAGTTCCCGGCAAAGATTGTTGCCAATATGTCCGCTTGCCCCGGTAATACTGATTTTCATATAAATTCCTTAAAATGATTTTTCCTTAACAAAGGGGAGAACCTGACCTCTAAACTTGGCTGTTTGAACCACCTTCCCAAGATTCACCAGAGTGTTAAAAGGACCTTTGTCAATCGCAAAATTGACGAGCCAGGCAGGTATATCTCCCCCTAAATCAATGGATAACTCGAATCGAATATCAATCATTCCATAATTCTTCGGGGTAAAAACCCATAACGATCGTAGTCTTGCTATCCGGACAAGATTTTTATTGGCCGGGATATAATCGGGCCAACCCTCGGAATCAATTCTCACCACATAGGTATCCGGATCCTGTTCCAGATTGACATGGGTAATTAAATCCCTATTACGTACGGGCCATGGGGCTTCAGAAATGTTGTAATAGATCCACTCAGAATCGCTGATTATTTTAAGAAACCTTGCTTCTTTATTGGCATAAATCCAGCTATGGTGATTTTCGGGATCTTTAATCATACTTACCAATGCCCCTAAGGTGGAATGGATCTGGGTAAGCCCTAAAACTTCCTTTGTACCCAAACCTTTAACGCTGCGGAGATATATTTTTACCCCTTCCTGATTACGGACAAGTTTCCAGTCATCCGCTTTTTGGGCATGGCCTGAAGAGCTGATAAGAAAAGTAAACAACAGGTTAATCAGGAGCTTCATTTCTTTTTTATAAGTTGGTGGTTTTATAAAGGAGATGCCATTAATTTCATGAGTCTGTTTCATCCTCATAAATTTGCAAATTATTTATTGAAAATGAAGCATGAAGGGCAAAACAGGTTCTGCAACAAACTTAATCAGGTTCTGGTTTTTTTTGTAAAACTAAATAATTTTATAAAATCCTTTATACAGGCAGATCTTTTTTGATGCTAAAATTGTGACAGATAAAATCTATTTTTGAACACGAATTGCGTCGTCAAGCTCCTACTTCAAAATCGGGTTTTGAAAACAGACCGAAATATCGGTAAATAGGACAAAATGAATGACAAAAGATGACATATCGTGTGCTTAATGCTTGAAAGAATAACCATTTAAAAATTAGTATATGAAACAGATTTTATTCGGATTAGCCTTGTTCTGTGGTGTGTCAGCAATGGCACAAACTGCAACATTTAATGATATTCAACAGAATAACCGGGGCCAATATACTGAATACCTATCACCGGACAATGGAAGTTTTAAGGTGGGAGATACCATAACCATAGGAAAACCCGCCACTGGCAAAGATTTTAGTTGTGTTGGAATTGCGGGTCTTATGGGTGAAAGTTTAGTGCCGGCTAATATTAAACATTCAGGCAGTCAGGCTATTATAAAAAAGATTGATATTCAATTTAATACCTTGACAATAAAGACGTTTAAGCCGTTATCGCATTCTGCCAATTTTGGGTTCAATATTACCAACATCGAATTAGCTATTGCACATGGTGAAATAAAATCCAACGTGAAACCCAATGTGATGAGTTCGGCAGATGCTTTAACAAAATTGAAAACCGAAAAAGAAAAACTGGATTTAGGGGTAATCACCCAGGAACAATACGAAGTCAAGAAAAAAGAACTTATGAAATTCATCAAGTGATGCGGATGAATTAGAAGTAATCATTGGTTTTCAAAATAACCTGAATTCACAGCCAGGTAGGTAGTTTGGGCGAATTACTTATCCTGAGTATTAATCAAAGTTGAATCCGCTATCTTTTTGTTTTTCATAGCTTTTAAATAGGCGATTATGGAAGATATGACACCCTGGCGATTTTTTACATCCCGGTAAAAGGGGATCATTTTGCTGTTTGCCCGAATACTTTGAGGATCTTCAATAAACCGTATCAGCCATTCTTCTTTCCAATATTCGGTTACACTAACCGGATAGTTCAATTCCGGACCAACATGGCCACCATCTCCATTGATGGTATGACATTTGATACAATGTTGCCTGAATGCAAGGAAACCTTCATTTGCAGATTCACCGGAAAGTGTTGGCGGAGCTGAACGTGGATATTCACGGAAAAAACTGGTCAGCTCAATTCCGGTAATTTGCCAGGGCCAGCTTAACCAAGAATCCTCCTTTGCACCTTTATCTTTGATATTCTCCCACACCAGATAAAACGGTCCGGGATCGACACTCTCCCCATTTTTACGCTGCAATTTGCTGAATCCAGAATACCCTTTTTCACCCGTTGAAATCACACAGGATCCGACAATGATTTTATTAGTTGGAATAACGGGCTGATAACCATCCAGGGTAATAAACTTTACGAGATCAAACGTTTCCCACGTGTTTCCAAAAACCTGTTCAAGTAATACAGGCAATGAAATACCTTCGTATGTATGCCCTTTTAAATCTGTTGGATTGTCAACGGTGACTGAAATGCTCCCCTCCTTTATCTGAATCAGTTCACTTGTTGTTAAAATTCTGATTGTCTGGTTGTTTTTACGCAGAGTTAATGTCGGGAGATCAACGGCGTAAGCCCATGGAGTACCAAATATAAGAAGTATAAATATCCAAAACTTAAGTGAATTGCAGTTTTTCATTTTTCTTCATTTGAAAGTGAATGGATTTATGTCATAAATCCCAAACTCTCTTATAAAATGTGGTTCGAATATATAAAATGTTATTCGCTCAATTGAAAAAAAGTGATCTGATAATAAGATCAGAAACAAATATACCCTTGCGGGTTAATGTCACCCGATCGTCATCAACCGTGATAAAATCCTCGCTGTTTAGCTTTGAAAGTTCCCTGAGAAAATAAGCCGAGATATTTTGATTGAATGTTTCGGAAATGTGATTCCTGGAGATTCCTTTTGCCGTTCTTAATCCCACCAGGAGATATTCATTATACCTGTCGGTTTCTGATAAAATCTCAATGTCAAAGTAATCCTTGGAATTCGCCATATTCAGGATATAGTTTCTGATACTACTGACATTCCATTGTCTCGAAATACCATCAAAACTATGGGCAGAAGGACCAACACCCAGATATTTTTTCCCTTCCCAATAGGATGAATTATGTCTCGATTTAAACCCTTCCAGGGCAAAACTGCTGACTTCATAATGTGAAAAACCGTGGTTTGCCAACGTGTCAATAGTCGCATTAAACTGGGCAACTACATCATCGTCCGGGGCTTCAAAGAGCCGGTTTGTTTTGTATAATTTATAGAAAAAGGTATTTTTCTCAATGATTAACGAATAGGCAGAGATATGTTGAATGCCCAACTGCATTGCTTCCTTTAATGACTCCAGATAATTTTCCAGACTTAAACCTGGAATACCGTAGATTAAATCGATAGAGATATTTTCAATTCCCGCCTTTTGAACGGCTTTGATTTTATTCACTAATCTGGAATTATCATGACCGCGTCCGAGATATGATAACATTTCATTGTTGAAGCTTTGAATCCCAATGCTCATTCTGTTGATGCCCGCTAAACGCAACTCGGTAAGGTATGGCTCCTCGAGGTCTTCAGGATTTGCTTCGAGGGTAATCTCACAATCCGAAGCTACAATAAAATTAGTATAAATTACCGCAAGAAGATCAGTTACCTGGTTCGCAGACAGCACCGAAGGAGTACCACCTCCGAAATAAATTGTTTCAACTATTTCATTTCCAATATACGGTTTTCTTGAAATCAGCTCACTCATTTCAGATTCTACCAATTTTTGGACGCTAGTCATATTACTGGTAGCATAAAAATCACAATAGTGACATTTACTTCTGCAATAGGGAATATGTAAATATATACCAGCCATAATACGTTAAGGGAATAGTGATATTCAATAAACAAAAAGAAACTAACGACGCAAAGGTAAATTTAAAATCCTTTTTGGAGCGATTGCAAATGGAGTGACCTCGAATGAACAATGGAGTTGTTCCGGGAATTGGAATACTTCAATGTGGTGAAAAGCAGAACTTAAAAAGGGATATAAGTCATGAAGATGAACTTTTTCCCTTTCGGCACTTCCGGATTTAGCAACAGGTTAAATTCAGGACATAGCCTTAATTCGTGTGATATGAACTAACAGGCATATCCAGCCGGCAACAAACATAAGCCCACCAATCGGGACGATCATCCCAAATGCCTTGATTCCTGATATTGCCAGGAGATAAAGAAACCCTGAGAAGATAATGATTCCTGCAATAAAAAGATAACCTGACCATTTTAGGGTTTGTGTCGGATTGAATTTCATCAGGATACCTGCAATCAGCAAAGCAAAGGTATGGTAAAACTGATATTGGATTCCTGTTTTGTATACCTCAATCATTTCAGGTGATATCATGTGTTTAAGCAGATGAGCCCCAAAGGCCCCCAGAAGAACTGCCAAAGCTCCGCTAATCGCCCCCGCTGTTATGAATAATTTCATTTCAATTTTTTTTAATTGTTCAAAAAGTAAATCTAATAAATAGACTGAAAGCTATAACCTTAAATGGTTTTTATTTTTTCAAAATGCGATTCCGCAATAAAAGTCCTGGTCTGACTTGTAAATTGTTTAACAGGCCGGACCCGGACTTTGAAAATTATCTGCACTTCTATTGACAAGTATATCCCCCATCTGCACTAAGGAGGGCTCCTGTCATAAAGGGACAATCATCTGACAAGAGAAATAATACGACCTTCGCAATCTCTTCAGCGTTACCAAGTCTTTGAACCGGTTGGGCATTTTGAAGTATTTCGTTTATCTCATTTATCGGTTTCCCACTAATCTGATGAAATTTTTCGACGGAGGGAATAAGCATTGGGGTATCAATGGTTCCGGGGCAGATGCAGTTAACTCTTACGTTATAAGGGGCATAATCGATGGCGCTGCTCTTGGTAAGTTGCCCGATTGCGGCCTTGGTCAGACCGTAAACCGTGCTGTTTCCTTTGCCCACGAATACCTGGTCTGATCCCATAAGCACAATATTGCCATACCTTTGCTTTCGCATGACTGGCAGAACTTTTTTTAATACATAGAAAGTCCCTTTAAGATTTATCGAGAGTACACGGTTAAACTCCTCGATGCTCGTTTGCTCTATATTGGCAAATAAATGAACCCCGGCAGCTACAAATAGAAGGTCAATCCTTCCATCCCGATCGGTCGCATTTCTGACACAGGCAGAGACCTGGTCATAATCACTTACGTCACAGTAATGGAAAATCCATCAGCAGTCTCCTTAATATCGAAGACGTGGACTCTGCATCCCGCCTCATTTAATAATTTAACCACTGCATTTCCCATACCTGATGCTCCACCACCACCAACAGCAATTTCAGCTTTGAATCCAATCGTTTCCATTGAAAGTCTGTTTAATTTTCTGTTTGACGTGAAATGGTAATATAAAGGTGTTTATTGCATTAAGATACAAAATTATCCGGAACACTTTACGTGTTTTTATATTTTTCTTAAGGTTTGAATTTTAGACTCTAAGATCAGGGAAATCAGATTTTGTAAGACTTATTCTTCTCTTAGTTGGGCTGATTTCTAATCTGCAAGAGGTTTGCAATTTTTGAAGTCTATAGTGAGATCATTATCTTTGACGGAAAGGTATATAAATGAAGAATTCATGTATAGTGTTGGAAGGCGGAGGGCTTCGGGGAGCTTTCACAAGCGGGGTAATGGAGTACCTACTTGAAAGAGATCTTAATTTTGACAAGGTGATCGGGGTCTCTGCTGGTGCCTGTGTTGGTGCATCCTATTTGTCGAAACAGAAGGGGCGTAACCTAAAAGTGAATGTGGAGTATCCGTCGGATAAACGCTTCATGGGCCTAAAGCATCTTCTCACTACAGGATCCTATTTTAATATGAAGTTTGTTTTCGAGGAACTGCCGGGCCGGCTGGTTCCATTTGATGAAGAGGCATTTTTTAAGAATTCTGCAGAGTTTGATGTGATAACCACCTCCAGGAGAACTGGAAAACCCGTTGTCTTCTCTAAAAAAGAGCTTGAGAAAATTGGATTAAACAAAGCGCTGGTTGCATCATCAAGTATCCCCCTCCTTTCCCGGGCGGTAAAAATCGGGAGTGAGTACTATTTTGACGGAGGAGTATCGGATTCCATCCCTGTGGAGTATGCTTTGAGCCAACATGAGAAGGTGGTTGTCGTACTCACTCGTCCACGTGACTACCGAAAGGGAAAGTTAAGCAATCAAATCCTTTATAAAATTGCTTTCCGAAAACACCCTGAATTTATGAAGGTCTTAATCCGGCGAAATGAAGAATATAATAAAACACTCGATTTTTGTGAACGGATGGAGCAGGAAGGAAGATTATTCCTCGTTGCTCCTTTAACAGAATTCTCGATTGGACGTACCGAACCCCGAATCGAAAAACGGATGCATTTATATCTCCATGGATATCAGACGATTTGTAAAGAATTTGAAAATCTCCAGGCGTTCTTAGTGGAGAGTGAGCTTCCTGAAAGATCGCGCTTATCAATTTGACGAAAAATCGGTTCACCTTCTGCCATAAAAAAGGCTGCCTCCGTTTTATGTTAGAGACAGCCTTTTTAAGGGTTATTTTTATACGGGGTTAATTCAGAGTCGCATAATAAACATTCCCTGCAGGAACAATCTTCGTACTTTGAAAAACAGAATAAGGCAATAAAAAGAATCCTTTATTTCCCCAGGAGGTACCCCATGAATTTTGACAGAGGAAAACGCCTTTGGTATCGTCATATCCGATAATCGGGACGGCATGTCCTCCAAGTAATTTGGCTCCCGAAACCAGTGCACCGGTCTTAGTCAATGGATTATAGGTGTAACTTTTCGTGGTTAAACCCTCAAAAAGAGTATAAGAACGGGTGTCATAAACATTAAATCCCATCATTACAGGAGTATTGCTTCTAAGAATGTTCTTTACCGCAGCAGTATCACCTGTATTGATCATTGCATAGCTGGTTGGATTTTGTCCAATCACATAACCTAATCCTTCGGTCACTGCACCTGCAGATGGGGGAGTTTTATAGGCTGTCGAGGTGTTGCTGCTTGGATATACATAGGAGGTCTCGAGGCAATCGCCATATTTTTGCAAGGCCTGAGGTATATCAACCATATAAGCTCCCTGATCGGCAGTGATACTTTCATTCAGAATGAGTACCCTCTCACAGTAGTAAATGAATGCAGGGCTCAATATCGTCGCTGAGCCATTCTTATAATGATAGAGAATTTCATCTGATTCAACGCCGCAAAATGCGGTGCAGGAACCTATCTGACCCTGATCGCGTATGGCAGGATTCCAAAGAGTGACTACTTTAGGTACAGAGAGTGCCTTCTCCATCAGGGTGCCTGGAAAGGATTCTTTGGAATAAAGGGGAAGATTGGCATACTGATCTGGCGACATAGCCAACAAACCATATACATGCTTACCATCAGAGCTCATATTCAGGGCGCTCTGTAAATTTCCCGAGTCAGTCAAACTAGTGCTTTTCGAGCAGCTATAAATAATAACGGATAGAAGAGCAATTGCAGTAATATAACGGTTCAATTTAGCTTTCATTTTTCTTACTTATTAAGGTCAATGACTGAAGATAATTATTGTTTAAAACTATATTTTAAATTTTAATTTACAAAATTTAAAGAAGAAATACCCTTTTCAAGCCAGTAATTTGAAAAAAACAGGTATTTTTTAATTTTATTCTACAAAATAATAGGGTGGTTTCCGAAAGATGGAAGTTTTTCAGGTATTCAAATTTCGGGATTAACAGAAACCCAGCTTTTTTAACTTGCAGTTTTGTTAGAACTAAATAAAGTTTAACAAGTAATGGTTGTTTTTGTTTAGGGAATAAAGTGATTTTTAACAAACCGGAAATCTTATACAAAATTTTTCCGGGTGACAGTCAATAATCTTTGTAAATCTATGTTCCCGGGATCTTAGAATTTTATCCAGATATTCATTAACTGTAGGATATAGGGGGTAAGGATTGCAGTAAGAATGCCATTGACTATCAGTCCGATACTTGACATCGCGCCAAAAGCCGGACTGATCTCCATCGACTTGGAAGTCCCTACCGCATGTGCAGCAGTACCCATCGAGAGACCTTGGGCAATGGGATTCTTGACCCGTGTCAGTTTCATGATACTATATCCGAAGATTCCGCCAAAAATACCTACCACAATAGCCACAGAAGCGGTGAGGGGTGGAATACCTCCAATTGCTTTGGAAACCTCAATGGCAATAGGTGTTGTTACCGATTTTGGAGCCAATGAATAAATGATTTCTTTGGAGGCACCCATCCAATAGGCAATCAGAACGACTGATACTATTCCCACGATGCAACCTGCCAATTGTGAAACCAATATATGAAGGGCTTGTTTTTTTATTTTTTCAAGCTGCTGATATAGTGGAACCCCTAATGCAACTACGGCAGGCTTCAGAAAGAATTCGATCAGCTTGCTCCCCTGATGATATGAGGCATAATCAATCTTAAATACGGAAAGAAAAACTATGATGATTATAATGGAAACCAGAATAGGATTGAGTATAATCAAACGCGTTTTCTCCTGCAGCTTTTGTCCCACAAAATAGGCCAGAAAAGTAAAGGCAATTACAAATACTTCACTTTGAAAAAACTTCTCCATCTAAAAAAATAGTATTCTACTGCCTGATTAATAATTTATTAGAAGATCTCTTGTTTTTTCTAAGCCATTGATGGGTCAATCCTGTTATGGCAAGAACAATAATGGTACTCCCAAACGATGCGACTATAATCGGCCAAAAAGATACTTTTATAACATCAAGATAGAGCATAACAGCAACACCAGGCGGGACAAAGAAGAAGGGGAGGTTTTTTACCAGGAAATCAGATATCCCTTTTACCCAATCCGGTTTTACCCATCCCAGTTTTAAAAATAAGGTCAACAGCAATAAGCCAATTATGCTGGCCGGAAGTTTGATTCCTGTTAAGCTAACTATTAACTCCCCAATAGCCAAACATCCGAAAATAATTACACATTGTCTGATCATAATTTAATATTTTTTGGATTTGTCTCAGGAATGATCACTTCATTGAGTTTAAATCCTATTTTAATTCCGGGTAAATATAGAATTTTCTAAATTTAATATCAGGATGAATTCATAGATTGATGAGCGCAGCCGTGAAGTTTATTTACCAGGGGACACTGCTATCAGCTGCCGGAACTGTCATTAGGATCGGTCTGGCATCTGATTTTTTTAAATGGACTTTTAATTTTAAACTTGGCGCTACCAAATTGCAGGATTTAGCGGAATAATTATAATTAAATTTGGATATTTTTTAAGGAATATTTAAAAAATGAAGAATTATAAAAGACTCCTGTTCGTATTTATTTTTCTATTACACGTATCAGGCTGCATGGCCCAGGAACCGATTGATAAAATGAAGTGGTGGAAGGAGGCCAAATTCGGCATGTTTATCCATTGGGGATTATACAGCATTCCAGCTGGAGAATGGAATAGCCGTCAAACCAAGATAGGTGAGACTACCGAATGGATACAATGTTATATGAAAATACCTGTGGCGGACTACAGGTCCCTGGCAACCCGATTTAATCCAATTCAATTTAACGCTGATAATTTTGTCAGTCTGGCAAAGGAGGCCGGAATGAAATATATAGTACTAACATCCAAGCATCATGAAGGTTTTGCAATGTTCAAATCTTCCGATCCTTTTAATGTGGTTGATGCCACACCCTATAAAAAGGACATCGTGAAGGCTTTGGCTGAGGCATGTAAAAAACAGGGAATGCACTTTGGATTATATTATTCACAGGCTCAGGACTGGAATCATCACGGTGGTGCTGCCTGTTCCGGACACTGGGACACTGCCCAGCAGGGAAGCTTTGACAAATACCTTGACGAAGTTTCAATACCTCAGATTGCTGAAATCCTTTCTGCCTATAATCCTGAAATTCTGTGGTGGGACACCCCTTGTGAAATGACCAGGGAGAGGGCTGACAGGTTCGCACCCATACTTGCCAAATATCCGAATCTGATCGTGAACAACCGTCTCTGTGAAGGGATAACCGGAGATCTGGAAACACCGGAACAATTCATCCCTGCCACAGGATTCCCGGGGAAGAACTGGGAATCGTGCATGACCATGAATGGAACCTGGGGATATGGGGCTAATGATCACAACTGGAAAAGTACTCAGGTTCTGATACGAAACCTTATCGACATTGCTTCGAAAGGGGGGAATTACCTGTTAAATGTTGGACCTACCTCATTGGGACTTATCCCGGATCCTTCGATTGAACGCCTTAAGGAGGTGGGAACCTGGATGAAAACCAACGGAGAAGCCATTTATGGTACCACAGCCAGTCCGTTCAGGAAACTGGAATGGGGACGTTGCACCGTAAAAAAAACAGGAGGGAAAAACAGGATCTATCTTCATGTTTTTGATTTCCCTGAAGATGGAATTCTTCGGATTCCAGGTCTTGCCAGCAAAGTAGATGAGGCCTGGCTGATGAAGAACCCAAGCAATAAACTCAGGGTGATAAATTCTGGGAACTACGTGAATGTTAATATTTCTAATGTTGAAAGAGATAAGTTTGCAACGGTAATTGTCTTGGAAACTACAGATGAAGTGATAGTATACAATAGTCCCGACATTAGTGCAGAATACTCTGTTTTTATTAACAAAGCAGCCTTCGAAATTAATACCGACATCTCCAATTGCGTCATTCATTATACAACTGACGGATCTGTTCCAACCAAAGAATCGGCGATAGCTAAGGGAATAAATGAGGTAAACGTATCCTCTTCTTTTCTGATTAAAGCCCTGTGTTTTAGGGGAGAAAGTGCAATCAGCGGTTTGTCTGAGAAAAGGTTAAGCAAAGTAGTGCCTATGCCGGCGATTGCAGTGCAGGAAACAAAGCCTGGTTTAGAATACCGTTATTTCGAAGGTATATGGGGCCAGTTGCCCGATTTTTCAGTTTTAAAACCTATGAGTAAAGGGATTGCCCAAACCATCGATCTGACTATGAAAAAGCGAAATAACGACTATGGTCTAATATTTTCAGGATATCTTCAGGTTCCTGAAACAGCTGTTTATCAGTTCTATCTAACCTCAAATGACGGATCTCAAATGATTATATCCGGGAAAACACTATCTAACGACGGACTTCATGGTATGTTACAAAAATCAATGGATTTAGCTCTGTGCAAGGGATTCCATCCTATTGAAATTCAGTTTTTTCAGGCTGGAGGTGGTGACGGATTAGAACTGGAATGGAAAGCGAATGGGAAAGATCGTGCTGTTATCGATTGTTCTTACCTGAGGCACCAATAGATTGTATCATGGAAAACGGATGATCAATTTGATAATAAGGAAATTTGTTCCCGGGACATAAAAGTTCTTAGGGAAATGTATACTTTAGCAGTGAAGTCATAAGCTGGCCTTAAGATCTAAATACATCGAATACCGAAATAACTCCTTTTTTTGTTCGGTTGGAAAGTCTTGGCTTATCCGGAAATTGGATGACTTAAATTATTTAGATTATTGGCTAGACATAAGTTGAAAACTTGGAAATATTATTTTAAATGACAAACGATGAAAAAGCTCCTCCTTATTTCGATGGCATTGTTGCTGATCTACAATGCTTTTGGTCAGGCAGATTTTAAATGGGGGAAAATTGATTCTATCCCCAAATCGAAGTCACAAATTTATTCTGACACAAAGATGTATATCTCCGGTTTGTGGAAGGCTTCCGGCAAGATAATTGAGAATGATGATAAAGAAGCCGGAGTTATTGTAGTTAAAGGGAAAAGTTCTCAAATCTTTAATTTTGCACTGTGTCCCTACGAATATACCTATGAATATATCGTTACATTCAAAATGAGAGAGGGAATGTACAAAATAACGATTGACCATGTTTATTGCTCCTCTGCGTTTGGAGGTAAGGACCGTAGTCCGATCAAGAGAATTGAACCAGTCGACGGAATTCCATACCCTTTGGATACTGGATGGCTTGCTGAAAAAAGAGCCGTCAAGATGATTCAAACCCTAAAACAGGAATTGCAAACGATACTGGACAGTTATGTGGAGTTCTTAAAAACTCCCGGGAGTGCTTCGATAAATGATAAAAAATGATATTTTAAACTCCTTAAATCAAAACTTCATGATAACTTCATAATGGCAGATATATTTTTGAGGCGTAAACATTATTAAAAATACTCTATTATGAAAAAATTAGTTCTCTTATTAAGTTTTGTATTCGTTTTGGGTTTAATTTCTGTAAATGCTCAGGATGCGCCAAAAAAAGTAGCTAAAAAAGCTCCTGCTAAGACTGAAGCTGCTAAACCAGCCGCTGCCGCTGCAACTCCAGCAGCTAAACCTGCTGTAAAAGCACCTGCAAAAGCTGCTGTTAAACCAGCCGCAAAGGCTCCAGCAAAAGCAGCCGCTAAACCAGCAGCAAAGGCTCCAGCAAAAGCAGCCGCTAAACCAGCAGCAAAGGCTCCAGCAAAAGCAGTCGCTAAACCAGCAGCAAAGGCTCCAGCAAAAGCAGTTGCTAAACCAGCAGCAAAGGCTCCAGCAAAAGCAGCCGCTAAACCAGCAGCAAAAGCTCCAGCAAAAGCAGTCGCTCCAGCTCCAGCAAAATAAGTAAGCTATTGTAAATTTAAAGGAATGGGTATCTCAGCGATTGAGATACCCATTTTTTTGTTCCAAATGAGGTCCACCGCGTCTCATTAATTGCCTTTTCGTATTTATTTCCCGTGATTTTGATGGCAGACTAAACAAGAGTCAGGTAATCAGTATGGGTACCTGCATTATAAAAACTCCCGCAACGCATAGAATTGCAGGAGTTTAATTTCACACGGCATTGTATTTTTATTTGGTTTTAACCCCCAAATTAAGAGATCCGGTCAGTTTGCCGATATCGTTTGGGTTTATTACGCCGCGGATGCTGATCAGGGTATTATCTTCCCCTCCAACAATCAGAAGCAATTCTGAAAGAGAACCGTTAGCCCCCCCCTTACCATAAAACCGAACGACTTCATCCTTATCGGTGACATCCATCAGAGACTCGAATTTGTTGTTTTGGAAAAACCCATCATCTTCAAGTTCTTTGTAAAAATTAAGCCCTTTATTCAGGCTCTTGTCCTCTACAGAGAGGATTCGGATTCCGCTGATTCTTTCCAGCATAGAAGCTTCATCGCTTTTTGTATTATCGAATTTGGTTGCAAAACTCAATAATTTACCGCTGATATTTACGGTTGTAAACCCTTTTTTATTTGCATACTTATTAAAAAGTTTGTCAACGGGGCTATTGCCTTCCTGAGCCATTCCCAACAAAGGCAGTAAAAAAGCCAGCATTAAAAGTAATTGTTTCATGGTTATTCTTTTTTAAGTTTTTTATTTATTATTTCAACTTTTTTCATTTGTCTAAATCCTTTGTCTAATTTAGTAAGGCTTGAATATAAAGGAGATACAGCATCCCCGATCTTTCCGACAGGTTCAAGTTGAGCCAATCCCTTGTTATATTTACCGGCAATAAAATCAAGGGTTTTGCTGGCTTCAACATAAGCTTGATCAGCGTTTGTAAACGTATCATTCCACCGGTTTTGTCGGCTATAGTAATTTACAGCGAGCAATCCCAGAATCACAGCTGCCGCCACTCCTGTTACAGTTTGCCACAACCATCTGTACCGAAGCTTTTCCTTATGCTCAGATTCCAATATGAAATTTATTAAATCGTCATCTAATTTCAGATCCTTGGTTTCTGAAAGGGCTTTAAGTCCTGAAAACATTGGAATGTATGACTTCAATTCTTCGCAAACTTCCCCTGAATTAAAATAAGTGATCAATTCATTTTCCTCTCCGGGATCGGTTTCAGCTTCAAAGTACTTTTGTAGTAATATAATTATTCTCTGTGATTCCATAATTTTGAATTTTTAGCATTTCATCCCGAACTTTTTTGCGAGCCCTTGATAAGTTAACCCTGATTGAATTTACATTCAAATCAGTAGCCTTCGATATTTCCTCATATTCAAGTTGTTCAATATCACGCAAATGAATAATGGTGCGTTGCAATTCCGGTAATGAGCAGATGATTTGTTTAACCAGATATAATGTATCTAAATCTTCAAGAAGATTACTGCCCGAATTATCTTCTTCCGGCAGATTCTTTTTTTTAATCAACTCCATGGAAATAGTCTTTCTTGACCGGATCACATCCAGACATCGATTCCGGACCATCCGCATGGTAAAAGCTTCAAGGTTCTCTAACTTATTAAGGTCATTCCGCTTTTCCCAGAGTTTCAGAAAAACATCCTGAAGAACATCCTTTGCCTCTTCCTCGTCCTGAAGGATTTGAAGGGCAAAGCGTAACAGTTTGTTACTAATTGGAAGTATATCAGTTTTAAACTCTCTGGCTAACATTCGAAACCGTTTAAGCGTGTTTTCAAAGTTAAGACGTGGAGGATTGGATTTTATTACATGAGTTGAACGACATGATTTATTTCATGGTGTTCTCAGTTTTGTGAAGTATAGGTATTAACTCTGTAAACTATTGCCATACAGATAAAATTGTACCCATTACAAATAGCGAAAAAAGCCAGAATACGTTATCCAAAAGCCAAAGTCCCCAGGGTTTCTTCTCATAGAGCTTAGTGCTTAAAGTCACAGGGGCAATATAACCGAACCATCCGAAAAATCCACCCATAAGCCCACCGGCTAACCCACTGATTTTAAAATAGGCATTACCAAATACAATCGAATGGTATAAAACAAAACTGAGTACAAGTGATCCGATAAAGACCAGTATAATATTTACCGGTGCCGGCTTCATGTCAGTTATCCCGGTAAGTTTCTTCCATATTTTCCCAAATATTAAAGCATACCAAATAGTGGCGATGACATAGTTTGCGATTGCTGCAACCAATACTGCAAGATAATTTACATGAATTTCCATGATTTTGTTTTTTTAATGAGTTTACACTCTTTGGGTTTTTGGATTAATTAACGATTATGATGGATTTTGGGCTATTTTATGCAAGTTCATTTTGTCAATGTCAGAAGGGTAATCTCTGCCGGACAATTAAACCTGATTGGTATCCCGCTGACGCCCACACCACTAGAAGTATATCCGGTCATATTGCCAATATTCCACTTACCATGATTAAACTGTTTGCCTTCAAACTGATGACTGATCAGCGGAGTCCCATCTTTCAGACAAATCTGACCGCCATGGGTGTGTCCGCAGAGATAAAGGTCGTATTTATTTTTGGAGGCTACTTTTGCCATTTCAGGAGTATGAACCATAGCAATCTTAAAATCGTAGCCCTTGGTTTCTAAACTGAGCAAAGCCGTTTCAGTATAGAAGTTGAAGGGATCATCGGTTCCGGTAATTAGTATTTTCTCGCCATCCTTGATAATTTCGACAGATTCGTTAATTAGCAATTCCATGCCGGATTGCTTTTCGTATTGAGCCATCAGATAGGTGTCATGATTACCGAGTACAGCAAAAGTGCCATAAGGTGTCTGTATGTATTTTGATAAAATATGAAGTGGTTTTAAAATATGGCTGAAACTTCCATTAATATCCTGTCTGTAATCGCCTGTGAGTAAGCACGTATCAAACTTTAGCTGATTTATTTTTTGAATTATCAACGCAGCAAATCCGGGGATGCTGTCAATGTGAAGGTCCGATAAATGGAGGATTCTGAATCCATTAAATGCATCCGGAAGATTTGGAAAATTCAGGGTTAGTTCGTTAGTCTTAATTGTTTTAGCGTTACCGTATCCTTTTTTGTAAAGCCCGGTAATTTTTAGAAGAATTCTGAAGATTCCAAGCAGTCGACGGAATAGATCCCAGTGACTTTTGCTCTTTTTACCATTTTTTTTCAGGGCAAAGCCAATATTTTCCATAACCGACCTGTTAACAGCCCAGATAAGTCGATTCTCTTTGCGTGTGGAGTCAGAATCCAGAAATTGATACATCGCAATTCAATTAAAGTTCTAAAATATAAAATTTTATGATCATTTCCTGATATGATGGTTGAATATGTAAACAAATTTTATTGGACCACGTTATTATAATGACAAATATTATGGGGGGCCCTTTAAAATAAAATTGTGGTTACCTAATGGTTTTAAATACAGAGTAATGAAAACGCTGGAACAGGTTAAAAATAAATTGGGGAAAGCATACGAAGATCTTGAATTTCTTCTGAATTGTTTAAAGGAAGTGATGATTGAGTCAGACGAAGCTGAATTGGCAAACGAAATTCCATGGATTACCTCATCTTTTACTTTTCAGGATAAGGAATTTACCGGAAAGCATTTGCAGCTATTTTCCACCTGTTTTCAGCTTCTAAATATAGTTGAGGTAAATGGTGCAGTTCAGAACCGTAGAAAGAGGGAGGATCAGAATTCGCTTTCTGTGATTGATGGATTATGGTCCCATAACCTGAAACTTTTAAAGGAAAAGGGATTTAGTGCTGAAACTATAGCTGCAAACCTTTCAAGGATCGAAGTTGAGCCGGTTCTCACAGCCCATCCGACTGAGGCAAAACCCACTATCATGCTTGAACACCTGCGGAATTTATATTTGCTGGTTGTCAGGCGCGAGAACCAAATGTACAGCAGATTTGAGCAGGAAGAAAATCGAAAGAGAATTAAAATAGCACTACACCGCATTTGGCGGATATCCGATGTATACACTGAAAAGCCCGATATAGACTCCGAGTTGGAAAATATCCTGCACTATTTGACAAAAGTGTTTCCTGAGGTTATCACTTTGCATGACAGAAGGTTAGTTCAAGCCTGGGAAGAAGCAGGTTTTGATACCGCCTTAATTTTAGGGACCCAGCATTTTCCAAAGATTACCTTTGGGAACTGGGTGGGTGGTGACCGCGACGGACACCCTTTGGTGACTGCTCAGGTGACCAGAGATACTCTTTTAAAACTCAGGTTAGAAGCTTTTCGGGTGATCAAAAAGGAACTTTATTCCCTGCAAACGAATCTTAGCTTTAATTGCCTTGCCATACAATTGGAAAGTAAGTTTCGGGATAGTTATAACCTCCTCTTAAAGGAGTACCGGGAATTTACCGGACACCCTAAAATCGATTATCCGAATGAGGCGTTCAAACAATATTTGTCCTTTCTGATTGCAAAACTTCCGGCTACAACTTACGAAGGAGAAACAACAGCCGTTCTTGAGGATAGCAACAGCTATAAATACCCTGAATCTCTTATTAACGATTTGGGAATATTGCAAAACGGGTTAAAAGAATTTGGAGCATCGGCAATTGCTTCTGCCGATGTGAATGAAATCATTCGAATTGTAAATACCTTTGGATTTCATTTAGCCAAACTTGATATCCGACAAAATAGCCGTTTTCACGAACTGGCCCTATCGCAGTTAATGCAGGCCGCTCAATTAGATGGAGAAGCCTTTTTAATTGGAAGCGAAAGCGAAAGAATCTCCGTTATTAACCAGGAAATAAACTCATGCCGCCCTTTTACTCATCCTAATATTGCCGTTGGAGACGAAGCTAAGGCGGTACTTGATACTTACCGGGTAATCAGTGACCAAATTAACAAATATGGGGGGGGCGCTTTGGGATCTCTGATCATCAGTATGACCAGGAATTTGTCTGATTTATTGGTTGTCTATTTGCTTGAAAGAGAAGCAGGTTTAATGATTAATACAGAAGATGGTATGGCTTCCGGATTACCAGTGGTCCCACTTTTTGAAACGATTGAGGATTTAATACACAGTCCTCAGATTCTGGATGCTTTTTTGTCGCATCCGGTTACCCGGAACAGCCTGGAGCTGCAGAGAAAGAGCAATTCATTAACCATCCCGGTTCAACAGGTGATGATAGGTTACAGTGATAGCAATAAAGATGGCGGAATATTGGCCAGTCAATGGTATTTATATGAAGCGCAGTCTAAACTTGCTGAAATTGGGATCAAACACGGGGTTAAAATTCGGTTCTTTCATGGGAAAGGTGGTTCTATAAGTCGGGGAGCAGGGCCGACCCATTGGTTTATAAGGGCTTTGCCTCCTGGGACAATCAATGGGGATATCCGTCTCACTGAGCAAGGGGAGACTATTGAACGGAAATATGCGAATAAAAACAATGCGGTGTATAATCTGGAACTTTTGACGGCCGGTACACTTTCAGCGACCATGCTTCAGGACAATTACCATATTAAGGAACACCAGTTGGCCTCAGAATTCAAATATATTGTTTCGAGGAGTATGTCAGTATATAAGCAACTTATTGAAAAACAGGGGTTTATTCAATTTTATGAGAAAGCAACCCCGATAGATGCCATTGAGCAGAGCAAGATTGGGAGTCGCCCTTCCCGACGAACAGGAGCCCGAACTCTTAACGATCTTCGGGCTATTCCGTGGGTATTTAGCTGGAGCCAATGCCGGTTTAATATTACCAGTTGGTATGGAGTCGGAACTACACTGGAAGCTATGCAGAAGCATAATCCGGATCAGTTTGAACGGTTTAAAAATTCAGTTAAAACCGATCCGTTTATCAGGTACATTCTCACAAATGTTGATTCAAGCCTTGCCTCTTCTGATGAGACGATATTCAGACAATATGCCCGGCTTGCCGCAGATGTACCTGAAAATGAAGAATTTTTATCACTTATGCTGAATGAGTTGGCCCGGACACGGCAAATGATTGATATTATTTTGGATATTCCCATTTCCCAAAGGCGCGTGAATCATTATTATTCCACACTTTTACGGGCTGAGGCCATGGAGCCGCTTCATAAACACCAGGTAAATTTGTTAACCAGATGGCGTAAAGTGAATGAATCGGGAAAAACTGAAAACAATGATCTTCTTTTATTGGAGCTTTTGCGTTGTATCAATGCAATTGCCGGTGCAATAGGCTTTACAGGTTGATCGTTTGTTGCAATTTTTTAAAAAACTAAGGTATGGATTTAGCGCATATTTTTTCAAATAACCAGAAATGGATTGATGAAAAGCTTAAAACGGATGCTGATTTTTTCAGAAATTTGTCTCAGGGACAGCGACCTCAGGTACTCTATATTGGCTGTTCCGACAGTCGTGTAACTGCGGAGGAACTCATGGGAACAAAGCCTGGCGAGGTCTTTGTTCATCGTAATATTGCTAATATGGTTCCAAATACCGACTTAAGTGTGATGTCGGTGATAAACTATGCAGTCAGCCATTTGAAGGTAAATCATATTGTTGTCTGTGGCCATTATTATTGCAATGGTGTAAAGGCTGCCATGCAATCTGCTGATATGGGAATTCTCAATCCCTGGTTACGTAATATCCGGGATGTCTATCGTATTCATAAGGCCGAACTTGACTTAATTACAGAAGAAGACGCTAAATACAAACGGCTGGTAGAATTAAATGTTCAGGAGCAGTGTGTCAATATTATCAAAACTTCAGATGTCCAAAAAGCATACCAGGATAGGGATTTTACTGTGCACGGATGGGTCTTTGATATCCATACCGGAAAACTCATTGATCTGAAAATTGATTTCGATTCTATTTTGAGAGAGATCATGGAGATTTACCGGATCATATAATCTTTAACCGGACCTGAATAATTTCCAATTTTCTTACCGCTTCTATTCATAAAGGGAACTTGAGACTATATAGCGAATTGGTCTTTCCGTTTGCCTTAACGGAAGAATATATTTTGATAATAACTGAAGTATGATAATGAATATTCAGTCACTATTCCTGATCATCGTCCTTAATTATTTGAAAAATATAATTATTTAAATGCCAGGTATATAGTATAATAAAGCAACTTATTTGCACTTAAACCCGAAGTAGTATTTTTTGTTTAATAGTAGTTTTTAAACTATTTCAGGAGCTTTGAATTGAGAATATAGATTCCATTTTACGTGTACGAAAACGGTACTTTCATTGTGCCGGAAAATAATTCTGTTTTGTCAAATTCTGGAATTAGAGTGCAATCACGGTTAAAAACTTGTTGCCAGGATAATCTTAATTTGCCTACTTGCACCTGTTTAAAAAAAACTTACACCTGTTCGTCAAAAGGCTACGCTTGCCAAATCTCCACTAAATATTATTAAAATAAATTTTAATTTTCAATTATTAAGTTGAAATTTGTTACATAAGAGTTTTGAACTTAAATTGAAAAATAAATAATGATCAATCATAATAGTGCCTCATTATGATTTTTGCCTAAGAATATACCTGCGATTCAATAATTTGATATTTCATTTCTAAGGAGATACCCGAAAATCCAGGACAAAGAGTAGGGAGTAAATGCCGAAGAACTTAAGAGTAGGCGATTCTCGTTAAAATTTATCCTATGAATACAATGAAAAATTTTAATTTAGTCATTATAGTCGCTCTGTTTCTGTTCAGTTTCTCCTGCTCAAAGAATGAAAATAAAAGTGGAACATTAACCATGGATACCCTAAGTGCAAAATGGGTAGTCTCAGGAACCAGTACCGACTTTGTTTCGTTCGAGTTTAATAAAAGCGGGAATTATGTAGTCGTTGAAAACGACGGAACTAAATCAACAAGCAATCAAATTATTTTATATGGAACATACCAGATAGTTGACAATCAGACGATTTCCTTAGCTGGTTTTGGAACGTTAAAATTAACATCTATTGATAGTAACAGTTTTGCTTTTACCCTTACTCTCCAAAGTGATTCAGGTACTAAAATTGTTATCAGCGCTGCCAAAGCCGCTGTAATAGCAAACTCAGCTAAAACAGATTTGCTTTGTAAAACCTGGGAAATGGTTACCTACATGGGAGCGAGTGTCGTTGGTACGGAATACGAAGGAGCCACTGTATTATTCTCTTCATTTGGCACCTATTATGTAAATTATCCTGATTATCCCGAAGATGGTGGTTTAGCACAATGGACCTGGAAGGACAATGCTGAAACGACCTTATGCTATTCCTGGGAAGGTGATCCTACCTGTAACGGGGAAAATGAAGTTCAGGTTACTGAACTGACTGCCAATTCATTGATTGTTAACGAAGCTGGCGATATCTCTGTCTTGAAACCCGCGACAGTAACTAAATCGGTTTTAGTTAAATCATTCAAAACTAAAACATTAAATTTTAAAAGGAGAAGTCTGTTTAATAAATGATAGATATGAATAGAATTGGATGTCTTTTCATTTTACTGGTATTTTTGGCCTCATGCAAGAAGGAGGCTCAAAAAGAATACAAGAAGAGTGGGTTTAATTCATCTCAGGAGTTTCTTGACAATGCAGATATCAAGCATGTGATAAATGTATCAGGTATTCCAATATACGAGGGAACAAATCCCCCTAATATTGAAGGTGAATACAGCACTAATGAATGCACCGTGGTTTCGGCCAGTAAAAATATGAGTCAGGTTATTGGTGTTTCACTTAGTTCAACCTTTAAATTTTCGAACCAGACTTCTTCGCAAATTGATATTGCGGAATCTGCGTATGGCCAATATGCAAAGGGATCAGGTGTGTTTATTACAGGCAGCGGGAAAAAATTTACACTTTGGATCGAAGCTCATCAATCGACAGGCTCTGATGTGGTTGCTTTAATGTCGGGTAATGTACTTATAAATGGAGATATTCAAATTGACAATGTGAGCCTCTATACAAATGGTCCCCCTCAACCCTTGATTATTGGCGATTGGTGGGAGAGTACTGGTCCTTTTAGACTTTTATAGCTTTATATCCAATATCAATAATTGAACTGATAAAAATCAGATCAGTTATTATTATCCTGTCAAGCCGACTCAGTAAGTTGACTTATCTGGCAAATGGCTACGGTTGTTCGCCTTTTGCCTACATCTGTCATAAAAAATGGTACACTTACCAAATCTTCTGTAATTATTAGTCGAATCTCCCCTATTATTGATTTAAATTCTTTATATTTGGTTATTAGCAGATAATCATTATACTGCAGTAACTCCGGAATTTTCAGAGTGGGGGTACTTTGGTTGAAGCGTTATCCCCCTCTTGAATTTTTAGTTGATCCTTCAGTCGCAATGAAACAGGCTGGTAATATTCAACGGAAGCACCCAAAAATCCGGACAAGAGTAGGGAGTGAATGCCGAAAAACTTAAGAGTAAGCAAAACTAATCATTCTTTAAAGTATGAAAACAAAACTATTTTATGCAATCGTTCTTATGATGGTGGCTCAAATTGTCAATGGACAAACATTTGGAATTAAAGGGGGCATCAATTTTGCAAATGTGACTATTTCAGGGGGTGGAGTTTCGGTATCACCTACAGGGATTACAGGATTTAATCTGGGACTGGTTGGCGATTTTAAATTACAGGAAAAGCTTCATTTTAACACAGGACTGCTTTATTCCTTAAAAGGATTTAAGTCAGGAAGTACAACTGATAAGATAAATTATCTTGACATCCCGCTAAATATAGCCTACAATTTTGAAATCAGTAAAACATCCAATTTCTTTGTTGAGGCAGGTCCATATTTTGCATATGGATTAAGTGGTACAGATAAGACGGATGGAGAAAGTACTGACATTTTCAGTGAGGGTTATGCGAAGAGATTGGATTACGGACTAGGATTCGGAGCTGGTGTGCAATTTGGGTCAATTGTTGCCGGCATTAATTATGAACTCGGACTTGCTAATCTGAATAATGACTCCACTACAGATGCAAAAATAAAAACCAAGACTTTTCAAATTTCTTTAGCCTATATGTTCGGAGGTAAAAAATAAAGTGAGAGTTTCTGACTCAAAAGCAATGGCAGGCGGCGCAGAAGACTATACTGTATTCACCAGAATGTCATTTGTTAACGGCCTGATTGGAGGTGTAACTTTTGGAATTTATACCCCTCCACAACGACCGTAACTAAGTAAGGAATTTTAACCCGGAGAAAAGGAGTCATCATACCCTTTATCCGGGTTATTATTATTTAGTTAAAGCTTATTTAGATCATACTCTCCCCTAAGCAGACTAAAAACCTTTAGATCGTAGAATTGATTATCAAACCGTTCACCGTTCCGTTCAACTCCTTCAAAACTAAAACCAAGCCGTAAAGCAACATTCTCGCTGGCTGCATTGCCGGTGGCGCACCTTATTGTGATTCTGTTCATCCTCATCATCTCAAACGCGAGCCCGATAAGTTCTTTACACGACCTTGTAATAATCCCTTTTCCTGTCATTTGGTCAATCAGCCAATAACCGATCTCTGTCTTTTCATTGACTCTATCAGTATTATGAAACCCAATGGTACCTGAGAATTCCCCTTTAAACCAGATAGTATATACCTCGTTCAGGGTCTCATCGCGATGCAAAATCACATTATTTATAAAATTTTCACTATCCCTGATCTCTTTTGTTTGGCCAACAAATGGTAACCACCTCCCCAAATGAGACCGGTTTTGATCAATGGCATAGAAAATAGAGGGTGCATCCCGTATCTCAATCCGCTCAAGCAATATTTCATTCGAAACAATGATACTTTGCATTTTTTTGGATAAAAAAACCCGGCAGCCGATGCCCCGGGTTTAATGAATATGATTCAATTTGAAAACTCCTTAAATAATTTTCTTACGAAGTCGCAAAGCCCGCGAACAACTGGTCGTTTATTTCCTTAGACCTTATGTTGCTGACCCCTTTGCCCGAAATTTAAGATGCAATGCCTTTATTCCAATACCGCTGCAATCCCAGGCAATACCCGGCCTTCGAGATATTCCAACATTGCTCCGCCTGCCGTAGAGATGTAGGAAACCTTATCTGCGATACCGAATTTATTTACAGCTGCAACAGAGTCGCCTCCACCAACAAGAGAGAATGCCCCTTTGCTTGTGGCTTCAACAATAGCATCTCCGATAGCCTTGGTTCCGGCGGCAAATTTCTCCATTTCAAAAACGCCGACAGGGCCATTCCAAAGGATGGTATTTGATTCACTGATCACCTTTTTAAACAAAGCAATCGTCTCGGGACCAACATCCAGACCAGACCAGCCGTCGCTGATATTATTGGCCGGAACAATCCGTGTATTTGCCGTTTCGGCGAACGCATCAGCTTCAAGAATATCGGTAGCCAGGATAATTTTTACCCCTTTTTGTTCTGCCTTCTTTAAAATCTCAAGTGCTAAGGCCAGGTAATCATCTTCGCAAAGCGAACTGCCGATTTTCCCACCCTGCGCCTTCACAAAAGTATAGGTCATACCTCCGCCAATAATCAGATTATCAACGCTATTTAAAAGATTTTCAATAATTGTTATCTTGGAAGACACTTTTGAACCACCCATTATTGCGGTGAAAGGACGTTTTGGGGCTTTAAGTACCTTGTCAAGACTTTTCACTTCACTGTCCACCAAATATCCGAACAGCTTATCATTGGGGAAAAACTGAGCGATTACCGCGGTTGAGGCGTGAGCACGGTGTGCAGTTCCAAAGGCATCATTAATCCAGCAATCGCCATTTGCAGCCAATTGTCTGGCAAATTCAACATCTCCACCCTCTTCTTCCGGATGAAATCGGAGGTTTTCGAGAACAAGTACTTCGCCTGGTTTTAAGGTATCAGCCATTTTTTTAGTTGCTTCGCCGATACAATCCGGAGCAATTTTAACTTCAATTCCACCAAGAAGTTCCGAAAGATGAGGGACTAGATGTCTCAGGGAAAACTTATCTTCAGGACCCTTTTTCGGACGACCAAGATGTGACATGATAATTGCGGCACCCCCATTTTCAATAACTTGTTTAATGGTAGGAAGGGCTGCTGTCATCCGTGTATCGTCGGTAATCACGAATTTTTCATCGAGCGGCACATTAAAGTCAACACGGATAAGGGCTTTTTTGCCCGAAAAGTCATAATTTTCTATCGTCTGCATTTTTATACTGAATTTAGTAAATTGTCCTTCAAAGATAGATAAAAAAGTGTTTTACAGCGCTAACCCAAACCAGATTTTTGAATCGATTTAATCCTTTGTTAACAAATCTTCCTACTTTTGGAGCCGTAAAGTCTGAGTAAAATTAATGATTCCTTTTTAAATAAAACCTATTTATAGCTGATGCAATTTAAAGACGTAATCGGCCAGGAAAGTACCAAGCAAAAACTGATCCAGGCAGTTACAGAGGACCGGATACCGCATGCACAATTGCTGGTTGGACCTCCGGGAAACGGTAAACTGGCTCTTGCTGTAGCATTTGCCCAGTACATCAATTGTTCCCATAAAAAGGATGGTGATTCATGTGGAGAATGTAGCTCTTGCCGTAAATATGCTAAATTAATTCATCCTGACCTCCATTTTACCTTTCCGGTAATAAAAACAGCTGCCATCGATAAACCAACAAGCAGTGATTATATGACTAAATGGCGAACCTATTTTCTGGAGAATCCTTATCCTCAGTATGAAAAATGGATGCAACTGATTGCAGATGAAAATAAGCAGGGCGCTATTTATGTTGATGAGGCTAAGGATCTGATTCATAAATTAAATCAGAAATCCTACGAAGCAGAATATAAAGTCTCCATTATTTGGCTGCCTGAAAATATGAATATTAACTGTGCCAACAAGATCCTGAAAATATTGGAGGAACCGCCTGAAAAGACTTTGTTTATACTGATTTCAGAGGCAGAAGAGAGGCTTCTCAGTACCATTCAATCAAGATGTCAGTTTATCCGGATTCCCAAAATATTGGATCATGATTTACAGGTAGCCCTGATGCCGATGGCTGCCTCAACCAAGAGCAATCCGGCTATTATAGCCAGACTTTCCAGGGGCAATTATTTTCTGGCACTTGAGCTGATGCAAAACGATGAAATACGCAAATTTAACTTTCTGCAATTTACTTCAGTCATGCGAAATGGCTATGGGCGAAAATTGCAGGAAATTCTTGCCTGGTCTGAAGAGATGGCAGGGATCGGAAGGGTTAGGCAAATGAGCCTTTTGAAATATTGTGGTGAAT
>Ga0364880_10224_pt1 | contig 29518 bp, 18 predicted proteins | sample ExccelJu500001D3_5_FD_206927 | JGI IMG/M metagenome (GOLD analysis project Ga0364880, IMG submission 206927) | Enriched cells from Trout Bog Lake Hypolimnion, Wisconsin, USA - BchlTB.July30.5000.01.D3 | ecosystem: Environmental > Aquatic > Freshwater > Lake > Hypolimnion/Profundal zone | place... | reverse complement strand
CACCTCACTGGCATGGACTGATCGCCATGGAAGCAGCCCGGGCTGGAAAAGACATCTGGTGCGAAAAACCGATGACCAGAACGATTGGCGAAGGACAGAGGGTAGTTGAAGAGGTTAATAAACACGGCCGGATGTTCAGACTAAATACCTGGTTCCGGTTCAAAGACAATTTCTATGGACTTGGAACGGAGGTGAAACCACTTAAGAAGGTGATTGAAAGCGGTATTTTGGGATGGCCATTGAAAGTTACCGTTAGCGGGAATACCGGTTTTGATTGGAAATTTTACTGGCGGGGTGAAACCAATCTCTCCCCTCAACCCATTCCCGAAGAACTGGATTACGATTTCTGGTTAGGTCCTGCTCCTTACAGACCCTATAATGTTGAGCGTGTCCATTCCAAATTCAGGGGATACTGGGATTATGACGGCGGCGGTCTCGGGGATATGGGTCAGCATTACCTCGACCCTGTTCAATACCTGTTAGGTAAAGATAATACCAGCCCCATCCGGGTTGAAGTTGATGCTCCACAGCAGCATGAAGATGCCGTTGGTTCTTGGCGCAGAATTGAATATACCTATGCTGACGGTTGTAAAATTATCCTTGACGGAGAGAACAGGGATAAGGATGCTGCCTATATCGAAGGGCCAAACGGAAAAATATTCAAGGGTTTTGAGTCAAATATTCCCAAACTTAAACAGTTCATCGAAACACTACCGGACCCTGAACCAAGGGTTACAACTTTCTGTGACTCGGTAAGAACCCGTCAGAAATTTGCACTCAACGAAATGAACGGACATCGCTCATGCACAATGGTCAATATGGGTATTCTTGCTGTCAGGTTAGGGAGAACACTGAATTTCGATCCTGACAAACAGGAATTCATCAACGATGAAGCCGCAAACCGGTTAATCCATCAACCTATGCGGGCTCCCTGGACAACCATTTAATAAATCACTTAAACCATTAGTATTTCTTCACCATATTAAAACCTTGAAGGTTAAGATCTTTAAAACAATAGTCTAATGAATAAAATAATTAATTCTTTTTGGGTAGTTTTTGCTTTGTTGGTTTTTTCTCTGACGACAAATGCTCAGGATAACAGGACATTGACCACGAAAATTGCAGATTTGCTGGCACAGATGCCTTCGAATAATCTACTGCAAAGGGATAAGTTAGCTGAGGAGCTTATATCGTTGGGAGCTGCAGGATTTCAGCAATTGGCGGATCAGTTAACTCCTTCCGGTAAGGGAGACAATACCGCGGCAGTTTTCGCATTCAATGGTCTGACCCGTTATGCCAGCCAACCAGGTAAAGAGACCCAACGGGCTTTTACAGAAACGTGCTTTATTCAGGCACTTGAGAAAGCCAAAGAGCCCGAGGTTAAGGCATTCTTTTTAAGACAACTGAAGCTAATCGGATTAGACAAGGCAGTTGTCGCAGCTGCGCCGTACATGAATAGCAATGATTTATGCGAGCCGGCCACTTTCGTGCTGACATCAGTCAACAGTGAGGCTGCAAAAAATGAACTACTGAAAGCTTTACCTAAAGCGGATGGCAAATGTCTGATTACCATTATCAGGGCACTTGGAGAATTACAGGTAAAAGGAGCTAATGGCGAAATTCTGAAGAATATTACGTCTGACAACCTGAATCTTAAGAAAGCATCCCTGGCTGCTGTAGCTTCTATCGCAGCGGCTGAATCGTATCAGCCACTTTTGGCAGCGGCACAAAATGCCGGATTTGTTTATGAGGCATCAAATGCATCATCCGAATTCCTATCCTACTCCCAGCATCTGGGCGAAATGGGGAACCTCGAACTTTGCGGCAAAGCTTGCCTCGAAATTACAAATCTCTGCAAGGCTCCGGCTCAATTGCATTTCAAATCTTCAGCACTGGCCATTTATAACCAGTATTTCGAGAAAGAGGCTCAGCCATTACTTCTTAAAGCGTTTGATAACAATGATAAGGCATTCAGATTCTCGGTATTGAACCTGGTCGAAAAAAGCAAGCTTGCATCTACAAAGGTTTGGATTTCAAAGGCAACCAAGGCACAACCCGAACAAAAAGCTGAGATCATCACCATGTTTGGTAAAAAAGGTGATCTTTCAGTCCTGGATTTCATTAAGAAGCAATTTACAGCCAAAGAGGCTGTTGTGAGTGAAGCCGCTATTTCCGCCTTTGCCAGACTCAAAGGTAAAGAGGCAATTACGGATCTGACTACACTATTAAGTCAGGGAATTGAACCAGCCTATACTGCAAAAAGATTAATGTCGCTGGTGGATGAGAAAAGTCTTGACCAGATAGCCGCAATTATGGAAACTGCCCCTGAAATTTCCAAAAGTGAAATAATCACTCTGATAGGGGCAAAATCCGGAAAACGTTATTTTGATCAGGTTTATAACTATACTTCAAGTGCCAATCCCACGATTAAGTACGCAGCCTTTGGCGCTATGCGGAACACCGGTTCACCTAAAGATATCGACCGGTTACTGAAGTTACTGTATTCTACTGACGAACCTGAACAAATTAAAGCGATTCAGGACGGTTTGGTAAATGCAGCCTCGGAGATCCAGGGGGAAAAGGATCAAACTACCCCTTTACTGGCCCAATTACCAAATGTATCCAAAAAGGGACGGATACTGGAAGTATTATCCCGGTTGGGTGGACCTCAGGCACTCAAGGCAGTTTCCGAATTTATCTCCTCAACTGACCAGGCAGAACGTGATGCCGCTTTTAATGGTTTGATCAGCTGGAAAGATCAGGCTGCATCCTCCACATTATATGAAATTTGCAAAACGGCTACCGGCGAAAAGCTTTCAAAGGCTATCAGCGGATTCGTTCGTCAAATTAAAGGTTCTAGATTACCGGATGATCAGAAGTTATTACAGTATCGTAAGATCTTGCCGATCGCAGCAGAACCAAAAGACAAGGAGCTTATTGTAAAAGCCATTGGTCAGGTTAAAACTTTCCTTGCATTGGTTACAGCTGCATCGATTCTCGATAATTCGAATTCGGATTTAAAGGAGGAGGCCGCTCAGTCTGTCATGACAATAGCATTGCCTTCACAGGGAAGTAAAGGGTTAACCGGAGTTGTTGTTCGTGATGCACTGAACAAGGCCATAAACAGCCTTACCGGAAGTGAAAGCGAGTATGACAAGGCTAAGATCCGCAAATATCTCGATGATATGCCTTATGATGACGGTCTTGTACCGATGTTCAACGGCAAGGATCTCACAGGGTGGCAAGCCTTAGTCGGCAATCCGGTAACCCGCAAGAAAATGGATCCGAAAGAACTTGCTAAAAAACAAGCGGAAGCCAACCTTAAACTAGCTGATAATTGGGGAGTTAAGGATGGTTGCATTGTTTTCAATGGAAATGGGGATAATCTTTGTTCTGTAAAACAATATGGCGATTTTGAAATGGTGGTTGACTGGAGAATTACGAAAAAAGGGGACAGCGGTATTTACCTCAGGGGATCACCACAGGTTCAGATCTGGGATACTTCACGTGTTGAGGTCGGTGCTCAGGTCGGTTCCGGCGGACTCTACAACAATAAAATCAATCCGTCGAATCCGTTAAAAGTTGCAGATAATCCTATCGGGGAGTGGAACACTTTCCGCATTAAGATCATTGGTGATAAGGTTACCGTATTCCTGAACGGCCAGCTGGTAGTTGACAACGTACAGCTTGAGAATTACTGGGATCGTTCAATTCCGTTATTCCCTAAAGAATCAATTGAATTGCAGGCACATGGTACAGACCTGGCCTTCAGGGATATCTATGTGGAGGAATTAAATAACAGTGAATATACCGTTCCTGCCGATGAGGCCAAAGAAGGTTTCAAGCCTCTTTTTAATGGTTTGAACTTTGATGGCTGGACAGGCAATCTGATTGATTACCATGTTGATAATGGTGAAATCGTCCTTCATCTGGACAATGGACCATCGCATGGGAATATTTTTACATCCGCTGAATACAGCGATTTTGTCGTCCGGTTTGAATTCCAGTTAACACCTGCCGCCAACAATGGTCTTGGAATCCGTGCTCCGCTCGAGGGTGATGCAGCCTATCGTGGAATGGAAATTCAGGTGCTTGACAATGAAGACCCTGTTTATTCAGACCTGGCTCCTTACCAGTATCATGGTTCTGTCTACGGGGTTATTCCGGCCAAACGCGGTTATCTTAAACCAATCGGCCAATGGAATTACGAAGAGGTTATTGCCAAAGGAAACCGGATAAAGGTTACTTTGAACGGAACAGTAATTCTTGACGGAGACATCAAGGAGGCTTCCAAAAACGGTACATTGGATCACCGCGAACATCCGGGTCTTTTAAATCCGAAAGGTCATATTGGCTTTCTGGGACATGGATCAGTTGTGAAATTTAAAAATATCAGGCTGAAGGAATTAGGTAAAAAGTAAACCCATTATTTAGTATCTCATTGATTTTCAGTAAGTACAATACGATTACAGATATTTAAGCCATTCTTTTCAGACAGTCAACCTGAAAGAGTGGCTTATTTCATTAAATAACTTTTGTCAAACCATTAATCCATGCTATTTTTGGCATAATTAATGTCTCGATCTATTATACAGCAGAATAGCTTAACGCATTTACCGGATTCCGGGGCATCTGCCAATTATTGAAGAAGCAAAAATTATAAATTAAGTTCTAGCACGAGTCGGTTAAAGTGAAGTTGAAGATTAAGAAAATTGGTATAAACCTGGTAAAATTGGGTTTTTCTGTGGGAGCAATATGGTATGTGATATCTAAAATTTCGTTTAAAGAGGTTTTGGAGGTCTTCTCTAAAGCCAATATTTACTTTCTCATCGCAGCTTTTATTTTTTTGGTGATCTCCTTTATTTTTTCAGCCTTTCGCCAAAATCTGTCTTTCAGGAACACGGGCGCCCATATTTCTCAGTCTTTGAATATCAAATTATTCTGGCTGGGAATGTTTTATAATTTGTTTCTGCCTGGAGGAATCGGAGGTGATGGATATAAAGTCTATCTGGTGAACAAATACAGGAGAAACGGGCTCAAAAAGAATATTGGCACAATGCTTATTAACAGGATTGCCGGCCTGGTTGTTATTGTGATGATCACGGTTGTATTGTACTATCTGTCAGGATTGCATATCCCTTATGGAAGGGGTGCCTGGATTGTAATACCATTGATTTATCTCTTTTATCTTTTGGTACTAAAATACTTTTTTAAAAGTTTTCTAAAGATTCATGCCGGCTTATTTTGGTGGTCGCTTGCTTTGCAAGGGATGCAATTTATCTCTGCCATTATGATACTTTCTGCCTTTCATCAAACCACCGGCTTATTTGATTATCTTTTTCTCTTTTTCATATCTGCAATTGCAACCGCACTTCCGATCACCATCGGCGGAATTGGTGCACGTGAGATGGTCTTTCTGATTGGAGCCAAAACACTTGGACTAGATAATGAATTATGCATCGCTTTAAGTATCATGTTTTTTCTGCTCTCTGCAATTATATCCCTCGGAGGTTTATACTGGGTTTTTCTCCCACCATTCAGACGCGAAACAATTCCTGATGTAACGGCAGAAAAAATTGATGAACCCTAGAATCACCGGCATACGGCTGATCTAATTTCAATTCAGAGAATATCACGCATAATTTTTCAAACCAGGGTTTTACTACATTCCTGATATCAAATGATAAAATACCTGATTATCATATTCTACCTCCTTTCAATGATTTTGATTGGTATATTTTCAGCCCGGAAAATCAAGTCAGAAGGAGACTATTATGTGGCCGGAAAGCGGGGAAATATCTGGCAAATCACCGGCTCTCTACTGGCAACGATTCTGGGCAGTTCAGCAATCCTGGGGACAGCAGATTTGGCTTTGACCCAGGGGTGGGCTGCAGCATGGTTACTCCTTTGTGCCTCCTTTGGCCTTCTAATGCTGGTTCCTGTATCAATGATTGTGCGTCGCAAGGGGAAATATACACTTCCGCAAATGATTGGGGACTTTTACGGTACTGAGGCAAAAATGATCTCCTCGTTCATTATCTCAATTGCCTGGATTGGGATTATTGCTGCCCAGATTATCGGAGCAGCAAAAATCATGACCGGTTTTACGGGATTGAATTACTCTTGGGGAGTTTGGGGCTCGGGAGCTGTATTTATTTTCTATACATTGATCGGTGGTCAGATATCAGTTTTGAAAACAGATCTTTATCAAACGTTTATCATTATCGGAGGGATTTTACTTACTGCACTCTATATTTTCATAAAGGAACCAGTCCCTCCCCAAGCTATGACTGCCTTGAAATTTCCTTTCAACGAGGGGTTTCATCCTTTTGACCTGATTGTATTGTTGCTAACCTATTCATCCACTTTTGTTGTAGGGCCGGATATTTATTCACGCATCTTTTGTGCTCAGAATGAACTTACTGCCCGGAAAAGTGTCCTGATCAGTGCATTGGTTTTAATTCCATTTTCGTTATGCATCACTTTTCTGGGGGTATTTGCAGCGTACAAATTCCCTGAAATTCACCATCAGAATGGTTCTGCACTCATTCCGGTAATGCTTGCCACTTTGCCGGAATGGGGTATTGGAATTCTGGTTGCCGCCCTTCTATCGGCTGTGATGTCAACAGGATCGACCACATTGCTCACCTCTTCAACCATAATCAGTGATCCTCTGTCCAAAGGTCTGGATAAGCACCATTCGATGAGAAACACCAAACTCATCATGCTGGTTATAGGGCTATTAAGTATTTTTCTTTCACTTAGTGTTCATTCGATTATTCAATCACTGCTTATTGCATTGACAATTTTCTCAGGAGCCTTTATAATTCCAACCATTGCCGGACTTTTCGGTTTTACAGCAAGCAAAAGCCGAAGCAGCTCAGCGATGATAATCGGGGGTGTTGTTGCCCTTGCAGGTAAGATTGTCGCTTTAGAAATTGGATATCTGCCAGGTAATTTATTAATAATCACCGGATTCATTTTAAATGCTCTAATTCTTTTTAGCGGTATCCGGACTAAAAATAATTAATTTCGTACTTTTGTCAACCGGAAAATTAAATCACTACAGAAATGAATCTGCGTCGAATACTGTTCCCGATTGGTATTATTTTGCTCCTTATTTCATGCAAAGAACCACCCATACGTCCTGTTATCAGATTAATTCCCTTGCCGGCTCAGGCCACTGATCAGCCTGGTATATTTGCAATCACTGCAAGCACAAAAATCGAAGTCAGCCCAGAAAATGAACCATTACAACATATTGCCGGGATTTTAAGCAGGCATCTGGAGAAAAATTTTGGCATAACCAATTCAATCGTTTCCTTAGGGTCAGGCGGGCGCCATTCCATATCTCTAAAAATTGATTCCAATTTAAAACTGGGTAAAGAGGATTACCATTTGACCGTATTGCCTGAAGGGGTTCTAATTGAAGCAGCTGCTCCTAATGGGCTTTATTATGGAATCCAGACACTGATTCAATTAATGCCATCGACTCCTAAAAAACTCACTGAGGTCATTTTACCAGGGGTAGAAATTAATGACACCCCCAGGTTTGCCTGGCGAGGGTTACAGTTGGATGTTAGCCGGCATTTTATGCCTAAAGAATTTATCTTTAAGTTTCTCGATGAAATGTCGATGCATAAATTCAATACTTTTCAATGGCACCTGGCCGATGATCAAGGTTGGAGAATCGAAATAAAAAAATATCCTTTGCTGACCGAATCAGGGTCTGTGCGTAAAAAAACAATGCTGGGGCATGTGAATAATTCGGCAGGTACCGATACCCTCTCATACGGTGGATTCTATACTCAAAATGATGTCCGCGATATAGTGGCCTATGCTTCTGAACGTTTTATTACAGTTGTTCCCGCAATTGAAATGCCCGGACATGCCCTGGCTGCTTTGGCTGCATATCCTGAACTGGGATGTACTGCTGCTCCATACGAGGTAGCGACCCAATGGGGAATATTCAACGAAATATTTTGCCCGGGAAAAGAGGGAACTTATACCTTTTTGGATGATGTCCTCACCGAAATGGCCGGGCTATTCCCAGGAAAATATTTTAATATCGGCGGCGCAGATTGTCCCAAGGAAAGATGGGAAAATTGTACACAATGCCAGGTTAGAATGAGAAACGACAGTTTAAACTCAACCCTCGATCTGAATAACTATTTTATTAAAAGAATCAGTAAAACACTTTCATCTCTCGGCAAGGAGCGGGTGGCCTGGGATGAGATTTTGAAAGACACCACGCAAACCAATGCCATTGTAATTTCGTGGCACAATGAAGATGGGTCAATTGGAGCTGCTAAAAGAAAGATTCATACCGTAGTCTCACCCGCAAAATTATGTAATTTAGATCAGTATCAAAGTAATCCCAAAAACGAACCTCTCTCTGTTGGTGGTATGCTTACTCTCGAACAAATCTACAAATTCGAACCGGTACCAACAACCCTATCCAATAAAGAAGCCAGATATATCATTGGTATACAAGGAAATATCTGGACACAATATATGAAAACACCGGTATTCGTTGAATATATGACCTTCCCTCGCGCAGCCGCACTGGCAGAAGTGGCCTGGTCACCAAAGTCTGCCAGAAACTACCCCTGGTTCAAAAAGCGGTTATTGGAACAGGTCAAACGCTATGATGCAGAAAAAATCAGTTATTGCAAAGCTGAATTAAAAATCCTGTCCCATTGAACCAAAAAAGGCCGGTCGCACTATTTGACGACCGGCCTTTTCGATTTTATATTCGGAAATTTATTTAGCGACGATTACCAGAACTTTTGAAAGGCTCCAGAACTCTTTCGCATTTGTAATCACAATTTTATCTACTGTTTTATTGCCTTCTATACGATAGGAACTTGTTGGATGATTGGTCACAATGTTAATCTTCTTTTTCATGACAGGGATTTCACTCACTTTAGTAATATCCACCTTAGTAAAATCATTCATATTAAGATTAGCCATCACATTTTTGGTACGACCAATTCCAATAAACCCTCCGGCACCAGTGATAATCTTTTTGTCTTTCAGTTCTCGGTTTGTTCCGATCACATAATAAGCAGTATTCAGCGCTTCAGTCTTGGCATCAATATCAGCCTGTTTTTTCTGATTGTCTGCAGTTAAATCATTTACATTCGAGTTCAGACCAGCTACTTTGACATTCAGATCTTTTACCTGGATATTAAGTTTTCCCAGCTCATCAGTTAGTTGAGCAATCTGAGCATTCTTCTCGTCAATCGATTTGTTAAGGTTGTCGATCATCAGCTGAAGTTCTTTGGCATGTTTATTTGACTTACTCAGCTTGGATGTGAGTTCAGCAACCAATTTGCGATTCTTTTGCAGCAGGTCGTAGATATAATGTATATCACTTTTAATCTGCTCCTTACGCGAACCTTTAACTTCGCCTTCCTTGGCGCTCTTATCAATAATGCGTTCTACGCGTTTAATTGAATCCAGATTAGCCTCAACTTCGTTAAAGGTGGTAACAAAATCTGCAATGTTAGAATCTTTATCAGTTCCAACAGCTCTTAAGCTATCGTTTTGCGCCTGTAGACGGGCAATTTGTTCTTTTCGGTGAGCACATCCGGAAGTCAAAATAATAACCGGAATCAATAATACGTAGATTAATTTTCTCATGTCGTGAATCTTTTAAATTAAATATTAACCAAAACTAATGGAATTTTTGCAAACAGAGAAATAATTTATGAATTATTAACTATACATCTTATTTTTTCGCTCTTTTAATTCCTCATTTGATATGTAATCATCGTATTCGGTTATCTTGTCGATAATCCCTTTAGGAGTCAATTCTATCACGCGGTTTGCAATCGTTTGGATAAATTCATGATCATGGGACGACATCAGCACGTTCCCCTTAAAATTTGTAAGTGTATTGTTAAAGGCCTGAATTGATTCAAGATCGAGATGATTGGTTGGGGTATCCAAAACAAGAACATTGGCATTACGGAGCATCATCCTTGAGATCATGCAACGCATCTTCTCTCCTCCAGAAAGCACAGAAATTTTCTTGTAAATCTCCTCTCCTGAAAAGAGCATTTTGCCAAGATATCCTCTGATATAGTTTTCGCTGGTATCACTTGAAAATTGTCCTAACCACTCGACCAGATTAAGATCTGAATTAAAAAAATCGGAGTTGTCCATTGGTAGATAGGCACTGGTAATGGTTTGTCCCCAAAAATAAGTGCCGGAGTCAGGCTTGTCATGGCCCGTGATAATTTCGAAAAGAGCGGTCATTGCACGCGGATCCCGAGAAAGAAAGACAACCTTGTCATCCTTTTCCACATTAAAATCAAGATCTTTAAACAGGATCTCCCCTTTAATACTTTTGCTTAACCCTTTAACCTCAAGAATCCTGTTTCCGGGGTCCCGGTCAGGGGTGAAAATTATTCCGGGATATTTTCGGGTAGAAGGCTGAATATCTTCAATATTCAGCTTTTCGATCATCTTTTTGCGGCTTGTGGTTTGCTTTGATTTAGCTACATTGGCACTAAACCTGGCAATAAACTCAAGAAGTTCCCTCTTTTTCTCTTCCGCTTTTTTATTCTGAGACTGTTGCTGACGCAAAGCAAGCTGACTTGAATGGTACCAGAAGCTATAGTTTCCGGCAAACAACTGGACCTTTCCAAAATCAATATCTACCGTATGAGTACTTACAGCATCCAGAAAGTGGCGGTCATGCGATACAACCAAAACGGTATTTTCATAATTGCCCAGATAATTTTCGAGCCACGATACAGTCTCCAAATCGAGATCATTGGTGGGCTCATCAAGCAATAGATTATCAGGTTTGCCAAAAAGAGCCTGAGCAAGCAAGACCCTCACTTTCTCTTTTCCACCTAATTCTTTCATTAACCGGTGGTGAAATTCCTCCTTGATTCCCAAACCACTCAGCAACATGGCGGCATCGCTTTCGGCATTCCATCCATCGATCTCGGCAAAACGCTCTTCCAATTCCGCAGCCCTCATGCCATCCTTATCTGAAAAGTCGTCTTTGGCATAGAGGATATCCTTTTCCTGAATGATATTCCACAATTCCGTATGTCCGAATAAAACAGCATTTAAAACTGTATATTCCTCATAATCATAATGGTTTTGCTTTAATACAGACAAACGTTCCCCCGGGCCAAGTGTAACAGATCCTTTTGTAGAAGAGAGATCTCCGGCAATAATTCGTAACATGGTCGATTTACCCGCCCCATTCGCTCCTATGACACCGTAGCAGTTACCAGCAGTAAACTTAAGATTAACGTCCTGAAATAAAGGCTTTTTCCCAAACTGAATTGCTAAATTCGATATTGTAATCATTAATTAACTTCTTGAAAATCCTGTGTTTATAACTTGTATATTTTGGACGGCGAAGTTAGCCATTTATTTTCAAACCTCCTATATTGATTATCAATGTAATATAATGTTAACCAAAATATAATCTGAAGATACTCCCATTCATCAGTTCAAAATTTTTGTGTAAATTTGATTGAAAAATTAGTCCTTATGACTTTTATTGAACTTGCAACCCAAAGATCATCGGTACGGAACTTTGCACCAATGCCGGTTGAAAAGGAGAAACTTTTACAGGTACTTGAAGCTGCAAGAATTGCGCCATCTGCAGCCAATTTTCAACCCTGGCACTTTATTGTGGTCACAGAACCGGTGTTACTTCAATTGATTTACCCACTTTATCCCAGGGAATGGCTGAAATCGGCTCCGCTAATTATTGTCGCCTTAGGAGACCACAGCCGAGGGTGGCACAGGGGAAAAGATGACAAAGACTTTACACAGGTAGACCTCGCCATTGCTATTGATCATCTGACACTTGCAGCTACAGAATTAGGGTTGGGAACCTGCTGGATCTGTAATTTTGACGTTGAAAAATTACAGAATATCTTTAATTTGCCTGATACTCTGGAACCGATTGCATTAATCCCAATTGGTTACCCGGATTTAAAGGTACAACCGGTTAAAATCAGAAAATCGTTGGAACAAATTGTCCACTGGAACGATTTTGAAGTTTAATCAGCTGATTGAATATTGATCTGCCTCTCTTGAAACGGGAAATTTAATTCTGAAATCATCCAGCTCCTTCCTTGAAATGCAGTAGCTCTGCAATCCACCGACACTCGGTTCGGTGAGGGCCAATACTTCTCCTCTTGCATTAATTATTTGGCTGTCACCCTGATAAGAAATCTCATTTCCATCTTTCCCAATCCGGTTTACACCTGCCACAAAAACCTGATTCTCAATCGCCCTGGCCTTAAGCAGAACATTCCATACTTCTTTTCTCGAATCAGGCCAGTTTGCTGTAAAGATCATCAGATCGGTATCATTCACATTCCTGGACCATACCGGAAACCGAAGATCATAACACACATAAAGGGCAATCCGCCAACCGAAATAAGAAACGATAACCCGTTTATGTCCAGGTGCAATGGAATCGGCCTCACCTCCGATTGAAAAAAGATGCCGTTTATCGTAGAAAGTGAGCTGACCATCCGGAGCGACAAATACGAAGCGATTGTAATTCTGGCTGTTATCTTTTATAAGCAGACTGCCGCAAATTGCGATCCCCGTTTTTCGTGAAAGATTATGCATCCATTGTATTGTAGGACCATCCATTGCTTCGGCAAGTTCGTTAGGGTGCATCGAAAATCCGGTGGTGAACGTCTCAGGAAGAATTACCAAATCAGAATTGCCTTCCAATTGCAGGATCAGTTTTTCAAGGTTCTGACGATTTTCTTCCGGATTTTCCCAAACCAGATTTACCTGGGCAATAGTTAAACGTAGAATATCTTTGGTATCCATGAGATAGAATTAATCGAGTCCTTCGCCCAGAATGAATTTTTCAGGATGCTTCCCTTTGACTCCCCGATCTTTGTACCACTGTTTAATCCGGTGGACATCGGCGTTCACATCATCAGTTAACACAACCTCATCGAGTATTCCGATCTCTTTCCGACCCCAGTCGAATACGGCACAATAGACTGGAACGTTTGCAGCCCTGGCAATGGTATGGAAACCTGCTTTCCACTTGGTTGTTGGCTGGCGTGTCCCTTCAATGGCAATGGCCAGATGCATCACCTCCCGTTTTTTAAATTCTGCAACAATCTGTTTTACCAGACTGGCACCCCTGGTTGTATCAACAGGAATTGCCCCCATATAATTAAGTAAATAGCAGGCTGGCCAGAAGAAAAATTTTTTGTTCACCACGATACTTGATTTTCCCCCTATCGAATTGTAAAAAATCCATGAAACGACAAAATCCCAAATTGAAGTATGGGGAACTCCAAGAACGACACATTTAGGAACCGGGGCCAACCCGCTAACTAACTTCCATCCCGTAATCCACAAAATAAATTTCGATATATATCTCATCCCATAAATTTAAAGAAACAAAAATAATTCTTTAGATTGAGAAATACACTCCCTTTGTTGTCAAATAAGTGGCATTGCAATAGTCCAATGTCCCAATTTCTGATGGTATTCCAAATCTGCCCGATTATTCTATTTCCATTAAATTCATTTAGGGATGATCCAGATCAGAATTATTACTATCACTCGTTAATATTATTCTGATCTTCCCCGGTCAAATGAGCAACTTCTTTATCCTTCTTTTGAGCAAGTGAGTCGAGATGCTTTTTTCCATAGGCAATTCTGATAATTACCACAAAAAGGACCGGAACGATAAATATGGCGAGTGATGAAGCTGATATCATTCCACCCAGAACAGTAAACCCAATTGTTTTACGAGCCACAGCACCAGCTCCGGTTGCAAATACCAAAGGTAACACCCCGAAAATAAATGCCAGAGAGGTCATGATAATCGGCCTTAAACGCAAACTAACAGCATCGATAGTTGACTGGATCAGGTCTTCCCCGCTATCCACCCTCACTTTTGCATATTCTACGATCAATACTGCATTTTTGGCTGCAAGTCCGATTAGGGTGATCAATCCGATCTGTGCATAAACGTTATTACTGAGTTGCGGAATAAATGTTAGTGTAAGGATAGCTCCAAATGCGCCTATCGGAACAGAAAGCATTACAGAGAAGGGAACCGACCAACTTTCATACAATGCGGCAAGGAACAGAAAAACGAATGTCAGTGAGAACAGGAAAATGTAGATTGTTTGCGAACCGGCAACGATTTCCTCATAACTCAGACCAGAGAATTCATAACCATAACCAGGTGGAAGGACTTTTGCAGCAACATCCTTGAGCGCATCGATAGTTTGTCCGGTACTATAACCCAATCCTGAGCCACCGTCAACTTCAGCTGACCTGAAAATATTAAAATGGGGAATCACCGGGGCAGCATCAATAGGCTGATAAGTTATCAATGAACTGAGTGGCAACATGGCTCCTGCCTGATTCCGCACATAATATTTATCCAGATCTGTCACGAGTCTTCGGTATATCGTATCAGCCTGAACCACAACGTGGTAAGTTCGGTTAAAAAGGGTAAAATCATTCACATAAGCACTTCCCATATAGGATTGAATGGTTGTAAAGACATCTGAAATACTGATACCCATTTTTTTACATTTCTCACGGTCTAATGTCAGGTTAAAGCTGGGGGTATGAGCAGAATAATAACTTACAGCTCTTGAAATAGCCGGGTTTTTATTGGCTTCGACGACAAATTTGCGAACCACCTTTTCAAATGCGTGAACATCATCGGTAGTATTTCGCTGCTGGATTTGGAAGCTGAAACCTGCAGATTGTCCAATGCCGGGAATTGGAGCCGGTTGCATAACGACAACTTTTGCATCTTTGATTCCTGCGGCAGCGATCCTTTTGAGCATTACCTCTATGATGCCGGGCACTTGTTCCGTAATCTCCTCGCGCTGGCTCCATGGTTTGAGCTGGCAGAAGATGGTGCCACTGTTTGACTTCATCGCCCCGTTGATCACATTCATTCCTGAAACCGCGGAATAATGGGCAATTCCTGGAGTTTCGCTCACCACCTTCATCAGTTTATTAAGCAATACTACAGACTGTGTGGTCGATGAAGCCTCTGCCATTTCGTAGGTAACGTAGAGACGTCCCAGATCTTCTCCGGGGATAAATCCGGAAGGTTTTGCCTTGAATAACATGAAGGTGGCAATACCTATACAAACCAATAAGATAATTACATATTTTGAACCCCTGATTCCTCGTTTTACCCCACGGAAATAGAGTTCCGAAAATCTTTTAAACCTGCCATTAAACCAGAAGAAAAATTTATTCAGTCCTTTTGATTTTTCATCGATATGGTGAGGCTTTAATATCAGCGTACACAATGCAGGCGTTAAGGACAATGCAATAAACGCCGAGATTAATATGGAGACTGCAATGGTGATTGCAAATTGCTGATATAAACGACCTACGATACCCGGGATAAAAGCAACCGGAACAAATACTGAAGCCAGAATCAAAGCTACGGCGATTACCGGAGCAGTGATGTCTTTCATGGCATGCTCCGTGGCTTCCCGGGCAGACATCTTCTCAACATCAATATACCGTTGGACAGCCTCAACCACAATTATGGCATCATCGACCACAATTCCTATGGCAAGGACAAATCCAAACATGGTCAGAGTATTGATCGTGAACCCAAAAGGAACAAAGAAGATAAAGGTTCCCAGGATCGAAACAGGAATAGCAAGTATCGGGATAATAGTGGTTCGCCAGTTCTGAAGAAACAAAAATACAACGAATGCCACCAATAAAAGAGCGATAATAAGGGTCCGTTCCACTTCCCGCATGGAAACTTTAACGATGGTTACGGCTTCGAAAGGAACACTGTAATCTACATCTTCAGGAAAGGATTTTTTCAGGTTCTTTAGTTCGGCATACACCCCTTTGGCCACATCCAGTGCATTTGCTGTCGGAAGAGGAAAAACCATCATGTAAGATGCACGTTTCCCATCCACATAAGCATTACTGGCATAAGTAAATTTACCCAGTTCTACTCTGCCAATATCTTTGAGGTAAACCATTTCGCCTGTAGCCGGAATAGATTTTACGATAACTTTTTCATAATCTGAAACCTTACTCAATCGTCCGTTGACGAGAATTGTCAATTCCTGGGTTTGTGAGGATTGCTGGGGAGGGGCACCGACGGATCCTGCAGCAACCTGCATATTTTGTTCATTAAGGGCATTAATAACATCCTTGGGAATCAAGGAATAAGAGGCCATTTTTTCCGGATTCAGCCAGATCCTCATACTGAAATTGTCAGCCCGTGTACTGATATCACCTACGCCCGGAACCCGCAGAAGTGCATCGACTAAATGGATATTGGCGTAATTGTCCAAAAAAGTTATATTGTGCGTTCCCTTAGGAGAAAAAAGGGTGACATTCATTAATGAGCTGATATTCCTGGCCCGTACGGTAAGACCAAGTCGCCTTACCTGGGAAGGTAATAATGGTTTGGCAATTCCCACGCGGTTTTGAACATCGAGGGTAGCAATATCGATATTGGTTCCAACCTTGAAAGTTGCGTTAATTGACACCATTCCGGTGCTGGTGCTGTTACTCTGGATATATTCCATCCCATGAACCCCGTTGATCGCCTCTTCAACCGGAGTTGCCACAGTTTGTTCAACGGTGATGGCGTCTGCCCCCGTATAATTGGCTGAAACAGAAACTGCAGGAGGGGTAATCTTAGGATACTGGTTGACCGGAAGCGTTAACGCACAAATCGTCCCCAATATGGCTATAATCAGAGAAATAACGATTGCAGTAACCGGTCTTCGAATAAATGTATCAGCAATCATGGGCAATTAAGTCTCTAAGTAATACAAACCAGAATTTCCTTTATATGCAACTCTTGTAGGAATATTGAGTGACGACCTGATCGTCTGAGCTGAACCTGTTCCTATTCTTTTCGGGCTATGCATCTTTCAATTTCCTTAGATTTTCTAATTGTTTCTTACCGTAAGCGATCTTTACAATAACTACAAACAGAACCGGGACAACGAATATGGCTATTGATGAAGCGGCAATCATTCCTCCCATTACCGTAACGCCAATAGTCCTGCGAGCAACAGCCCCTGCCCCGGTTGCCAATACCAGGGGAAGTACTCCGAGAATAAACGCCAGGGATGTCATCAGAATAGGCCGTAAACGGATGGACACTGCTTCGATGGTTGATTGTAAAAGATCCTCACCGCTGTCCACACGCACCTTGGCATATTCCACAATTAAGATCGCATTCTTAGCCGCCAGGCCTATTAAGGTAATCAGACCTATTTGGGCATATACGTTATCGGTCAGGCTCGGTATAAAGGTGAGTGTGAGAATAGCCCCAAATGCGCCAATAGGGACAGCCAGCAAAACCGACAACGGAACCGACCAGCTCTCGTACAAGGCTGCGAGGAACAGAAAGACAAATGTCAGGGAAAACAGGAAGATGTACATGGTCTGTGAACCTGCCTGAACCTCTTCATAACTTAACCCTGAAAAATCATATCCATAACCTTGTGGCAATACTTTCGCCGCAGTCTCCTTGAGTGCCTCGATTGCCTGTCCGCTGCTGTACCCCTGAGCAGATCCACCGTCAATTTCGGCAGACCTGAATATGTTAAAATGGGATTGAAGGGGTGCAGTTTCCGTAGGTTTATAGCTGATCAGTGAACTTAATGGCAGCATGGCTCCAGCCTGATTACGCACATAGTATTTATCCATGTTCGTGATCATTTTACGGTAGGTCGTATCAGCCTGCACCACAACGTGGAAAGTCCGGTTATACAAGGTGAAATCGTTCACATAAATACTCCCCATATAAGTCTGAATGGCGGTAAACACATCCGAAACATTAACACCCATCCGTTTGCATTTCTCCCGGTCAACGGTCAGATTGTAACTTGGCGTGTGGGCCGAGTAATAACTGAAGGCATTTGAGATTGCCGGATTCTTGTTGGCTTCGGTGACAAAATTGTTCACCACATTTTCAAAGGCATGAACGTCATCGTTGGTGTTTCGCTGTTCGATCTGGAAACTAAATCCGGCGGTCTGGCCGATGCCGGGAATTGGAGCCGGAGGGATTACGACGACATTTGCATTTTTGATATTTGCTTTGGATATCCGGGTGCGAATCACATCAATAATCTTTGGAATCTGTTGGCTCGATTTTGAACGCTCATCCCAATGTCTTAACTGACAATATATGGTTCCACTATTCGATTTGGTTGCCCCGGTTATCACGTTAAACCCGGCCAGGGCAGCATAGTGGTCAACTCCCGGGGTTAAGGAAACAACTTTCATTAATTTGGTCATCACATCTACAGATTGGGTAGTGGCTGAAGCTTCCGGCAATTCATAGGTTACATAAATCAGTCCGTCATCTTCGCTCGGAATGAATCCGAAAGGTTTTTGCTGAAAGAGGAAGAAAGCTGCTATGCTGATACACACCAATAAAATAATCACATATTTCGATTTTCCGATACCATTCCTGACTCCGTTGGAATACTGTTTGGTTACATTTTCAAACCAGGTATTGAATCTGAAGAAAAACTGATTTAAACCGGTTGACTTTTGGTGGATGTGATATGGTTTTAATAATAAGACACATAAAGCCGGTGTCAATGATAAGGCGATAAAAGCGGAGAGCAATATCGATACAGCAATAGTAATTGCAAATTGCTGATATAACCGCCCCACAATTCCGGGAATAAAACCTACCGGGACAAACACGGACGCCAGAATTAATGCAATTGCAATGACAGGGGCAGAAATGTCCTTCATCGCCTTATAGGTCGCCTCTCTGACAGATATATTTTCAGAATCGATATAATGGTGGACAGCCTCCACCACAATAATGGCATCGTCCACAACTATTCCAATAGCCAGTACAAAACCAAACATGGTCAGTGTGTTGATTGTAAACCCTAAAGGAATAAAAAAGGCAAATGTTCCGAGGATCGAAACAGGGATTGCAAGAATTGGGATGAGTGTGGCCCTCCAGTTCTGAAGAAACAGGAATACCACCAAAGCCACGAGGCAAAGGGCAATAAGAAGGGTTTGAACCACCTCCTGCATTGAAACCTTTACCACAGTGACCGTTTCAAAAGGTATTTTATAGTCCACATCTGCGGGGAACGATTTCTTCAGCTCTTTTAGCTCTTTAAATATGCCATCGGCTGTTTCCAGAGCATTGCTTCCAGGGGTTTGGTAAAGTGTAAGAATGGAAGCCCTTTGGTCATCCACATAGGAATTGCTCGAATAGGTAAATTTACCCAGTTCAATCCGGGCAACGTCTTTCAGATAAACCATTTCGCCTGTTCCGGGAATCGTCTTAACAATGATTTTTTCAAATTCCGAAACTTTACTCAACCGTCCGTTAACCAGAACGCTCAATTCATAGGTCTGCGTTTTCTGTTGGGGAGGGACGCCTGCAGAACCGGCTGCAACCTGGAGATTTTGTTCATTAAGTGCATTAATGATATCGGTGGAGGTTAATGAGTAAGCCGCCATTTTATCAGGGTTTACCCAGATCCGCATGCTGAAATTATCAGCCAGTGTAGTAATCGCACCAACCCCGGGGACACGCAGTAAGGCATCCATTACAAAAATATTGGTGTAATTATCCAAAAAGGTGATATTGTGTGATCCTTTTGGTGAATAGAGCGCAATAAGCATTAAAGCACTCGGATTCACAGCCCTGACCGTTAATCCCAACCTGCTCACTGCATCAGGAACCAGCGGAGAGGCAATACTTACCCGGTTTTGAACATCCAGAGTAGCCACGTCAATGTCAGTACCGATCTTGAAGGTCGTATTGATTGTCATCAATCCGTTGTTGGTACTGTTGCTTTGCATATACTCCATGCCGTGCGTCCCGTTGACCTGCTCCTCAATGGGAGTGGCTACCGTTTGTTCCACGGTGGTGGCATCTGCACCTGTATATTGGCCGGCAACCTGAACAACAGGGGGAGTTATGTTTGGATATTGGCTGACCGGTAAGTTAATAATGCAAATAGCCCCTATAATAGCTAATACCAGGGATACAACAATGGCAGTGACCGGCCTTCTAATAAATGTATCAGCAATCATATATTAATCTGTATCAGGAGAATAAAAAATCAGTTTATACCAATGCCGGTGTTATTCGCTTTTAGAAGGTGTACCTTGAGTTGCGCCGGAACCAGCCTTCCCCTTTTTACTTTTATCTGCGTCTCCTTTTTTGGCCAGGGCTATCACGGAACCGGTGTGTAAGGATTGTACCCCGTCAACGACTATCCGGTCCCCCACATTGATCCCCTTTTTAATGATCACGCTGGCATCGATAGTTTGTCCAGTGATTACTTTCTTTTGGATAGCCATTTGCGCCGCGTGTGTTTTTGTGGTATCTGACAGATCCCGTGCAACGGTATCTTTAACCAGGAACACGAAATATTCTCCCATAACCTCAACCACTGTTTTGCTTGGAACTACCATCCTGGGACCGGTTTCCTGATTATGCACACGCAACACACAACTTATCCCCGGCCTTAAAGAGTAGTCAGGATTTGGGAAAACCGCCCGGATACGGATGGTGCCAGCCTGCGGGTCAACAGCACGATCAATAATTGCAATCTTCCCAACATGGGGGTAGACTGAATCACTAGGGAGAATAATGGTAAACAGGGAATCGATTGAATGCTCCTGAATTTTTTTCAGATTCTCAAAATGTGAAAGTTGCTTTTCGGATATTAAAAAATCGACACCAACCGGATCATCCGAAGATATCGTGTTCAGAACTGTCTGCCCAACAATAACCATATTTCCCAATTTAACCTGACTAAATCCAATAGTACCGTCAAAAGGAGCCTTTATCACCGAATAATTCAGATTGGTTTCGGCCATTTTTAAGGTTTGCTCAGCCGCTTTGATCATATTTTTCGCATTCTGCAGGGCAATTGCGGCATGGTCCAGAACCTGTTTGGCCACTGCATCATAGGTATTCAGATAAGTATAACGGTCAGCATCCTGTTGCGCCTGTTTCAGGTTACCATGTGCAACATCCAAATTGGCTTTTGCCAGATCATAATTTTCCTGATACAACTGGCGATCGATGGTATAAAGAGGCTGACCTTTCCGAATATGACTTCCTTCGGTAAAAGAAATCTCAGTGATATATCCCTGAACCTGCGGTCTCAGATCCACCTGATTCATGGCAACCAGGGTGGCCGGATATTTATCAAAGTAGAACACATTTTGTGCTTTTACGGTATAAATATTGACCGGAACCGGTAACACAGGGGGAACTTTGGGATGAAAACAGGCAGTCAGAAATAGAACACTGAAAAATAAGGTCAAATATGCGCTTCTCATTGATGTGAAAATTTTATTCGTTAATATTTTGAAAGCGTTTTACCCATCGCTCTCTCCAGATCCACCTTACTCAGCAATACCTGAAACAGGGCATTTAAATAACTAATCTCTGACGATATCAGGTTGGATTCAGCGGTTATCACATTCAGGTAGGCAACCACCCCTTGTTTGTACTGTAGGGAAACGATTCCGTACACATCCTTTGCCATTGCCTTGTTATCCCGAAGGACATTCAGATCAAACAAATTGCTTTTATAACTTGCCAGTGCACTGGTATATTCAGAATAGATACGGGATTTAAGATCAACCTCGGCCCAATTGATTTGCTGCAACTGGAGCCTTGCTCTCTGAATGGTTTCACTTCGCCGAAAGCCGGTGAACAAGGGTATACTTACTGACGCCCCTAAATAGGAATAGGGATAGGAATGATTAAAAAGATTTGAAAACGAATTATTTTCAAATTCAGGTAGGTAATTATAAAAGGCAGAGAATGTCGGAAGAAATTGAGATCTGGAATATCTCACATTCTGGATCTGTAACTTTTTAATGGTTTGAAGCAATTGATATTCAATCCGTTTTTGGTAATCCAGTACCTGCGTGGTATCAAAAGCAATTTTCTGCACCATTTGCAGGGTATCAAAGCTTACATAAAATTCTTTTTCCGTCGGAAAACCCATCAGTTGCTTGAGAGACGCATAAAATGGTATCACATTTTCGTTAACCTGTTTTAATTGCGCCCTGGAATTGTTGAGCGAAATTGATGCCTCTTTATAGTCTGTCTTATCAACGATTCCGCCAACATATTGGTGATAGGCATCTCTCAGATTTTTTGCAAGACGGGCGGTGTCTTCCTTTAACACATTGATCTGCTCAAGATTAAAGAGCAAACTGTAAAACGCTTTACTGACATTCGAAATAATATCAATTTTAGTGCTGTCGTTCGATTGCTTTGCCTGCTCAACAAACAAATGGGCATTTCTGGCCGCATTCAATACTTCCGGGCTAAAAATGGTTTGTGTTGCTGACAATTGTGGGATGAATGTATTATTAACACCGGAATGTCCCTGAATCAATGGTCCTCCCGGAGTGGAATTTGCCGATAAAACAGTGGGTAATTGACCATAATGCATCAGGTTTCCAACGAGATTAACCTGGGGCAACCAGGCTGAGAGGTTTATTGCATTCGATTTTTTCACAATTGACATCTCGACTAATGATCGGTTAAATGCAGGCTGAAACTGCAATGCATAGGCGATACACTGGTCGAGATTTAAATACTGGATGGAATCTGCTGAATTATTACGGGCAAAAGTACCGGTTGTAAATCCTCCGATACAGACAATTGCAAAAAACAGATGTTTTGATAATAAGCTTAAATAACTTATGTTTTTATATAAAAGTGATTTGTTCCTGTTTGATGAACCCATTGTATATAAGCAATTTAATTTTTATTAGCGAAAATTATTGATTGTCAAATCCATTATCATTCATGAGTATCGAAGATAACATAATAACGAATTGATAAAAGTATTTGCACCTGATGAGATTAATTAATTAAAAGGATATTAAACTGGATTAAACTTTTATACTTTTCGGTTGGACATCCCAAGTCACGGAAGGTTTAAAACGGGAACAGAAAGCAAATAAATTTTCTTTGAGCTTAAAGTGAAACAATACAATCCTGCCATTTATAAAAGTTTTCTGACAAACAAGGACCGGCACAAAAAAGGCTTTTTAATCAGATTATTGCGAATATCCATGAAAAATCATTGACCATCGGTATTTTTTATGAACTGACCTTTTTTCACACATAAATAACTTCAATTTGATCGGCATCAGCATATTTTTCCAATAATCTTAAAGCCAGCTCAACAGTTTCCAGTGTTTGCCGGCAACCGGAAAATCCAATGATAACCATTAAAAACTTCGTGGTTTCTCCGGTTACAGAAGTTCGCACGGAATCACTTGTTGGTGAGCCAAATGACGAAACAGAATCCCTGAATACCGGTAAGAATTCAATATTAATTTCACCCCGGCCAATGGCCTCATAGGGCTCATTTTTCATGCCGATATCGAAGCACACATCACCCTCTATTTTCTCTGCATCATATCCGCCAATTGACATACCAGTCTCCAGGGAAACCAGATTTAGCAAATCAACCACATTATTTATCCGGTACAACGGATTCCCTTTGACTGCCCTGCGCATCAAGGCCTCAGAAGAAAGGCGGTACCTGGCAGGGTCTTTACCGCAGGAGCGGTAGGCAACCCTGGATGCATGAATGGCAGGATGACTCCCTACCTTTTCAAGTTTGGTTGTATTTTGGATTAATTTACAAGCAGTTTCAATCTCAGCCCACAAATCAGGGTTTTCGGTTGAAATGGCTACATTGCATGCAATACAACCCAGAACAAGATCAGGCAACTTCTGTCTAATAGTCTGACTGATAATAATTTTATTCATAATTGATACCTCAGTTTAAAAAGACTTTATCTATTCTAAAAATACCATTACTTTTGGGATAAACGATCTTCAGTCCAGTTGAAAACACCTTATATTGATATTCATACCCACCATTCAGGGATTTCGGAACAGGTTATCGCCGTACAGAATCTCTTTCTTCAGGAAATTGATTTGAGCAGCGAAATAAAATTCCCCTTTTCAGCTGCAATCCATCCCTGGCATTCGGATGGATTTATGCTGAAAGAAGTGAGTCATATGCTCGAAAAACTGACGACGCAAAAAAAGCTCCTCGCCATCGGTGAAACCGGACTTGATAAAGTGTGCAAAGCCGATTACAATAAACAGCTGAAAATTTTTGAATTACACCTCAATTTTGCGGAGGCCAATCACAAACCGCTTATTATACATGCTGTTAAATCATGGAACGACTTGACCAGATACTTTAAACGGGCAAAAGTGCCGGTCATTTTACACGGCTATACTGGCAGCCTCTTATTAACCAGGCAATTAATTGAATTGGGATGCTATTTTTCAATCGGGAAATCGGTAATGCGATTAAATCCTGATCAGCAGCAAGTCATCCAATTAATTCCTCTGTCATCCCTTTTTATCGAAACTGATGAATCACAAATCCCAATTGAGGAGATCTATCTTCAAATTTCCGGAATATTGGATCTTTCATTGGATACCCTGAAAACTCAGATCCAAAAGAATTTCAATTTCATCTTCACCGCATATTGAAGGATAAAATGTATGCTTTAACCTTGTTTCCCCATCACGAAAAGAACGGAACAACAAGCAAAGCCAGTGACAATGCAATCAGAATTATAACAGCTCCCCACCCTATCAGGTTGTTAACCGGTTTATTGACATATTTTCCCATGATCTTTTTGTTGTTGACCAGCAACATCATACAGACCAAAACAACGGGAAGGAGCATTCCGTTTATCACCTGAGACCATAAAGAGATGAAGATAAGAGGTGCATTAGGAATTAAAATAATCGCCGCCCCAACGATCAGGATTCCTGTGTAAAGAACATAGAACTCTTTGGCTTCGTTCCATTTTTTATCAATTCCGGCTTCAAAACCAAAGGCTTCACACACATAAAATGCAGTTGCCAAAGGCAATATCGTGGCAGAAAAGATGGATGCGATAAAGAGTCCAAAGGCAAATACCTGTGATGCAAATGCACCGGCAAGCGGTTTCAGAGCCAGGGCAGCATCCTTGGCTTCATTAATCTGGATCCCGTTGACATGCAATGTTGAGGCACAGGCTACCATGATGAAAAAGGCGACTACAACTGTTGCAACACATCCGACAACAATATCAATTAAGGAATAATTATATTGCTTCATTTTCAAACCCTTCTCAATGACTGAGGATTGCATGTAAAATTGCATCCAGGGGGCAATCGTTGTTCCTACCAGTCCAATGATCATGGCAAGGCTTTGGGCGTTGAATTCCATTTGCGGATGGATGATTGCATGTCCAATTTCTCCCCAATGAGGCTTTCCCATAATGGCCGAAACGACGTACATCAGTAAAGACACACTGAATAACAGGAAGATACGCTCAGCTATTTTGTAAGTTCCCTTTACGACGAGGAACCAGATCAAAAAACCCACTATGGGAACGGAAATGTATTTACTGACGCTGAAGACCTCCATGCTTCCTGCAACACCCGCAAATTCTGTTGTCGTATTCCCGACATCGGCAATCAGCAAACCGATAAATATGAAAAAAGTAATTTTGACACCCGCGTTCTCCCTGATCAAATCAGCAAGACCTTTTCCGGTAACAATCCCCATCCTGGCATTCATTTCCTGGATAACAACCAGCACAATAAAAGAGGGAATCAGGGTCCAGATCAGGTTATAACCGTAAACAGCAGCTGCAACAGAATAGGTGGTAATTCCACCTGCATCGTTATCTACGCTCCCGGTAATTATTCCCGGTCCCAGTATGGCCAGAAAAATTCCCAGTTTTTTAAAAAAAGATTTCTTATTTCTAAACATGCTCCTAAGCCCCTATTTATTGGTTCTGCGTTTTTTAATCAAATCTTCAATCACATCATCAATGACCACCATTCCCTTCAGAACATTCTTTTTATCGACCACAGGTATGGCTAAGAGGTTATATTTGGAAACAATTTCAGCCACTTCATTAATTTTCTGATAATCACGCAAATGAACAGGCGAAGGCTTCATGATTTGTTTAATCTGCACATCAGGGGAAGAAATAACGACATCCCTGACCGAAAAAGTAGCCAAAAGCACTTCATTGTCATCGGTCACAAACAGATTATAAAGGGTTTCAAATTCCGGCTTTTTATCTCTCAGTTCCTCTAAAACTTTTTCAATCGTAGAGTTTTGGTTGAATGACATCACCTCAGACGACATAATGCTTCCCACGGTATGATCCGGATAAACGAGCAATTCCCTAACCTCCTGAGAAGTATCTTTTTCCATCTCATTAAGCAGCTGTTCTGCCCTTTCATCTTCCAGGGCGTCGAGAATATCAGCAACCTCATCTGCAGGCATTTTATCCAGCACGTCAGCCGCTTTTTCGATTGACAGACTTTCGAGGATATGGACCTGAGTTTCGGTATCGAGTTCCTCCATAACATCGGCGGCCTTCTCCTCATCGAGTGCTGAAAATACCTGGGTACTGGCTTTTCGGCCAAGGTCTTCAATAATATCCGCAAGGTCGGAAGGATGAAGCGTCTGAAGTTTGGCATAACTCTTTGAAAGCTTAATATTTAGATTAGAGAAATCAATTGTCTCCACATCTTCCCAAAGGATAAATTTGGATGGAATAGTTCCGCCCCATAATCCTGCTAAAAATTTCAAAGGTTTGACAATTCCAATTCTGCGCAGTAATCCTTCAATACCAATATCTACAGCGACGGCGAATGTTCCGCTTGAAATAGTAACCAACCGGACATCATTTACCCGAACCAATTTTCGTCCGTTAAGGTCAACGATTTGATTATCGAGCACTGCATCAGCAAGATACATGTTATTATCTATTTCATCTTTGGACAATTCAACCAGCTGATCGCAAATGACCGTAAGATTCCCGTCCACCTTTTCGATATGAAAATTCTCAAAGGAGTAGAACGAGATATTTTTGGAATATTTTATTTTAATCCCCTTGACAACAGGATGTCCGGTAGGGTAATTTGAAGGATCAGGATCCACTAAAAGATCCCTTACAGTACCGAGGTAAATACCGTAATGATCCTGAACTTTTTGCCCAATAATCCGACTTAAATAAAATGTGGTGATTGATGTCATAAACACCTCCTTGCTTTTGTGATATTGCAAGGAGCGCAAACATAAGAAAGCGACCCTGCGATATCAGGTTAATAAAAATATATCCGCAGGCCCTTCGTCCATTCTTAAAATGATATTGGTTTGCGGCGCAAAAGTAGGTTATTTGTTTTAAGAAAAAAACAATCAGTGAATATAATTACGAACATGACAATAATTCCTGTAGAGACGGGTCTGAGACCCGTCTCTACAGGAATATCCCTAACTAATTGATCCCCAATTAAGATGGTTTTTCCGCAACGCGATTAATTGTTTCCGCAGAATATCATTTTGAGGTTGTTCAAGCATAGGATCCTCATTGATAATTGATTCTGCAATGTCCCGGGCATATTGAAGGATTTGACCATCCTTCGCCAAATTACTGATTTTCAGGTCAAATGCGATACCGCTTTGCTGCGTACCCTCAATATCTCCGGGACCTCTTAACCGCATATCTGCCTCGGCAATTTCAAATCCATCATTGGTAGCAACCATCGTTTCAATCCGCTTACGGCTTTCTGCCCCCAGCTTAAAACTACTCAGTAAGATACAAAATGATTGTTCTGCTCCTCGCCCGACACGACCCCTCAATTGATGAAGCTGGGAAAGCCCAAATCTTTCGGAACTTTCGATGATCATAACCGAGGCATTGGGTACATCAACACCCACTTCGATAACGGTGGTGGCAACAAGTATCTGGGTTTCCCCTGTTTTAAACTTCAGCATCTCCTCATCTTTCGCTGCAGGCTTCATCCTTCCATGTACCATTCCAATGGAATAATCAGGGGAAGGGAAAAGCTTTTTGATCTGTTCATATCCCGCTTCAAGGTTTTTATAATCCATCTTCTCTGATTCTGAAATCAGGGGAAATACGATGTAAATCTGCCGTCCTTCCGTGATCTCCTTCCGCATGAAATCATAAACATTCGCCCGCTTATTTTCAAAATAATGGACTGTTTTGATTGGCTTTCTACCAGGCGGAAGTTCATCGATGACAGAAACATCCAGATCGCCATAAACCGTCATAGCCAGTGTGCGCGGAATTGGGGTCGCCGTCATAACCAGAACATGAGGCGGAATATAATTTTTACGCCATAATTTAGCCCGCTGGGTTACCCCAAAACGGTGTTGCTCGTCAATGATCACCAGACCAAGTGATTCAAACTGCACAATATCTTCCAGCAGGGCATGTGTTCCAATTAACAGATGGAGGTTGCCATTAAGCAATTCGCTATGAATAATTGCTCTCTCCCCTTTCCTTGTTGATCCGGTTAATAATTTCACCTTAACCGACATATCACCTAAAAACTTCTGAACTGATACATAGTGCTGATTTGCCAATATTTCTGTCGGAGCCATCAGACAACATTGGAATCCATTATCCAGCGCAATAAGCATCGACATCAAGGCCACCATGGTTTTACCGCTGCCTACATCCCCCTGAAGCAGCCGGTTCATTTGCCTCCCGGTTCCCATATCTTTCCTGATCTCTCTTACTACCCTTTTTTGGGCATTGGTGAGCTCAAATGGTAAGTGATTATAAAAGAAGTCATTAAAATAGTTCCCAACTTTTGAAAACACATGCCCCTTGAACTTTTTATGGCGATCTTCCTTGAGATGAAGCAATTTGAGCTGAATATAGAAGAGTTCCTCGAACTTTAGCCGGTACTCGGCTTTTCGAAGAAACTGGGGATTTTCGGGAAAGTGGATATTAATCAAAGCCGACTCAAGACCAATCATTCCAAGTTTCAGAACCAGCCATGCCGGCATCGATTCAAAGATATGTCCTTTTACCAGTTGAAGGGCAGCATATTGAAGCTTAAGGATTATTTTCGAGTGAAGAAAATTACTTTTCAGTTTCTCTGAAGTATTGTAAAAGGCCTGAATATAACCCTCTTTTTTCTGGGAATCCGGTGCATTCTCGTCAAGTTCGGGATGAACAATGCTAAATTGATTATTAAACTCTGAAGGCTTGCCAAAGACTATATATTCGATACCCGGTTTCACCGTCTGATTGACAAATTTAATCCCCTGGAACCAAATCAGTTCGAGAATACCGGTTCCGTCAGTCAGGTAAGCAACCAGACGCTGATTCCGACCTGCACCAACTGTCTCCATTCCGGTAATCCTCCCCTTGACCTGAATAAAAGGTAAAGAGCTGTCAATCTCACGGATGGCATAGAATTTAGTCCGGTCAACATATTTATACGGGAAATAGTAAATCAGATCGCCGATTGTAAATATCTTCAGCTCCTGATTGAGAATTATAGCCTTTTTGGGCCCGACTCCCGAAAGAAATTTAATATCCTGTGATAATATACCCGACATAAAACAAACTTACATGAAAAAAACAGCTTTGCAAACTACTCCTTTTGATTTCGTAAATCTTTGCTAGTTTTACTGCAACAAATCCCATGAAA
>Ga0364880_10197_pt1 | contig 29519 bp, 33 predicted proteins | sample ExccelJu500001D3_5_FD_206927 | JGI IMG/M metagenome (GOLD analysis project Ga0364880, IMG submission 206927) | Enriched cells from Trout Bog Lake Hypolimnion, Wisconsin, USA - BchlTB.July30.5000.01.D3 | ecosystem: Environmental > Aquatic > Freshwater > Lake > Hypolimnion/Profundal zone | place... | reverse complement strand
TCAGCCTTTCATGCTCATTACCAATAAACCAGTCAAAAACGATGATTGGAGAAGTGAAGAATACAATGAAAATATCAGTCTTTGGGATAAAAAGATACAAAATAATAAGAAAAATCCGGATTCCTATTTCAACAGGGCGATCTACTATGAACTGTTGAAAAACTACAATCAGGCAATTGAAGATTATAACCGGACAATTAAAATCGACGGGCATAATGTTTTAGCCTATTTCAGCCGAGCCAATGCGATGATGAAGCGGGTCGATTTTATCCGGATGCCAGGGATTCTTCCAGAACCAACAACCCTTAATATAAATGGGGCTAAAGCCTCTCCTGATGCTCCTAAGGAAGAGAAAATCCTGGATTATGAAGACATCATAAAGGACTATGAATCAATATTGTACATGAATCCCAGATTTATATTCGCATGGTATAATATGGGGAATACAAAAGTTAAAAAGAAAGATTACCTGGGTGCTATTAACGATTACTCAAAAGCAATAGAACTTGAACCCGATTTTGCTGAAGCCTATTTTAACAGGGGATTGACCCGAATCTATCTGGATGATATGGAAGGTGGCTCACTCGATCTAAGTAAAGCCGGAGAATTAGGATTGACTGACGCTTACAATGTAATCAAAAGGTATTGTAACTAACAGGATCCTGGTCAGGTTTTCTCCCGCAGATTATTAACGGTATAATTTCATTCAACTTATGTCTAACCAACCCCTGGCAGAAAGATTAAGGCCCACTAGTCTGAATGACTATATCGGCCAGAAACATCTGGTGGGCGAGGGTGCGGTACTTCGGAAAATGATTGACTCCGGAAATCTGTCGTCCATCATTCTTTGGGGACCTCCCGGTGTTGGAAAAACTACACTGGCCAAAATTATTGCTAATTCCCTAAACCGTCCCTTCTATATTCTGAGCGCCATTAATTCAGGGGTAAAAGATGTGCGCGAGGTGATTGAAAAAGCGAGGAGTAACCGTTTCTTCACTGCACCCAATCCGATCTTGTTTATCGATGAGATTCACCGGTTTAGTAAGGCCCAGCAGGATTCGCTTCTGGGAGCTGTCGAACAAGGCCTTGTGACACTGATAGGTGCCACTACTGAGAATCCCTCTTTTGAAGTGATCTCTCCTCTCCTCTCCCGCTGTCAGGTTTATATTCTGAAATCACTGGAAAAAGAAGATCTAATCGCCCTGTTAAACCATGCACTTAGCTCAGATTATGAAATCAGCCAACGAAAAATCGTGGTGCAGGAAAATGAGGCCATGCTCCGGTTCTCCGGCGGCGATGCCCGAAAACTGCTTAACGTTCTTGAAATCGTCCTGAATGCAGTTACCGGCGATGAAGTAGTAATCACCAACGAACTGGTCATTTCTCAATTACAGGCAAACCTGGCATTGTATGACAAAGATGGCGAGATGCATTATGATATTATCTCGGCCTTTATTAAGAGCATACGTGGAGGTGACCCGGATGGAGCTGTTTATTATCTGGCAAGAATGATCGAAGGTGGAGAGGATGTCAAATTTATAGCCCGTCGCTTGTTGATCTTATCTTCTGAAGATGTGGGGCTTGCAAACCCAAATGCTTTTCTGATTGCACAAAATACGTTTGACGCGGTCCATAAAATTGGAATGCCCGAATCCCGCATTATATTATCTGAGTGCACAATTTACCTGGCCACCTCACCTAAAAGCAATTCGGCTTATGAGGCTATTGATGCTGCCCTGGCAGAGGTTCGCGAATCGGGTCATCTTCCCATTCCGCTCCACTTGCGTAATGCCCCCACAAAACTGATGAAAGATCTTGGATACGGCAAGGAATACAAATATGCCCATGCTTTCGAAGGTAACTTTGTCGATCAGGATTTTCTCCCTGAAAAAATCAAAGAGAAACGATTCTACACCCCTCAAAATAATGCATCGGAGCAAAAAATTCTTGAAAGGCTCAGGATGTGGTGGAAAAAAAGATATTAAGGAACCACGGCTTCGCACCACAAATTCTGAACAAAAAGTTAATGTCAGACGTTAGCAATACATAAGAAATAAAAGATAAATGATCTGCAGCGGATTACCTTTGCTGATTTCAGAATAATCACGATAAAATTAAGCATATGGCAATTCTCGTAGCTATAAAACACAATACCTCATATAAATACGATCATTTAATAAACATGGGTCCCCATGTCATCCGGTTAAAACCCGCCCCCCATTGCCGCACAAAAATCCATTCCTATTCCTTAAATATTGAGCCAAAGGAACATTTTATAAATTGGCAGCAGGATCCCTTCGGAAATTACCTGGCCCGGATTGTCATGCATGAAAAAGTAAAAGAATTTAAAGTATGTTAAACAAGATATTAAAGAGTTGGCCCCTTATTTTGAACTATCAGAAAATGGTCCGTTTTTAAAGCATTGGATAGCGAAGCTTGCCCAATTTAAGGATATGTCAATCGTTGATTTTCTGGTGGCAGTAAATAGTGAACTTTACAAAGAGCTGGAATATACAGTCAGGATGGAACCCGGAGTTTTTACCTGCGAAGAGACTCTTCAAAAAAAAATGGGTTCATGCCGTGATTCAGCCTGGGTTCTGGTGCAATCCATGCGTCATCTTGGGCTTGCTTCGCGGTTTGTATCGGGTTACCTGGTACAACTCAAAGCAGACCAAAAGGCTTTGGATGGTCCATCAGGAGCTGAAAAAGATTTTACTGATTTGCATGCCTGGTGCGAGGTTTATATTCCCGGCGCAGGTTGGATCGGACTCGATCCAACTTCGGGATTACTGGCCGGAGAAGGGCATATTCCGTTATGTTGCACACCTGCACCATCAAGCGCAGCTCCAATTACCGGCGCAATTGATCCGTGTAATGTGGAGTTTACCCATTCAAATGAAGTTATTCGCATTCATGAAGATCCACGTGTAACCAAACCTTACTCCGATCAGCAATGGGCTGAAATAATGGCACTTGGAAACATTGTTGACCATAAACTGGAAGCTGGGGATGTTCGTCTAACAATGGGTGGAGAACCCACCTTCGTTTCTGTCGACGACATGGAATCGGACCAATGGAATACTGCTGCTGATGGTAAAGAAAAACAAAAATTGGCCAATTCGCTGATCAAAAAACTCAGTGTCCATTTTGGTGCAGGTGGTTTATTCCATTATGGCCAGGGAAAATGGTATCCGGGTGAACCGACTCCAAGATGGCAAATGGCATTGTACTGGAGAAAAGACGGGAAGCCAATATGGAAAAACAAGAAATTGCTGGCTGATTTCAGCAAGGACGATATTTATACTGTTGAAAATGCCAGAAGATTTATGGTTCACCTGACCAAAATGCTGGGAGTATCCGAGAATAACATCATCGCGGGGTACGAGGATGCCTTCTACTACCTCTGGACTGAACGCAAACTTCCGGTGAATATTGATCCTGCAAATATGAACCTTAAAGATTCTCTCGAGCGAAAAACGCTTATGGAACAGCTCGACAGAGGATTGAATAGCCCGGCAGGTTACGTATTACCCCTTCAGTGGGCTTATCCCAAAAAAGGATGGATCTCGTGTAAATGGGAATTCCGTGGAGAAAATATGTTCCTGATTCCGGGAAATTCCCAAATGGGACATCGCTTACCACTTGATTCACTTCCTGTTGTGCCTGAGTCTAAGAAACCAAAACCTATCGAGCGAAGTCCTTTTGAAGAGATCGTAAATCTGGGTGATTTTCACAAATCGGTTGAAGAAAGGTCTATGACAATACCTGATTATGCCATTCCTGATGAACTATTAAATCCAAAAATATACGACTTCAAGAAAGAGGATGAGGAAATCAATAAAAATAAGCATCTCCCCTTTCAGAAATCAAAAGAGCTAAAGGATGAATTTGCTCCTTTATTTGATTCATTTACAATTAGAACAGCTATTGTGTCAGAGATCAGGGAAGGAAAGATTCACCTCTTTTTGCCGCCTGCCGAAATGATAGAGCATTACCTGGACCTCGTAGCAGCCATTGAACTGACCGCCGAGGCGCTTCAAATTCCGGTTGTTGTTGAAGGCTATGCCCCTCCTAAGGATAAACGGATTGAAAAATTGATGGTTACTCCCGACCCCGGGGTAATCGAAGTGAATATTCATCCGGCAAAATCGTGGCACGAAGTTGTTAATAACTACGATATACTCTTTGAATCAGCGCTGGAAAGCCGGCTTGGATCCGAGAAATTTATGCTCGACGGGAAACACACCGGAACAGGCGGCGGAAACCACATTACCCTCGGAGGTATCACCCCCTCCGATTCCCCGTTGCTACGACGCCCCGATCTTTTAAGAAGTATGCTAACCTTTTGGCAGCACCACCCGGGGTTATCCTACCTTTTTTCCACCGCATTTATCGGGCCTACCAGTCAGGCTCCCAGGGTTGATGAGGGGCGGCAGGAGATGCTCTACGAACTCGAAATTGCCTTTGACCAGATTCCTGAGCCGGGAGAGGGTGAGGTCCCCTTTTGGCTGGTAGACCGGTTATTCCGGAATTTGCTGATCGACCTTACGGGAAATACACATCGGGCAGAGTTCTGCATCGATAAACTTTATTCACCCGATTCCTCAACCGGAAGACTGGGAATCCTCGAATTACGGGGATTTGATATGCCGCCAAACAAGCAAATGTGCCTGGTCCAGCTGCTGTTAATCAGGACCCTGGTGGCCTGGTTCTGGGAAAAACCCTACAAAGGGAAACTGGTTCGCTGGGGGACCGAATTACACGATAAATTTCTGACACACCATTTTGTAAAGGATGACCTTAAAGATATTGTGAATCAATTGAATGATGCTGGATTCCCCTTTGATATCGACTGGCTTGAACCATTTTTCGAGTTTAGGTTTCCCCACATCGGAAGGGTGAAATTTAAAGATATCGAACTGGGATTGCGCACGGCGATCGAACCCTGGAATGTATTGGGCGAAGAGATGTCGAGTTCGGGAACGGCCCGCTTTGTCGATTCATCGGTCGAGCGGATTGAATTAAAAGCCAATGGATTAACAGGAGAACGATATGCCATTTTATGTAACGGAATGCGGATTCCGATGGCCAGCACCGGAACAAAAGGGGAATTTGTAGCCTCACTGCGTTACCGCGCGTGGCAACCACCCTCGGCGCTGCATCCTAATCTGGGAGTTGACACACCACTGGTCTTTGATATCTTTGACATGTGGGTTGGCAAATCTGTGGCAGGTTGCACTTACCACGTCTTTCACCCGGGCGGAAGGGCGTACGACACTTTCCCTGTTAACAGTTTTGAGGCAGAAGGGAGGCGTGTATCCCGTTTCTACAACGAAAATCACACCCAGGGAGTCTATACGCCAAGGGAAATCAGCAATGAGATAAAAAGATATATTCTGGAAAAAGAGGTGGAAACCGGTCAGAAGATTACCTTAACTCCGGCGATTATCGAACCGGATCCTGAGTATCCTCACACCTTTGACTTGCGGAAGTATAAGCTGAAGAGGTAATTTCAGAAACAGTGACCGGGTGAATATTCAGGATCTGCACATTCACCAGGTCACTAATCGTTAATCCTCAAAATGTAGAAACTTCGGCAGGTCATTGGCCGCATTCACGAGCATCTCATTCCACCGTTTCGAAGTACCCTTTAATTCTTCTTCGGTCTTTCGGATTTCCTGGATATCGTAGCTGCCATTTTTATAGAGTGCAAAATCGAGTGGGAAATCGACATCGCTGGCATTTTTAAACGTCGCGTCAAACGAAAGGAAGGCTACTTTTATGGCCAGATCAAAATTAATCTCTTCATGTAAAAGCCGCCGCAGGATTGATTTTCCAAATCCGGTATTTCCGATCACGGTATAGGGAGACTCATCGGAAACTTCCACCCAGTTCCCTTCAGGAAAGACCAGAAAAACGGTCGAACGTTTATCCTTAAAGCATTGTCCTCCAATGATAAAATGTGCATCAAAGAAGAATTTGCTCTTCTCTAAATCTTCAAGATCCTCAGCCCGGACCCTTTTGACCATATTCCCGATCAGATTTGCAATTTTATAGAGTTTATCCGATGGATGATCGGGTAATTCGTCTTCAAACATATTGATCACTTTATCCCGGATGGAACGCAATCCCGATGACATGATGAAAAATGCATTGCCGTCAGCTTTGTAAGTCTGGATCTTCTTGGAGGTGGATACCCCCAGTCCACTGCTGATACGGGTATCGGATAATGCGACAACCCCGGTTTTACTCTTAATTGCGAGACAAAATGTCATAGTTATTGATAGTGATCGTTACTGAATGATTGCTTCGCTGCATTCCCGTTGCCTCAAGTATCCCTATAATCGGACTGCAATCACGGTAATCAGTACCATGAGCTATCTTCAGATAGTGATGATCTGCGAGCAGATTATTGGTTGAATCAAAGCCAACCCATCCCATTCCGGGAATCAGCGCTTCAGCCCAGGCATGCATCTGACTTGAACCGATAAAATCAACCCCCTGGTTCAAATATCCGCTGACATACCGGGCCGGGATTTTGTTTTTACGGCAAACCGAAATAAACAGGTGAGCATAATCCTGACAAACACCTCTTCGATGAAGTAAAACCTCTTCAATACGGGTATCAATATCCGTACTCTGAGGGGTGTAGGTCAACAGCTCAAAGATAAAGGTATTTAATTTTATCAGGAAATCAAATACCAGTTTATCCCTGGAATACTCCGGAAAAGGTATGTCAGCTAAAAAAGGGAGTGCTGTCAGATTGGTTTCAGCAAGAAAAAGATAGTTGTCAATCTGAAAATCAGATAAATTAATCTCCTCATACTCAGCATTGGGGGTCCATGGACTCAGGCTGAAAGGGTTCAGCTCCGGCCTCTCTATTTTAGCTGAGAGCTTAAACAAGAATTCGGTGAAAGGTTTATCAAAATAATATTGAATGGTTTGAAAACCAAAAATATTTTTCGAAAAATGGATATCCCGGGATCCGGAACAGTAGAATTTTAAATTACTAACTTTTTGACCCTTATAGGAATCAGGAATTACAAGCAACTGAAAATTGGCCCTTCGTACCGGCTTTTCATAATTGCTTTCAATCGTGTATTGTAATTCAAACTCATGCATCAGAAAGAGAGGTATTTTTTTTCAAGTTCCAAACTTATCTCCATAACCATATCCTGGGTATTGTTTAACAGCGCGTAAATATCATCTTTATATTCATCGTATGAAAGATATTTATACTGTGCACAAAGTTTTCCTATTTTGAAGGTCAGCGACTCCGCATGATTACCTTCGTCATCGCTGATTTTTGACATATACTTCTGAATTCCATTTACCGAGTGAGCGATGGACCTTGGACATTGCGGATTCAGCATTATAAATTCAAGAACCTGCTCCCTGTTTGGAATCGAACGGTAAAATTTGCGGTTCATATCAAAGGATTCGGTGCATCGTAACATGGTCGTCCATTCAAAACTCATCTCCGTTACCGGATGACCTGCCAGTTCAATCTTATAAATATCGTGTAATTTTGAATTGATAATTTTGATCACCTGGATAACCCGTTCAATATGCATCCCCAATAAAATGATGGCCCATTCCTCATCATGCAGAAGAGTTCCCGAAATTTTCCCCTGAACAATGGAGGTTTGCTCCAGAATAATCTGGGTAAGGTCGTAAAATCCGGTCGAAATGTATGTCTCGACCGAGTAATTGTTTACCAGGTGATAATACTTGTTTATCGCTTCCCACAGGTCTGTTGAGATGGCATTCCGGGCTCCCCGGGCATTCTCGCGGGCAATGGTGATGATGCTGATAATTGAATTTGGATTCTGGGTATCCAACCCAATCTTGTATAAGACATCTTTCTCTTCCGTGACGTCCATGTCAAAAATGCCTGTCAGATAGAGCATCGACTCGAGGACAAACTTTCTGTCGTAAGTCTTCATAATCGGGGCATCCAGTGAAGAAAAATAGATCTCTTTACTATATCGGGCAAAATGTTCGGCCCTTTCGATATACCGGCCCATCCAGTATAGGTTATTTGCTACTCTCGATAACATAATTTAGCTTTTTATCTTTAAACCACTATTCTAAAACCCAGGTATCCTTGGATCCCCCACCCTGCGAAGAATTTACAATCAGGTTACCTTTCTTCAGGGCAACCCGTGTAAGTCCCCCCTTGAGGACATATTCTTCATTTTTTCCCATCAGACAGAAGGTACGCAGATCGATGTGCCTGGGTTCAAACTCCTTTGACTCTTCAATATAGGTGGCATGCACCGAAAGGCTCATAATTGGTTGGGCAATATATTTCCTTGGATTCGACTTAATCTTCACCTTCACCTCCTCGATTTCAGCCTTTGTAAGCCTGTTTCCAATGGTAATCCCATAACCGCCGGACTCATCAACCGGCTTAACAACAAGCTTATCTATGTTTTCCAGTACATATTTCCCTTCTGATTCCTTTTCGCAGTGAAAGGTCTCTACATTATTGAGAATCGGTTGTTCATTGAGATAATATTTGATGATGTCGGGCACATAATGGTAAACGGCCTTGTCATCGGCCACACCGGTGCCCGGCGCATTGGCCAGGGTGACATTCCCGGCACGGTAGGCATTCATTAAACCGGCTACGCCCAGCATCGAGTCTTTTCTAAAACACAATGGATCAATAAATTCATCATCAACCCTACGGTAAATAACGTCCACCTTAATCGGTCCGTAAATAGTTTTCATGTACACAAAATCCTTTTCCACAAACAGGTCTCTCCCCTCAACAAGCTGAACCCCCATTTTCTGAGCGAGGAATGAGTGTTCAAAATAGGCCGAGTTATACATCCCCGGAGTAACCACCACGATGGTTGGGTTATCTGTATTTTTGGGCTTGACCGATTTTAACATCTCAAGCAGATGTTCCGGATATTGATAGATCGATTTTGTCTTGAGTTTATCAATCAGCTCGAAAAGCGATTTCTTAAGGGCCACACGGTTCGATAAAACATAGCTCACTCCCGAGGGGCATCTTAAATTATCCTCCAGAATATAATATTCGCCGTTGGTATGTTTGATCAGATCAGTTCCTGAAATGTGGGTGTAAATCCCCGCCTCCGGGGTAAAATCAACCATCTCCTTGAGGTAATTCTTCGATGAAAAAATCAGATCTGCCGGAACGACCTTATCCTTAAGTATCTTCTTTTGATGATAGATATCGTGAAGAAACAGGTTAATCGCCTTATTTCTCTGAATTACACCTCTTTCCAATTGCATCCATTCGGAATTAGGGATAATCCGGGGAATGAGATCAAACGGAAAAATCCGTTCATCGGGTTTCTTATCCTCCGCATAAACGGCAAAGGTGATCCCCTGATTCAGGAATGCCGTTTTTACTTCATTGTTAATCCGTTCAAAATCAGTAATACTCAATTGATTAAAACGCTCAACCATCGTGGCATAATGTTCTCTGGGCTTTTTTGAGCCATCATAAATCTCATCATAGTGGATGTTGCCAGGGGTATAGGAATCTAAAATTCCGGTTGTAAATTGTTTCATATCCATAACTGTTGAAGAGCCCCTTTTTGTTGACATTTTACTAACAAATATCAACTCATGAACTCATTATGTCACGAATGTAAAAATTATATGGCCAATATGATATTTTAAACTGTGAATTAATGTAATAGTAACAATGAGGATATGATTTATATACAAAAAGTCTGTTTTTAACACGGTACGGCCATAATATAGGGGTATCTATTCTAAATAATCAATAATTGAAACATATACTCCATTAAAAAAGGTATGTCACATATCATATAATGACAAATATAGAAGCAAAGGACTATAAAGTGTTTTAATAAACCTCCGGAACAAATGTCTGGCCGGTAACAGGCGGACGGACGTAACCCACATCAGATTGCTTAACCGGCAATTGGATCTCTTCCTGTTCGATTTCACGGTATGGGATAAGGGATAATAGGTGGTGGATACAATTTAGCCTGGCTTTCAACTTATTATCAGACTTTACCACATACCAGGGGGCTTGCTTAATATCGGTATATTGAAACATAGTGTCCTTTGCCTATGAATATTCCAGCCATTTGGAACGGCTGAGCACATCCATCTGACTGATTTACAACCGTTTGGCCAGGTTATGAATCCTTTCCTGGAACCTCCGTTCCTGTTCCTCATCACTTACCGAGAACCAATATTTTATAAGTATGATCCCCGAGCGGATGATCATCCGCTCATATTCGGGACACGACCTGAGAAATTCCTCGTATTCCTCCGGTGTACAGAACCCCATAACCTGCACCACCCCTGCCCTGTTATACCAGCTGCGGTCAAAAAGGACCATCTCTCCGGCGGCCGGCAGGTGTTTGGTATACCGCTGAAAATACCATTGTGTTTCTCTTTCTCGGTTGGAATACCCAAGGCTACCACTCTACAGAAACGGGGATTCAGATACTCCATAACCCGCTTAATGACACCACCTTTACCCGCAGCATCACGACCCTCAAACAAAACCACCACCTTGAGTTTTTTAAACTTGATTCATTCCAGCAATTTTACAAGCTCTAACTGAAGTCTTTCAAGTTCCTGCTCCAAGCTCTTTTTCTCATCCTTTGAAAGTTCGTAAACAGCGTGTGAATCGTTGGTGTGATGCAGCTCTTCCATAATAGTGTTTTTAATTGCAATTCGTAATTCACGGGATAAATGGCAGATTCTAAGGTTCAATGGTTACCTCAACATGCATATTCCGGAGCATACCCACCCACTTTAGAATAGAAACATTTCAGTTTCAAACTGAAAGTTGACCATTCAAAAACCACGTTTCCATGTCCGTTTGCCCCAATAACAGGCTTCAAACAGGATGAAAACACAGAAGACTGATACAAAACAATCCAAATTCCGGAGCATATCCGGTCAATGGTACTTTTTTCCGGAGTATACCCGTTCATCCTATTTTCGGAGGTCGGAAAATATCACTTTTCCGGAGCATACCCGTTCACTTTTGGATATTAGTAGTTTTGTTATCAGCACTTTCCGGAGCATACCCGTTCACGGATCGGTGCTTTTCATTTTCCGGAGCATATCCGTTCACTCGAACGTTCACCCGTACCTTTGCAGCTTAAAAATCGTCCAACAAAGCAAAGGTATTATGGCAGGAAAATCAACAAATATGAGTAGAATAAAACAAGTTCTCCAATTGAGCGGGAACGGTGTGTCGAACCGTCAAATAGCCAAGGATTTGGATATAAACAAAGAGACGGTAAATAACTATGTTCGGTTCTTTGGGAGTGATCCATTGTCGCTCAAAGAGGTATTAAAAATGGAAGACCCGGAACTTGAGGCCCGCTTCAGGGCTGGGAATCCGGCATATACGGATTACCGGCATCAGACGTTTTTGGATGAGTTGCCAGACTTCAAGACTTCGTTAGGTCATAAACATGTGACGCGTTTTTTGGTGTGGCAGGATTACATAGCCAAGCATCCCGATGGTTATCGTAAGACCCAGTTTTTTCATCACTTAAAACAACAATTAGCAGCCGCTACGCCTACTACCGTGTTGAGTGATACATATGTTCCAGGTGAAAAATTATTTGTCGATTTTGCGGGGGACACATTGGAATATGTAAATACAGAAACAGGCGAAATGATTAAAGTACAGGTATTTGTGGCATGTTTACCTTACACGGATTATGCCTTTGCTTTGTGTATTCCCTCACAAAGAGTGGAGGATTTTCTATATGCCATTTCTAAGTGCATGGATGCCATAGGAGGCGTACCTAAGATTTTGGTAACAGACAACCTTAAATCGGCTGTAATAAAGGCGGATAAGTATGAGCCAACGCTGAACAAAGCGTTGGAAGATATGGGCAATCATTATCGTTTTGTAACCATCCCTTGCCGCCCTTATTCTCCTACACACAAGGCATTGGTAGAAAACCAGGTGAAGATTATTTACAGGCGGGTATATGCCAAACTTCGCAACACGGTCTTTTATTCCCTGGAGGATTTAAATGAGGCGGTATGGCAGAAAATGCTTGAACACAATCAGACACGGATGCAACAACGGCCTTATAGTCGCGAAGAACAATTCTTTGCCGTTGAAAAGAATGCGCTGTCCCCTTTGCCCGAACAACCTTATCAAATGAAATTTACGTGCGATTTACAGGTTCGCAACGATGGATTCGTTTATTTGGCGCGCGACAAACATTACTACTCGGTTCCATTTGTCCACATCGGAAAACGTAGTCATGTTATTTACACCCGCACATTGGTCAAAATCTTTGTAAATAATGAAGTAGTGGCTACACATGAGCGCCACTTAGGCTTTGGGCATACGCACAAAAACGAACATCTGGCATCCAATTCCAACGCCATTTTGAGCCGTTCGCCTGAGTATTATCAAGAAAAAGCGGATAAACATAGTGCTGTATTCAAGCAGCTTGTATCAGACATGTTTCTGGATTTGGAACAACGTCAGATTCCCCCCGAGTTCAAATACAAAACCTGTGATTTTATGCTTTCGATAGGCCGGAAAACACCAATGGCCGATTTTGAACAAGCCTGCCAGATAGCGATCCAAAACAGGTCATATTCGGGCAAGTTTTTGCAAAATGTGATCAGCAATCTCAATGTGGCCAAATCACAAAGTGAAAGCAAGGAACGGATTAATCCACAGCCAACTAATCATGAAAATATGCGGGGTAACTCTTATTATAAATAACCAATAAAAAAACATTGTATGCAAGAAATTGAAAAATCGCTTCACAAACTGAAGCTTCCCGGGATGGCAGATTGCTGGACATCCCTTTGTGAGACACGCAGAGCCGACAAGCTCTCACTCAGGGATGGCCTGCAACTTATGTTGCAAACCGAACAAGACACCCGAAAAACAAACCGTATTGCCCGACTGCTTAAAGAAGCCGCGTTCCCATATCCAGCTTCACTTGAAGAGCTTGATTATAATACCGCAAGAGGTGTTGATGCAACCTCAGTGGCACAGCTGGGTACGTGTGAGTTTATTCGTAATGGACAAACTATAGTGATTAATGGACCTACCGGAACAGGTAAAACCTATTTGGCTGTTGCAATGGGCGACAGGGCATGCCGGCTGGGATTTAATGTCGTATTCTTCAACATGCAAAAGTTATTGGATCGGATCAAACTCGAACGATTGCAAGGACAGGAAATACGATTCCTGGAAAAACTCTCACGAGTAGACATGCTGATCATAGATGACTTTGGTATGAAAGCATTAGAAGGACAACAGCAAAACGACTTTGAGCAAATTGTTGATGACAGATATCGGAAAAAAGCATTGATAATATCCAGTCAGCTACCAGTCAATGATTGGTATGCTGTCATTGGTAATGAGCTCATTGCTGAAGCCTGCTTAGACAGAATTGTCCATAAGTCGATACGTTTTCAATTAAAAGGAGAAAGTCTAAGAAAAAAGTATTAATTTTAAATCTGCCCAGGGAGTTATTTAACAAACAGTGAACGGGTATCACCGGAAAACGTGAACGGGTATCACCGGAATATGCAGTCAGCGCCAAGATCAAGTGCATCCTGTATCTTGTCGGGAGTTCGTGAAAAGAGTGTAACCTCAGCACCCAAACCTTTGGCCAGTTTAATGGCCATATGTCCCAAACCCCCTAACCCTACAACCGCTAACTTACTCCCTTTGCCAACTTTCCAATGACGAAGTGGTGACCAGGTGGTAATTCCGGCACAAAGCAAAGGAGCAACCGCTGCCAGATCCAGATTTACAGGTACTTTCAGAACGAAGTGTTCTTCCACTACCACCTTTTCAGAATATCCGCCCAAAGTATGACCACCAAGATGTTTGTCAAGCCCGTTGTAAGTTCCTGTAAATCCATTTGAACAGTATTGCTCAAGGTCGTGCTGGCAGCTATCGCATTGGCGGCACGAATCCACCAAACAGCCAACCGCAGCCAGATCGCCCACCTTCAGTTTGGTAACTTCAGATCCTGTATTGGTAACTCTTCCTACAATTTCGTGACCCGGAACTGCGGGATAGTTGGTTCCGCCCCAGTCGTTTCTGGCAGTGTGCAAATCCGAATGACAAACGCCACAATACAAAATTTCGATTTCAATATCTTTTGAAGTAACTTCCCGGCGTTCAATATTCATCTGTTTTAAAGGTGCATAAGAAGCCTCGGTCCCGAATGCTTTAACGTTTTTTGTTTCCATATTAATAATTGAATTTATTTATTTTTTATAATCTATGATTTTATTGCATCGTTTGCCCCTTTTACGCTTCCACCCCGAATGGCCAACCCTGGCAGCACCTTTGCCCCGGGACAAAGTTTACGGATATCGTGTTCACTTCCGCCAAGACCGCTTCCTTCGTGGGTACAGAACGGGAGGATTGTCTTTCTGTCATTTTATTTATCTAAAAACATTCTTTTCAAATAAGCAGGATAATTTTCAATATCTTTCGCAATGTTTTCATTTTTGAAAATATCAAAGCAATTGTATCCGGTTATTATTTCGCATCCGCAAAAACGGTAGTTGCTGGTAATATTTAGAAAAAGGTCAGATGTGTTTTTGCCTTGTAATAATTCCTGTGCCGGATTACCAAATGCCTCCTCTGGAGCATTCCAGGTGGCACAGATCATAAATTTTTTCCCCTGCATTTTCCCTCCTGATCCGTATTGTCTCATCGGGTCGGTGCGGGTTCTGCCATCGCCGGTTAGAAATTTTTGGCTATTTAAACCACTGTTAAATACTTCATCCACGTATTTTTTGTATATCCAGGGAGCACCAAACCAATTAACAGGTGTTTGCAAGATTACGATATCGGCTTCAATATGTTTTTCAACCTCCTCTTCAGGAAGATAGCCATTTTCAACCTTTGTTTCCAAAACCTGAATCGATTTGGAAGTGAAAAAATCCTTTGCGGCCTGATGGAATACATCGTTTAGATTGCCTTCCGACCAATTGGGGTAAGTTAAATGGGTATTGATAAGTAATACTTTTTTTATTTCGTTCATTTTATTTTAATAATTATTCGGGAATTACTTCGTTTAAGCAATTGATCGCATTGAGGGTCCGTGGATAACCCACATAAGGGAGCAGCTGAGTCATGAGATTGATTAAGGTCTGCCGGTCGTTTCCCAAATTGGCATTGCCCCGGATGTGTCCTTTCATTTGGCCTTCGGTTCCTCCCAAAGCAATCAGGAACGAAAGCGTTACCATTTCGCGGGTATTTACATCCAGACCGTTTCTGGTCACATAATCACCGAAGCAATTGCCCGATAAGTAATACTGGATATGGAGCAAATCTTTCGGTGAGATTTCGTACATTTTATCTATCATCTCTCCAAAGATCTCTTTCTGTTTGGCCAGACCTTTTGCCATTCTGGTTTCCGGAGTTGTAGTCGATTGGTTTTCCACCGGAAGTACTATCCCTCTCTCCTCAAGGATTTCATTGGCAGTGTACAGGAAGTCTATTACCCTCGATATACCGACATAAGGCACTGCCTGATAGACAATTTCCTTTACCTCAACGGGTGTCGCCCCACTATTGAGCGCTGCATTGACCATCATTTTAAATTCGTTGAGCGCATTACTGCCAATGGTGGAAGCCATGATCATCAGCACACGGGTTTTGGTCTCCATATTATCGTGACTGATTATCTCGTCGAACGCAAAATTGTCGAACACCTCAATCAGTTCCGGATCGGTAGCACCGGCTTTCGATTCGTATCCGGGCCAAAGCTCTTCGTGGTTCTGAACAGCCTTTTGGGTAATATTTAATTTTTTCATTTTCTGTTATCAATTCGGTTTACTAATCCCGAGGTTTTCATTAATATACAAATCCGGATTTTCAATCATGGTTGAAACAAAGGAGGCAATACTTTTCCTGGATATCGCCTGTCCCCGTTCCGGTTCACCTTTTCGTGTGAGTTCATAATCTATCTCATTGGCGTTTGTGAACCAGTCGGGGCGTAAAATCGTGTAATCCAGCCCTGAATTCTCAAACACATCAGCTAATTTCCGGTATGGGGTTAAGACTGACCGCAACGGTGTTATATAGATTCCGATGGAACTTACGGCGATGACTCTCTTTACACCGGTTTCCTGCATGGCTTTTACAATGTTTTTGGCTATGGGTTCAAGGTTGCCGGCAAGATTTACATATACCAGGTCATGTCCCTCAATTGCACTTTTCAAAACCGCGTAATCCATAACATCCCCCTCAATAATTGCGACGTTTTGGGCATATTTTGGCTGCAACCTCCGTTTGTTTCGCAAAAACAACGTCAAAGCCACGTCATTCAGTTTCTGGATAGCTTCAATTACAGGGCCTGCAAGAGTTCCGCCTGCACCTATGATGATTACTTTTTTCATTTAAAACTTATTGTTTTGGGGCAAGGTCTCCATACCAATAAGTTGCAGTTACCCCCCCCTGTCCATTAAAAGTCGCTTCCTGTAATCATTTTACCGGTTAATCATTTTTGCACTTCCTCCGGAATAACGGTCGCCCTGCACCACAATATTTGCCGAGGCGGCGTTGATTTCCTGAAGTTCATCCGGAGTGAGTTCAACGGCTGCAGCTTCAAGGTTCTCGTATAAACGATGCATCTTGGTAGTGCCGGGAATTGGCACAAACCAGGGTTTTTGTGCCAGAACCCATGCCAAAGCAATTTGAGCAGGTGTGGCATTTTTGCGTTTAGCGAATCCGGAAACTAAATCTACAAATGCCATATTTGCTTTAAGGTTTTCAGGCGATAAACGGGGAACTGTACTGCGGAAATCCTTGCTGTCGAAAGTGGTGTTCTGGTCCATTTTCCCGGTCAGGAAACCCTTCCCAAGGGGACTAAATGGAACGAAACCAATTCCAAGTTCTTCAAGTGTCGGGATGATTTCTTCCTCCGGTTCGCGCCACCACAATGAGTATTCACTTTGCAATGCAGTAACCGGTTGCACGGCGTGTGCGCGGCGAATCACCTGCACCCCTGCTTCCGAAAGTCCAAAATATTTAACCTTTCCTTCCTGAATCAAATCTTTTACCGCACCGGCGACATCTTCGATAGGTACATTGGGGTCAACCCTGTGCTGATAGAAAAGGTCAATAGCCTCAATCCTGAGCCGTTTCAACGACTCCTCAGCCACCTTTTTAATATTCTCAGGACGGCTGTTGAGTCCCGTATTTACACCATCCTCAAAATTAAACCCAAATTTTGTGGCAATTGCAACCTCTCCTTTAAAAGGCTCAAGGGCCTCTCCGACCAGTTCTTCGTTGATATAGGGACCATACACCTCAGCCGTATCAAAGAAGGTAACGCCAAGCTCTACCGCTTTGCGAATGAGCTCTATTGATTGCTTTTTGTCAGCAATCACTCCATAACCAAAGCTTATCCCCATGCAACCCAAACCAATTTCGGACACTTCCAGTCCGCTATTCCCAAGTTTTCTTTTTTTCATCGTTATCCTATTTTTATTTTATGCAGACAAAATATTACGGTACAAAGATGAGGTGAAAAAGGTGACAGATTGTTATACCAATTACTGATTCTTGTACCCGTATTACTGATATTGATTTTTCCATTTGATATTTCAATAAAAAGGAGCTTACCTTTACCTAAAATTAAACAGAATTTATGGACGAGATATTGAAACTGGAAACAATAACCCAGTATAATTCAATGCGGGGGGTTGAAACCTTACATCCTTTAGTCAGCGTGGTTGACATGTCGAAAGCAACACCTAACCAAAGTTTGAGAATCCATTTTGGCTTTTACTGCGTCTTTTTAAAAGAGGTGAATTGCGGAGATTTGAAATATGGATGCAATTATTACGATTATCAGGAAGGGACGCTCGTTTTTATGGCACCCGGACAAATAGTCGGGGTTAACAGTAAGGAGATTGTTCGGCCCAAAGGGTGGGCCCTGCTCTTCCATCCCGATTTAATTCGCGGCACCTCACTGGGTCACAACATGAAGGATTATTCCTTCTTTTCGTATGAGGTTTATGAAGCGCTCCACTTATCGGAAAAGGAGAGGCAAATTGTGATGGATTGCCTGAATAAAATTGATTACGAGCTAAAACAGTCGATCGACAAGCACAGCAAAACGCTAATTGCAAATAATATAGAATTGCTTCTCAACTATTGCATGCGCTTTTACGACCGTCAGTTTATCACCCGGGGGAATGTAAATAAAGATATACTGGTAAAATTCGAGAACTTGCTCGACCACTATTTTCAGTCTGAAATTCCCCAGACCGTAGGTTTACCCACGGTAAAGTATTTTGCCGACCAATTACATTTGTCCCCAAACTATTTTGGCGACTTAATAAAAAAGGAGACCGGAAAATCGGCACAGGAACATCTGCAGTTGAGATTAATGGATATTGCCAAAGAGCGGATGTTTGATACCAGCAAAACAATCAGTGAGATCGCCTATGAACTGGGGTTTAAGCATCCTCAACATTTTAGCCGTATGTTTAAAAATGAAACGGGTTATACCCCTGTCGAATACAGGTCGTTGAATTAGTCTGATTTGGTGCCGGGATTAGTAAAACAAGGCCTGCTGCAATACTTGTCGGTGATATTGGATCAGAGACACTTTACTGACCCCACCCCGTCCCTCCTTGATGGAGAGGGTGAGTGGATATTGAATTTAATAGCCATCCCCATGGTTTGCACCGATTCTTCGGGGAGGGAGATAAATACAAATAATAATGCGTTAGAGACACCTTATGGACCCCACCCCAGCCCTCCCTAAAGGTGAGGGTGACTTAATAATGGATTTATTATCCATTCCTATGGTTTGCACCGATCCTTCAATGAGGGAGATAAATACAAAGGATAATGCGTTAGAGACACCATACTGACTCCACCCCGGCCCACAACGATAGAGAGGGTGAAAACTTAATGAATTTAATTTCCATTCCGTTGATCAGGGTCTACTGGTATCGTGAATTTAAAGTCACTACTCTTGCCTAATTCACTTTCTGCCCAAATAGTTCCCCCATGTTTTTCGACAAACTCTTTACACAGCAAAAGTCCAAAACCAGTTCCTCGCTCACCTTCTGTTCCTTTAACCGATTTTGTTTTACCAATTTTAAATAACGATTGTAATGTATTTGAATTCATTCCTATGCCGGTATCAGAAACGATAATTTCGACATACGATTGTTTAATGCTTGCTGATATTCTGATCTGTCCTGATTTTGGGGTGAATTTTATTGCATTTGAAATTAGATTCCGCAAAATTGCTTTTAACATATTTCTATCCGCAAGAACATATAAATCCGGAGGAACATCACAATTTATTCCAATATATTTAGCCTTTAAACAGCTGGAATTGAGTAAAATACACTCATTTGAAATTTGAAACAAATGAATATTCTCAGGATTAAAAACTACCATATTCTGCTGTGTTCTCGCCCATTCCAATAGCTCATTGAGAAAGGAAAAAGTACTTGTTGATACCTCATAAATGCAATCAATAAAACTTTTTATTTCTTCATTACTATAATTTCCTAAATCCTCTTTAAGTAATTCCGAGAATCCTATTAACGCATTAAAAGGAGCTCTCAAATCATGAGCAAGGATTGAAATGAATTTATCCTTGGTTGAATTTGCTTCTTTAAGGTTCGCCTCACTTTTTCGCAAAGCCAGTTCAACCGTTTTTAATTCAGTTATATCCCGAATAATACCCTCTCTGCCAATAATTCCCCCATTTTCATTGGTATTTTCTTTGATATTGCATAACAGGTACATCTCTTTTCCCTGTTTTGTTTTTGTGAATATTTCAAAATTGTATAACTGACTCACTCCTTTAAGCTCCTTACCCATTTGCTCTCTCGTTTCAGCAGGATATAATATTGTTATATGTTTCCCTATTATATCAGTGGGTAAAATGTAACCAAACATCCTTGCAAGCGCATTGTTTGCTAAAATTATATAACCATTATTATCGGTACGGACTATACCTTCATCCATGAATTGAAAAAGCTGTTTGTATTTCTCTTCGCTTTCCTTCAACGCCAATTCAATTTGTTTTTGCGGAGTAATATCCCGGGAGCTGGTTCTTAAACCAATAAATTCGCCTCCTGATGTGTAGATAGGTTGACCGGAAGTTTCAACCCAGATAATTTCACCGCTCTTTTTAATCAATCTATATTTAACAGGAGTTGGAAATTCTCCCTTTGTCAACATTATAAATTTTGAGAAGACATTTGCATAATCATCAGGGTGAACAAAATCAGACAGTGAAATGATTGTGGAGTATTCTTCGGCTGTATAACCTAAAAGATTTTCGATTGAAGGACTACAATATATAATGATATGATTTTGGTCACGATATACTTCCCAGTCGTTGCTAAAGTCTGAAATCATTTTAAATTTTGCTTCACTCCGGGCAAGTTTTTTATTGGTATCCTCTAATCTGACAGCAAGTTTTTTATATTCTTCAATTTGGTGTTCCAGCTCACAGGTTTTATTCTGCAACCGGAAAAGATTTTGAATTTTGGTTTTTACAATAATTTTTGAAAACGGTTTGGTTAAAATATCGTTGGCATCGAATACATCTTTTTCATCCAACTCTTTTAAGGTACTTACAATAATAACAGGCAAAATGTCCGGTCCTTTATTTTCTCTTATCTTTGCCAAAACCTCATGCCCGCTTATATCAGGCAGGTTAAGGTTAATAAAAATAAGACTGTAAGAATTTACTTCAATATTTTTTATTGCCTGAAAGCCGGTAAAAGCAAAATCTATTATGCAATTTTCCTCTATCAGAAACTGTGCTAAATAATTTGCATCCACATTATTATCTTCTACTATTAATATATTTTTGGTCATGCGTTGGTTTTCAAAATATTATAATTTGCATAATCAATATAAAAAAATCAGATTTTCAAAAATACCCTACTATTTTGTCATTACCTACCTTTAAAATTCATTTTCAGAAGATGAAACAAAAAAACGCAATTAACCGTTGCTCTCCGATTATTGCAGACAGAAATTTATTTTATCGAGTGTGTTTGGCTGTCTCCTTTTAACTCAGAATTTAATTCATAAAAAACCTCTAATGCCCAATTCGCATTTCCCAACAGCCAGGCGAATATATCTAATTAGGTAATGATTTCCAATTTTTCTTTCCATATAATCTTTGATGTGATGGAAACCAATCATTGAGATTCGCCTGGAATCTTTAACACAGACTTTATCTGGTGCAAAATCTTTATCAGTTGCGGCTGCGCAACTTTAATCTGCAAACTCAGAATTAAACCAACCTCGGACCCCACCCTGGCTCTCCCCAAAGGTGAGGGTGACTTAATAATGGATTTATTATCCATTCCTATGGTTTGCACCGATTCTTCGGGGAGGGAGAAGGGTTCGTTACTTTTCTATTTCAACAGTCCATTTTCACGCAATGTTTTATAAATATCAGCAATGTTATTTGGAATATTGAACTCAATGAGCCAGTTAACATCCAAGCCGTTGAGAATAGCTGTTTTCATTAAATGATGATTATTTCCAATTAATTTCCCAAGTGTTGCAAGATCATCATTAAATTCAAGGTGGAGGTCTTCGTGTTGTTTTTGTATCAACATTAAAATTTTAAAAATCCGTGCTATAATGTAAATGCATAAAGTATAATCTTTCCCGTATTTCTCAGTTCCAATGCGCTCGTTGTTCAGTTCCAGCATCTGTTTTAACATCAGGCAATTCAGACTTATTTCTCCAAACTTGTCTTTAGTAATTGCAACATGCTGGTTTATTTCACCACTGATATCGCGAATATCCATCAATAAATATCCGACTGAATAATAACGGTCTGTAGCAAGTTGAATTCGCCTGATAATTCTGTTTTTGAGTTGCTCCCGTTTATCCTGCACCGATTCGGTATCAACCAGTTCAAATCGCAGCTTATTGGCTAAGTTCAAATCGCGTTTCAGCAGCCTTAAAATCAGCTTATCTTTTTCACTGTCCGGCAATAATTGCAATGCTTTTTTAAATTCAGGATCAAAAGTCATACTACAACTCTTTTGGGTTATTTAACTCTCAATAAAAGTCCTTGCGAAATTCGGTTACTTTATGGACATTTCCAATTTTCGCCCAACACTCCCCCTTGTTTGCAACCATTTTGACTTACTCATTTTCTTCATAATAGTACGAATAGTCAATTCCTTTTAGAAACATTTCGCGGTCATTGATTTTGTTGGTTAAAGCGTTTAGCCGCAGTTTTTTTAGAATGAGGCTGTTCGTTGGGCTTTGCATCATTGCATTCATATAATCGCTTTTGCTTATTCCACTCCAATCCACGCATTTTTTGATCCGTTTTTTCAGGATTAAATCCAACCATATTCAGGTGGTTCTGCCGTTATATTCCATAAACGGGTGGGCAATATTCATTTCTACATATTTATCCACGATCTCGTCAAATGTAGATTCGGGCATTGCTTCGATTTGCTTTAATGTTTCGCCCAAAAAGCGGGATGCGGCAAATTGAAATCCCCCTTTCGAAAGATTCTTTTGCCTTATTTGTCCCGCAAAATCATATAATCCGCCAAACAAATAAGCGTGAATCTGTTGCAACCCTTTGGTTGTGCCTGCTTCTATACTGTTGATAAACGAACTTTCAAACAAAGCATACGCTTTATTCTTACTTTTCCCATCAATACTTTCATCGCTAAACGTAAACCACTCTATAAATCGGTTTGCCTTTTTACCCGGGAATTCTTTACCTAAAGCAATAATTCCGGCATAATCAAACATATCAGTTAAATATCGTTTACTGTCGCTTGCTAAAAGTTTCAGTTGGGTAGTGGCACTTACCAACTCATTTTTTTCTTTCTTTAATTTGGCTTTTAGGTATTTCCAATAGTTGCGGGTTTTGGTGCAGTCGTTTTGGTCGGTAAGCACGGCAACAATATCCAGGACTGAAAACCACCACCTGGCGTTTTCATCGTTCCAAACGCCACGCACTTCACGGTCGTCGAAAAAGCGGATGGATATTTTTGCCTTACTCATATTTTCCTTTTCAGAGTTGAACCGCAATGTTGATAGCTCTTTTTATTAAATTCATTTTGTATTCCAACCTTCTCTCTTTTTTTGCGTTAAAGTTAAAAAGCAATTTTAAAATCGAATATTCTGCTCTGTTAAAGAGTTCTTTAATGTCGCTTGCGACATAGAAAGCTACCTTAAGTGGCGTATTGGATCCTCCAGCCGGCGAACGTCAAGCCGAAAAGCAGCCCAAGCGGATAAATACACAACGAAAACCACTGGCCGGATTTGTAGTTAGCTGAAGGTACGTGCGAATTTTATTCAATTTTTTAAATTCATATATTTATCAATTAATCTTATCAATTCGGCCTTATTACCTGGTGATGGTGCATCACTGTCGATGATTTCTCCATTTTTATTTAAGAGTATATATCTGGGTATCCCTTGAATGTAATATTTGGTTTTAAGGATATCTTCCCAATTCCCGTTACATATTAGATTTAAGCCTGAAATATTTTGATCTTTAATCATTTTTTTCCATTTATCTTTTTCTTTGTCAAAACTGATATTTATAAATTCAATCTGCTTATTTCCATATTCCCTGATTAGCGTATTTTTTTTAGGAATACTTTTTATACAGGGGGAACACCAGGTTGCCCAAAAACTTATGTAAATCAATTTCCCATTGAACTCTTTAAGTGTATGAAATTTCCCATTCAAATCGCTTAGAAAGAACTCGGGGGCCTTTTCACCTTTATTTAAGAAGGATTTGTTTTCTAACCTTTCATTTTGAGCATTTCGATTGTTTTTCACAGCGATTACTAATGCACTATCATTGATATAATTGCCAACCGTTTCAAATAGAGAATCTAACCTCACAGACTGACTTACATTCTTGGTTTGAAAATTAATCCATGAAAACTGATAAGCCAGTAATAGCTTTCTGGATTCACCTGATAAGCGTTTTAAAATATTGGGAAGATTAATTTTTAGAATAGAGTAGGCTCGCGCGAATCCAATTTGATTAGCATCATATTTCCCAATATTTTGTAAATAGAAATATGAAATTAAGAATTCAAAATAATGAATGGATAAATATGCTTTGGGGTTATCAATTGGAACTGAATCCAGAAAATTAAAATAGGGGTCGTTTGCCTTTGTATTTTCCCTATTAAAATTATTTCTTGAAAAGATAACTCCTAATTTAAAGTCTGCATTGTGATAATATAAATCCAGTTTTTCCAACTCTGTAAACCAAGGAGGTAAATAAGATTTTTTCTTATAATTTAATAAGAATTTCTTCTCCTCATTGAACAGCGAATCAATTTTCTTAGCCCCTTCATAGATTGAATAGGATGATGATGTATAGTTTGTTGCAGGAATAGCTATGTCACGGTAGTTAAAACGGGCAAATTTTTCACGATAATAGTCGTTTATGAGTCCTGTTTTACCCTCGTATTTTATTGAATTCTGAAGATTCTTGCTTAAGTCAAGGTCAATGTAAACAATCAATGTGTCATTTGGAATCGTAAACAAAGGGTATTTTCTGTTTTGGCAGAAAAACAGGTCTAAGTATGGGTTGGTTGAGTTAAGAGTCAGGTTGTAAATTCCATCTTTGGGTACTACAAGTTGTTTATTTTCTAACCTCCAGGGTATAACCGTGAGAGATTGAATATGAAAAACGGTCGTATCGTTGCAATTACTAACTATAAATTTGAGATTAGTTTTTCCATTATAGTCGACTAATTTGTCAATATCATTTTTCCCTACAGCATTATTGGATGAAAAAACAGAGAATATAAATAGAAATAGTATGGGAAAAAATGTATGCATTGTCTCTTTTAATTAATTTGTAAATAACGTAAATTCCTATACCTGGCAAGAGATTGCGGGCAATTTAGTTTATGCTGATCTTCGATTCCTATCAAGCCGGGAAAAAGCCTGAGCGGAAAGATGCCCATCGGAAACCACCACTACCGCACTTGAAGGGTTGCTGGTGATGGCGCGTAATTCATTCAAAACTAAATGTCTATAGATATTTTAACTTTCCCGCCCAATCCTTTTTCAACAATGTCAAAAAGCGTACTCAATGTTATATTGCTTCCATCATTTTCAACACGAGAAATATAGGTTCTTTTTTTGGCTATGATTTGTCCTAATTCCTCCTGAGTCATATGGCGAGATTCCCTTGCTTTTTTTAAGAGAAGTCCAATTTTAAAAGATTCAGATTCTCTTTCAAGATCGTCACGTCTTTCTGTTCCTTTTTCTCCGTATACTTGATCCTTTATTTGAGACCAGGTTGCAATGTCTTTGTTGTTATTTTCTGCTTTCATAATACTCATTCATTAAATTAATTGCTCTCTCAATCTCTTTTTTCGGCGTTTTCTGTGTTTTTTTCTGAAATCCGTTAAGAAGGATTACTAATTTCCCTTTGTCGAAGAAGCAGAAAACACGCCAAATGTCTGTACCTAGTTGGATTCTCGCTTCGTAAAGTCCATTTGTCCCTGAAATGAGTTTCAAATAAGTTGTTGGAATTCGCTCCAAAGTCTCGATTGCTTCAATGATTTTAAAGATCTTGTTCTGTACCTTAATTGGCTGCTTAGTCAAGAAATCAACAAAATAGTTCTTGTATGCTATTACTTCACGAATTTTCTCCATTTTTTGTTAAAATACAATCAAAGGTAACTTTAAAGTTACAATTCTCCAAATCGAAACTGATATTGCCGAGGCTATTATTATGCTCCATAACGTAGGAAGCTACACGCAGGGGCGGATTGCGGGCGATTTAGCTTACGCTGATCTTCGATTCCTGCCAAGCCGAAATACAGCATGTGCGGAAAGATGCACACCGAAAACCAATGCTGCCGCTCTTGACGGGTAGCTGATGTTAGCAAACGTGGCTAGTTCCTCGATGAATGCAATGCACTTATAAACAGTATTATAATAGATCTGTCAGCATATTGTCAAACAATTTAGTTACCATGCCCGGTGTAATTATACTTTTAGTAATAATTTTACCAATTGCAGGTAACTTGTTCAAGGTTTTGGTCATTAGAGCATCAAGATTTTCGTCATAATAATCGAAAATTTCCTTGGAATAAAGGTCAGACAATTTAATGTGATATAGGCTATAAATATCTGGGTTTTCGTGTATTGATAAAATATATGATTCAGCTATTTCTTCTAAAGAAGATGATTTCCGTACTACTAAGTTTATTTTCCCCATGACTTATGTTGTTTATTGTTTCGCCTTAATTAGTGAATAAATTATCAAAATACCTGTCAAAACTAGTAACCAATTGACAATAATATATGCTTGTTGAGAAAAAGCAAAGAATGGGAACACAATATTAGTAATCAGAAAGATAACGAAGAATATTGAAGAAACGACTCTCACATTTGTGGTTGTCCTATTTAATTCAAATCGTATTGCAAGAACTAAAAAGCTCATGAAAAAAAGCTCTGCAAAACTTGTAAATACCAGCAATTGAATGTTTTCAGAATGATGAAAACTAAAAAATCCATAAGCTATTAATGCACTAATAGCGAATGAAATAATGGCTTTAATACTATCTATCTTCATAATCATATTTTATCCAACTGGTGGTGGTGGTGGTGGTGGAACTGTGGAAAACAATTTTGCAAGATCTTGTTCATCGCTAGCCATAATCCATTCAGACATTCCTTGTTTCCAAACGTGATGGTCTTTAGTAAATGAACCATTCTGTGACATTTGTTGTAATTGAACAAAAGTAAATGAGCCTGATTGCTGTCCATTTAAAGCAATAAAATATTGCATAATTGGTGGCGGTGGCGGTATTTGTTGTGGTTGGTTGACACCCTGCATCATATTTCCCATCATTCCAGCCATACCGCTGCCGACTGCGCCACCCATCATCATTCCAGCCATCATTCCGGCAGGATTCATTCCTCCATCACCACCCATTCCTCCACCTAATTGGCCTAAACTCTCTGCAGCAGTCTTAGCAACATCGGCCTGAAGATTGATCTGATGCACATTAATATTTTTGCCCTGAACCTGTAACAATCGATTTGTAATCTCTATATCAGTTGTTGCATCAATCAATTTGGTTTGTTGGTCAACAGTTGATTTTTTAAGCTGCTGGTAATGTGGATGCTCTTTGTCTAACTCGATTGTCCCAATATCAATACGCTTTAAATTGACTCCAAAATCATCGGCTAAACTATTAGCGAGTTTTGATTTAAGGTAATCGCTAATTTGATCTATTCTGGTTTCAAGCTGCATTGCCGGAATGCCAGTTTCAGAGGTGATATTTAAAACAACTGATTTGACTTTTCTGATAAAAAAGTCTTTAACCTGATTCTTAAAATCATCCAAACTGAAATTTATCAAACGGTTAAGTTTGATAAAATTTTTATAATCAGTGATATTAAATGTCAATGTGCCACGAACAGCACATGGAATACCCAAATCAGGGAATCGTGGATCAAAAACATCAAAATATGGAATCCCATATCTAATTTGAATATTGCTTGCCAAATTAATGTAATAAATTTCGGCTTGGAAGGGTGATTTACCTCCAAATGCAAGTCCGACAATACTTGTAAGAATTGGGAAATTAGCAGTTTTTATTGTTTGGTCGTGTGGCCCCAAAATGAAATCTTGAATGGTTCCATTATTTTGCTGATAAAAGAAAACAACCATTTCGCCATCTTTAACCCGAAGGTTACTGCCATAGCGTATAGCATTTTCTTTCCTTGTTGAGTTTGACTCGCCGCTTGGTCGCCATTTCCAGACAAGATATTCTTGTTCATCGCAGCGAATTACATCTATTAATCCGCCTTCTGATTTATTAAATAGAGCCATTTTCAAACTCGTTTAGATAATTATTGATTTTTGCAATTTCACTCAGCAACCAATGGTCGAGATTAGATTTTAGTTCAATTTGAGGGTCTATACTCCTTTTAATATTGAAATAATGTTTTAAAGCTTTAACAAAGTGCATCCAATTATCAATCAATAATTTATTACTTTCTCTTAGGTAATAATTATTAATTGTCACAATTGATTGATCCACTTTATTAACAGCCTGAATAATGTCGTTTTCATTCAATGTTCTGATTTTTATTTGACCATCTAGTATTGTCAAATATTTTTCCAATTGGAAATAAATCTTCTTCTCTTGCATGGTTATTATAATAAATTTTCGCTCTTTATCAGTTATTTCTCCATCATCGATGGTAAGTTAAATTAGTTTTTCAATTTCTGGATGCACAATTATCTAAGATTAATTTATTTGTAATTTTAAAGACACTCGCAAAACTTTTATTCATTCAAGCGGATTACATCTTTGAATACGTTATGTCTCTATTGTCCCAGATCTTAATTGATAATAATTAACAAACTTTAGTGCTTTATGTAATTCTAAATATGAAGATTTTTTTTAATTAATGTATTTTGTCAAGATTTGAATAATCAAATTCACTTATAAAAAAGAACAATTTTATCTAGGTGAAAAAATAATTAATAGAAACATTAACAGCAAGATTATGGTAATAACAATAGCCAGACTAAAAAAAATAGTTAAAGGAACTTTTTGCGCTTCTTTTATCCTTGTTCGCTTGAAATTTTTATTCGCATTATACGACTCTTCATATTTATTTAGTTGCTCAATTAGTATGACATTATCTGAAAACATTAAACGTGCCTTCAAAATTGCTGCTTCTGCTTTTGCTTGCCATGCTTTGATTTCACTTTCTTTAAAGTGCAATTCAGGTTTATATGTTCCTTTAAATGCATTTATTAAATAAGAGTTTCTTTCTTCAACACTTAATTCTCTCGAATTTCCAGTTGCCAAGGTGATAAATTCTATTAAATCCTCTTTAGTATTTGGAACGGGAAAGTTGCTTATTATCAAAGCCCTATCTTTAGTATTTGCGGATTTCAACTGTTTATAGAAATCTTGAGCACTTTGTGATGCCTCTGTATTTCTGAATTCATGGTCACATTCATTGCATTTCATTGCCATTGAAGGTACTGGAGCACCACATGCCGGACATTTTTTTATATTACCTTCCTTGGTAGATACACTGTTGCTTATTAATTGATTATTATTTTGTTCCTTAAAGGCTAAAGCAATTTCTCCATCAATTATCATCTCAACTTCGTCTTTGTCTTCTCCAAATTTTTCTGCTTTACGCAAAATTATTCCTCGTTCCTTCTCCGTTATTTCCCCATCCGCGATGGCAAGTTTTATTAGTTTTTCAATCTCAGGATTCATAATATTAAGGTTACAGGTTTTTCTTAATTTCATTTAACTCTCTTTCAATATCAAGGATAATTCCTGCTAGTTTTAGAATTCTTTTGCGATACTTTTCATCCCAAGTATTAGTGTTTTTAGGGTCAATTCCCATTTTTATTGCATATTCATATGCATTACGAATTTCGCCAAATGGATTTTTGTTTTTCATATCTTCTATTTTCTAGTTAAAATATTACAATTTGAATGGCAGTGTCGCACTTACCATGTGGATAATCCGGACC
>Ga0364880_10221_pt1 | contig 29826 bp, 19 predicted proteins | sample ExccelJu500001D3_5_FD_206927 | JGI IMG/M metagenome (GOLD analysis project Ga0364880, IMG submission 206927) | Enriched cells from Trout Bog Lake Hypolimnion, Wisconsin, USA - BchlTB.July30.5000.01.D3 | ecosystem: Environmental > Aquatic > Freshwater > Lake > Hypolimnion/Profundal zone | place... | reverse complement strand
CCCCGAATATCTGAAATTTCCATAAAGTGCTACAATTAGTCCTAAAACTGTTACTGCAAATATTGATACGGGAGTAATTTTGAACCGTCAAAATGATTCAGAAAGATGAACAACCTGAATAAAATGACATTTCTGTAAATGAGATTATTCACATTAACCCTTTTAATTCTTGCGAATATGAATACGACATATAGCCTCGCTACTTCAAAAAATGACGAATCACCTCTCTGTTATCTTGTCCGGAAACCGAAGGTCCAAACAGATCTTCCTCCGTTAATCCTCCTTTTGCACGGTGTCGGAAGCAATGAGAAGGATCTTTTTTCATTTGCGGAACAATTACCAGCCAAGTTTCTGGTTGTATCTGCCAGGGCCCCGCTATCGGTGGGCAGAGATAGCTATGCCTGGTACCAGGTCGATTTTTCAAAGGGGAAACCGGTATTTAGTCAGGAGCAGGAGGAGGAGAGTAAAAAGATCATCATTCAGTTTATCAGTTATCTGAAAAAGACATATGTATTTGATGAACAGCGGATTTATTTGTGTGGATTTAGTCAGGGGGCTATTATGTCTTATGCCGTAGGACTCACAAATCCGGAATTGATTCGGGGCATTGCAGCCATGAGTGGCAGAGTTCTGGATGAAGTAAAACCACTGACTGCTTCAAACGAAAGGCTTAAGGATTTGAATATTTTTATCTCTCATGGCGCAAATGACGGAGTATTAACGATCCAATATGCACGTGAGGCCGCAGAATTTTTAAAACTGCTGAATCTAAATCCATCGTATCATGAATACCCGGCGGGCCATACAATTAACGATGAAATGTTTCGGGATCTGGTGAATTGGCTGGATACTAAATAACTGATCCTCATGTATAACAGAATTTTCGCATAAAGTCGCAATGCAAAGGGTATTCAAATTAAGCCCCTTCGGGATTTGTACAGTTCAAAAGTCCTTTGGACTTGAATATGAGTAACCTCCGGTGAAGCCGGAAGCATAGGAACGTACTCCATTTTGAACTCCGAAGTGGCTTCAACTTTGTTTTTTACAAAGTTTACGCAGTTTCTTAACGTTTTAAAAAAATGGAATTTGAAGAGACCTGAACTTTTCTTCAAAAGCAATTCTGAATAATTGCAATTATTTAAACCGGCAACGGGTTGAATTAAATGATCCAAACTGACAGACAGTTAATATTTAATGTGCTTTATCGAATATTAAAGAAGTATTTGTTTTACGGCAAATGTATTTTTGACCATAATTCAAATCAAACTTTCCTAAGATGAAACACCAGTACACACCTTTGATGCTTTTATCGCTGATGTTTTTCATGGTTGGAGCGCTGTTCTGCATGAATGACATTTTGTTGCCCTCGCTGATCACCCATTTCAACCTGAATTATACCGAGGCAACCATGATTCAGTTTACCTTTTACCTCACTTACATCATTTTCCCGATTCCGATTGCCTGGATGATTCACCGGTATGGATACAAAGTCAGCCTTTTGGTAGCAGTTCTCACCTGTTCGCTCGGTGCAGCCCTCTTCTGGCCCGCCAAAATATTCGACTCCTATCCGATCGTTTTATTTGCAATTTTTATCATCTCAACCGGATTAACGATCATTAATGTGGCTGCAAATCCGTTCGCCTCTATGTTGGGTGATCCTGAAGGGGCCCATCAGCGGATCAATTTTGTACAGGTTTTCTCGAGGATAGGGTATGCAGTGACACCTGCCGTTGCTACAATACTGATTTACAATCAGGTTGGAGACATCAGATTTCATTTCCCTTATCTCCTGCTGGCAGGAATCCTGTTTTTGATTGCGCTAATATTCGGATTCTCCAATCTTCCCGCCATGAAACCGGAGAGTGACGATCAGTTTACCCTGAAAGGGATCCTAAGCGAAGGCTATTCACACCGCCACCTCTTTTTTGGAGTCTTTGCGATGTTTTTCTATATGGGCGCCGAGTCCTGCACCTGCGGATTTTTCATCCCCTATCTTAAAAGCGTACTTAGTTTTACAGACGCCAAAGCGGCAGAATACCTCACCTACTACTACGTCCTTACTGCCATAATGGGTATCTTTGGTGTGATTATGCTCAAATATATCAATGCCCATAAGCTGTTAGGCATCTTTGGCGTTGGAATGGTGGTGATTTTTTTATTGATCATTACCCTCAACAGCGGATATAACGAATTTCTGATGGCCGGATTAGGGTTGTTTCTTTCGATCATGTTTCCCACCATCTTCAGTCTGGCGATCGAAGAAATTGGCTCATTCACCGGCAAAGGATCCGCTCTGCTCAATTTCGCCCTTATCGGCGGATCAGTCTTTCCACCTATCCAGGGGATGATTGCCGACCATCACGGGGTGCAGATATCCTATGTAATTCCGATGGTCTGCATTGTAATGGTGACCATATACGCGTTCTTTTTTACCAGAATACCGATATTGAACAGAAATGGAGTGGCGGCGAAAGACTATTAGACTATTAGGCTGATAGGCTGTAGGCTATAGTCTTGGCAAGAAAATGTAGTCTGCTGCAAATAACTAATCAGGCAACCTAATAGCCTAATAGTCTAAAGCCTGAAGGCCTGCTTTCGAAATATTTACATTTAGAATTTAAACATCATGACCCAGATTAAAGATCCCATAAAAACATACGATGCCAGGTGGGAGGTCAGTGAATTTGACGATCAGGAGGTTCAGCGGCTTTTTGAAGCTACGTTGGGATATGCCCGGATTATCGGGGTAAACACTCTTGTCCTGACCAGGGATGCCCGGCTGGGATGTGCCCGGGTAATGGAAATCGGGATAAAGGTGGCTGTAGAGGCAGGTTTCAGAGTCTTTGCCTGTTTCGATCCCATCAGTACACCGCTCGGTTACTTCGCCACAATGCAGACCATCCAGAAATTTCCCCAAACCATGGGGCTGACCGTCACAGCATCGCATAATCCCAGACAATACATCGGAATAAAATATACCGTACCAACTGTCGAGGCCATCGGGTTTGATTGTGGCCCCCTTGGTGGTTTAAAAAAGGTGAAAGAGCTTTATCGCGAGACAGGTTTTACACTGGAAAACGCTGCCGGCGGATCGTTAACTATCCTGCAGAATCCTGTTGATGAATACATTAACTACACTTTCAATCTTGCGGGTGTCGAAGCTGGTGATCTTCAGGGGCTCTCTGTTATCCTTGACACCTTCAACGGATCGGCAGGCCCTGAATTATATCGCGCTCTTCAAAAATCAGGAGTCGCCATAAATCCGCTGAGACTGGCCCCCAACGGCGAATTCCCGACAGGGTCACCTAATCCCACGAGTCAGAACAAAATGAATCCTGCCATAGAACTGGCGAAGCTGACCGGTGCAGATCTGGTCATCGGGATTGACGGCGACGGAGACCGCATGGTTTTCGGGGATAAACAGGGGGTTTTTAGTGCCGGTTTTGTGATGATTCCTATCTTAGATTCCATTCTTTCGGATTCTGACAGGAAATTCCCGCAAAAAGTGCTTTATGATCCCAAGGTGAATCCAATGGCGCTCTTAAAATGGGCCGGATTAAATGCTGAACCGGTCCTGTTCCGCAATGGTCATTCCCAGATTAAAGCTTTTATGAAAGAAGTTGGGGCGCTTGCCGGCGCAGAGGAATCGGGACATTTTTATCACCGGCTCCCATTGGGTGATATGGTGGTATCGGGCGAAAATTCACTCTATACGATTCTGCTGTTTTTAAAATCGGTCCATCAAAACAAGGCTGTTATTTCAGAAATCAGAACCCTTCAAAATCAAATATATACGAGCGGAGAATTCAACTTTGAATTTACGGATGATGCCATTCGGGATCAGGCTTTAAAAGCTGTAATCGCTATTTTTGAACACGATCAGGCCCGTCTGACAACCCATTCCGAGAACGGGGACGATCTGGAGGGGACTGTGGTATACAAAGGTATAACATTCCAATCCGGCAGGATAGCGCTTGAAGCCGACTGGTATGCCTCCTACGTCAGGACAGCGACCAATGAAAAAGGGGTGGTCCGGACATACATATCGAGCTGCGACGAAATGGTCGGTAGGGCGCTTCAGGAAAAGATTGTCACTCTCCTGTCCGGTCAGTTCATGGGGAAGGAAATTGAGTAAATTGAATCTTAAAACAGATAAATAATGAAACTATTAATTACCGGTTTTAACGGGTTCGTGGCAGGTAGTGTAATTGCCCATTCCAAAGGTAAATGGGAGATTCACGGTATCGGCAGGTCAGAAAATCCGGTGAATGAACCCGGTATTTTCTACCATAACCTTGATTTGCTGGATGAAATCCGGTTTACAGCGCTATTCCATGAAATCCGCCCCGATGCGGTTATTCATACCGCCGCAATGGCCAATATCGATATTTGTGAGAAAAATCAGGAACAGGCAGAAAAAGTAAATGTCGGAGTTACCCGCATGATTGCCGGGCTCTGCAAAGAGCTTGGGTCAAAACTTGTATTTTGTTCAACAGACACCGTATTTGACGGGATCAAGGGTGATTACACGGAAACTGATGCACCCCATGGGGTCAATTATTATGCCGAAACAAAGATCAGGGGAGAACAGATTATTTTGTCAGCCTCACCCGGAAATGTGGTAGCCCGGCTGGCCCTGGTCATGGGATTGCCGGTTATTGGTCAGGGAAATTCATTCCTCGCCGATATGATCGAAAAACTCAAAAAAGGTCTGCAGATACCATTCCCTGAGAATGAAATCAGGACACCGGTTGACGTAATCACCTTGGGAAGCGCATTGGTTGAACTAGCCGAAAATCAATTCGGAGGGATAATTCATCTTTCAGGAAGTACAAAAATCAACAGATATGAAATGGCCCTGGAGATTGCCTCGACACTGGGTTATCCTTCAGAGCTCATTCTGGGGGTTAATTCCAATGCCATGGCTGGCAGGGCCCCGCGGGCCAATGACGCATCGATGGATAATTCACTGGCAAGGAAAATACTTAAAACCCCCATGAAAACGTTGGCAGAAGGGTTAAATCTTACACTTAATTTTAAAAGCTAAAAATTTATACGATGAGCAAGATCAAATTTGACCTGGAAATTAAATTTGGGTCCCAATACGGGAAAGAGGAAGAAGAAGCAGTACTTAAAGTCTTGAGAAACAACGCTCCAACCAGTGGTGACGAGTGTATCGCATTCGAAAATCAGTTTGCCGCCTATACCGGTGCCAAACATGCGCGGGTCGTAAATAACGGGACTTCAGCCCTGTTTTTATCGATGATCGGAATCGGTCTCAAACCGGGCGAGCGCGTGTTAACCACACCAGTTACCTGGATTGCCACCGCAGCCGCACCGGTCACTTTAGGTGCCGAGGTTGACTTTGTGGATATCGACCCGGTTACTCATAACCTGGATCCCAATCAGATTGAAGATAAATTAACTCCCAATACCAGGGCAGTCATTCCTGTTCACCTTTACGGACAACCCTGCGAGATGGATGAGATTATGGCCTTATCCAGGAAACATAACTTTGCAGTTGTTGAAGATGCGGCCCATGCCATCGGAGCGGAATACAAAGGAAAAAAAGTGGGAACCATCGGTGCCACAGGATGTTTCAGCTTTCACGAACAAAAGAACATCTCAACACTGGGTGAAGGGGGAATCGTCCTGACCAATGACGATGAGATCTTTGAGCGGATCTCGCTGTATCGTTCCCATTGTACCAGGGTTCATGGTGTAAGTACAAAATACTGCTCGCTCGACACCGAAAAATTCCCGATCGGCAAAAAATTCTGGTGGCAGGATTTCGATGATTGCGGTTACAACTTCCGGATGACCGATATTCAGGCAGCGGTGGGAATCGAGCAATTGAAAAAACTGGATCATTTGAACCAGAACCGGATCGACAATGCAGCATATATCACCCAGGGGTTGTCAGGCGTACCCGGCCTCACCTTGCCGGTTGTACCGACCTATGACAAGCATGTTTTTCACCTCTATCCGGTGATGATCGATGCCAAAGAGTTTGGGATGACCAAAGAGGATTTCATTTATGATATGCTTCACAAGTTTGGAGTCAAGATTGGATTCCATTACATTCCGCTTCATTACTCAACCGCCTTCAAAAACCGGGGATTTAAAAAAGGGCAATTCCCCAATGCCGAAAAGCTGGGCGAGCAACTGGTTACCCTTCCGATCAATCCACGTCAGACGGAAGAGGCACTGGAATACCTGGTTAACAGCATTAAGGAGGTCAGGAAATAAAAATTAATATCTGTAGAGACGTTGCATGTAACGTCTCTACGAATATTCAAACCATCATAAATATGGCAATGGAATTCACAGATACCGTAAAATCAATAATTGGCAATGGGGGATTTTTCGCCTCATCTGCACCCGTATTCATCACACGCTCTCCCGGCCGGCTCGATCTGATGGGTGGAAACGACGACTATACCGGTGGTTTGGTCTTCGAATCGACTATCCGGGAGGCCACCTTCGCAGCGGCACAGCTTCGTACCGATCAGCTGATTGTTTTAAAAAATGAGACAGCATCCCAGGCAGGGTGGCAGGGAGATGTAACTATTGCCTTTGAGGATCTGAAGGATGATGCCACAGTCCGTAATTTTGCAAACAGCGATCCATCAATACGATGGACAGCCTATGTTCTGGGGACACTCTTTTATCTCAGGAAAAAATTCCCGGAGCAGGCAAATACAGGAATTCAGATTTACATGGAATCAACGGTTCCCCTAAACCGTGGTGTAAGCTCTTCTGCTGCCATTGAAGTATCCGTGATGAAAGCGGCAGCAGCTGCATACACTATTGAACTCGAAGGGATTGAACTGGCTTTGGCTTGTCAGTGGGTGGAAAATGTAATTGCCGAATCGGCGTGTGGAATCATGGACCAGATTGCCGTCGTGGCCGGAAAAGAGGGTTTCATATTACCTTTGGTCTGCCAGCCTTGTCTCCCTGAACCGTTAATTCAGCTACCCCGCGAATTGCAAATCTGGGGGATCGATTCAGGGGTGAGTCACCAGGTTTCGGGAATTGAGTACGAAGCTGCGAGGGCTGCAGCGTTTATGGGTTATAAGATCATTTGTGATCAGGAGAACATTGCAGTTACCATGGACGACCGGAGCGATATTGAACGGTATACCGACCAACGCTGGGACGGCTACCTGGCAAACCTGTCGGTCTCCCTGTTTCATGAAAAATACGAGGGTAATCTTCCATTATCCTGGAGTAGCGCTGAATACCTCGCCCTCCACGGATTTCACGTTGATCCTTACACTCCTTTGAAAGAAGGGGTCGCCTATCACATTCGTGCCAATACCCGCTACGCAGTAGAGGAAAATTACCGCGTTCAGCTCTTCTCGGAACTCTCCCGGGGGGCTTCACTGGCACCCACCAAACGGGCTTTTAAACTCATTGGGGAACTCATGTACCAGTCACATTATGCCTATACCGAATGTGGGTTGGGAGCAAAAGCTACCGACTTCATTGTTGACCTTTTCAGAAAAGAGGGGGTTGCCAATGGTATTTACGGAGCCAAAATTACCGGTGGCGGCGCCGGAGGAACAGTTGCAATCCTGGCCGAAAAAAGTGCCTCGGATGTTATTCATCGCGTATTTGAAACATATGCGCAATCAGGAATGGGCGACCCTTACCTGTTTGAAGGGAGCTCCGACGGCGCCGATGCGTTCGGAATTCTGATAATTAATGGCTAATTTTAAACAATCAAAAGAGGCTGTTTCATTGGTAAAATTTCATATCTATTGTTAACATTGGGATTAATACGACGAATGGAACCTCTATAGATTTAATCATCTTTTTGGCGGGCTTTTGCTCATGAAGGTTTCAATGGTGAATTCTAAATCGTTTACTTATGAAAAAATTCAATGTCGGAATCGTAGGTTACAGCTGGGTGGCCGGTGCCCACATCGATGCGATAAACAAAACATCGTGGGCTCAGGTTACCGCTGTTTGTTCTTCGCGACAGCTCGATGCAGATGAGATCAGCGCCACCTATGGCTGCCCGATCAAATGTTATACAGATCTGTCAGAGATGATTGCAGATCAGGAGTTACATGTCGTGTCGATTTGCAGCTACCCTGCAGACCATGCCGCTCAGGCCATTATGGCCGCCAAAGCCGGTAAACACCTGATTATTGAAAAGCCTATCGCCTTAACCTGGGAGGAATGCCAGGCAGTCGAAACCGCGGTCAAAGAAGCCGGAGTATTAACCTGCGTGTGCTTTGAATGCCGGTTTTCCAGCCAGCTGCTTACCATAAAGTCGGTTATCGATCGGGGATTACTGGGAAAAATACATTACGGCGAGGTCGATTATTACCACGGCATTGGCCCCTGGTATGGACAGTATCGCTGGAACACCCTTAAAACAGCAGCAGGAAGCAGCCTCTTATCTGCAGGCTGTCACGCCCTGGATGCGCTGTTGCTCTGCATGGGCAGTGAGTTTGAAAGTGTGAGCAGCTATGGTGCCTATTCTGAGAATAAAGATTTTTCACCTTACGAATATCCTACAAGCTCAGTTTCAATCGTTAAATTCAAAAATGGTGCCGTCGGAAAAACAGCCTCTGTAATTGACTGTCTGCAACCCTATTACTTTCATTTTCATCTCGTCGGAAGTGAAGGAAGCCTGCTGGACAATAAATATTACTCCACCCGGGTACCGGGTCTGGATAAAAATAACTGGACCGAACTTCCGATGAAAATGCTCGATTCCGGTGACGTTTCTGACCATCCATACCAGGCTCAGTTTGAAGCCTTCTTTACGGCGGTTGATGAAGGGGTTGAAATGCCGCTAACCAGTATCACTGAAGCAATGAAAACCCACGAACTGATCTTTGCTGCCGATAAGGCTGCAGAGGGAATTTAAAAAAACAACATTATACCATAAATAACTTTGCGTTATTTTGCCTCATTGCGAGAGAATATTGATAATCAAAATCTCGCACTAAGCTCTCAAGGAACGCAGAGAAAAAGATCATCAGACTTCAATTGAATCCAATGAAAAGACTCCTACTCTTCCTTATCATCCCGACCGTTGCCCTGATTAATTTCACATCGAAGGGTTTCGCCATAAATCCAGTAGATACTCCTGTTGCGGGGAAGGCTCCCCAAAATTCTAAAATACCCCTGTTCAACGGCAAAAATCTCGACGGCTGGTACACTTTTCTGAAAGGGAAAGGGAAGAACATGGATCCCAATAAGGTGTTCACTGTGCAAAAGGGTGTTATAAGGATCTCAGGGGAGGAATTCGGGTGCATCACCTCCAATAATGAGTATGAAAACTACAAGCTCGAAGTTGAATTCAAATGGGGCGAGCTTACTTTTCCTCCGCGCGTCGCCAATGCCAGGGACAGCGGTGTTTTAATCCACTCAACCGGCGTGGATGGGGCATTCGCAGGAATTTGGATGTATTCGATAGAGTGCCAGCTCATCGAAGGGGGGACCGGTGATCTGCTGGTTGTTGGTGATGGTACCCCTAAGTTTTCGATTACCTGTCCGGTGGCGCCCGAAAAACAAGGGGAATCCTACATTTTTAAAAGCGGGGGAAATCCGGCAACCATCAACAGCGGACGCATTAATTGGTGGGGTCGTGATCCTGAATGGAAAGATATCAAGGGGTTCCGGGGGGTAAAAGACCGGGAAGAAGCTCATGGTAAGTGGAATAAATTAATGGTTATTGCTCATGGAAAGGAGATTACCATTTACCTGAACGGCACTTTGGTCAACCATGCCTTCGATGTTCAGCCTCAAAAAGGGAGGATTCAGGTTCAGTCAGAAGGGGCAGAAATTCTGTTCAGAAGGATCGATCTTACCCCAATGGCTGGCAATGAAGGAGTGAGGGAATGACGGTATGAAGGAGTGAAAAAGGAGTGAATGAATTTAACCAAAAACAGCTAGTCATGAATAAAACAGTATTAGGAATCTTTGCACATCCCGATGATGCAGAGCTGATGTGTGTCGGAACCCTTTCGTTATTAAAAAAGGCGGGTTGGACGGTTCACATTGCGACCATGACCCCCGGCGATAAAGGGTCAGCTGAGCTGACCAGGGCAGAGATCAGCAAGATCAGAAAGTCAGAGGCGGCAAATGCGGCAGCGTTGCTCGGCGGAACCTACCACTGTCTGGAATGTGACGATGTGTACATCATGTACGACCGCGAAACGATCAACAAAGCCACTGCACTAATCCGTGAAGTCCGGCCAACGATTGTTATCACGGCAAGCCCCAATTGCTATATGATCGATCATGAGATGACCAGCCTCGTTGCCCAGACCGCCTGTTTTGGAGCAGGGATCAAAAACATGGAAGCTGATGGTGAGCCGTTTGGGATGGTTCCTTATTTATTTTATGTCGATCCGATGGAAGGAAAAGATAAGTTTGGCACCCCTGTAGTTCCAGGTTTTTACGTGGATATTACGGGCGAAATTGGAATTAAGGAAGAGACATTGTCGTCTCATGCCAGTCAGCGGGAATGGCTCAGGAAGCATCACAAGATGGATCAGTATATCCTGGCGATGAAACAGTTCGCCAATTTCCGGGGAAAAGAGATCAATACCGAATATGCCGAAGGTTTCAGGCAACATCTGGGACATGGGTATCCCCAGGACAATATTATTAAAAAAGAGATCGGAGATCTTGTAATCGTAAAATCATAAATTTGGAAATGCGGTAATGCGGCAATTTGAGGATTCAACAATTCGACAAAAAGGATAGCCCGATACAGGCGAAAAATTGGTAACCCCGGGCAAGGGCATAGCCAGCCACCAGGGTGTGAAAGGCAATATCACCAAGCCGTGCGGGCCGGAACGTTGAAAAAAAAATCACCGCCTATTTCGGACGGAACTGCAAAGAGGCTGAATAAAAATATTACATAATGGTTTTCAACCTGATTCAGCCGATTCTGTAAAACTGATTATTATAATTTTAAACATTAAAATTCAAATTCTTATGGCCAGAAAATTAAGCATGTTAGCTCCTGAATGGTGGGACTTCACAACCCTGGAGGATGATTTATTAATGGACGCCGCAAAACTGACTCCGGAAGATCTTTTTCAGCTTTCGCGGCCAGGATTTAAGGTTGTTTTCTACGATACGCTGGAAGATTTCTACCTTGCAGAAGCGCTCGAATATATTACCGCCTGGAAGCAGGCAACGGCGAGTAATCCGGTCGGAATTTGCGGTCCGATTGGTCCCACCGAACAATTGCCGCTTGTTGCCCGCATGGTCAACGAACTGCAGCTGAATTTAGCGAATGCCCATTTCTGGGGGATGGATGAGTGGTATGTTGACGGAAAGGAACTGGATGCCAGTAATCCGATATCCTTTGAAAAAGCCGATAAGGATCTTTGTTTTAACCGGATTCATCCGGAGTTGAGGATGCCTGAAGCAAATATGCACTTCCCAAAAGCCGAAACCAGCAAGTATATTCAGAGCTGGGAGAGCGGTGTCCGGTGCGCCGTAATGCAGGGAGGCCAGGGAGATACCAAACATTGGGCTTTCAACGATCCCTTTAAACGGGAAGGGCTCTACAAGGATGCTCCCCCGACACCCGAAGAGTTCCGTAAACTGACCACTCGTGTGGTTGACCTGCACCCGATCACGTGCATGCAGAACGCCCGTACCAGCGCCGGCGGTGTCGTTACCGGTATTCCAAGGCAGGCCTTAACTGTTGGTCCTCAGCAAACCTGGAAGGCGGAAAAGGTCTCGATCTGGCAGGCCGGAGCGCACGACAATGCATTCGGACAGCGCCTGACCGCCCTGATGATCAGCAAGAAAATCATGGACAGCGCCGTCCCGATGTCACTGCTCGCAGACCATCCAAACGTCCAGTTTAACTATTTCAGAGGCGGAATTGGTGTATGCGAAACCGAGATGCATTAATATAAATGGAATGGTCGTGAGTCTTATTTCGATTGATTTTGTCATCCCGTCAGCGATCCGCCAGCAGGCAGATGGGTTGAAAAGTGGTTGAAATGTAATGGAGGGTGTCCGAAAAGTCTGATTTAACTGCAAAGTGCGCGATGAGAGCGCAAAGAACACAAAGATAAAATATTGTCTTTGTGACCTTTGCGAAATTCCTTTGCGACCTTCGCGGTTTATTCTTTTACCTTTTTAGTCAACCTCTATCAATCCAAATTATTGGTCTGCTATCCATATTTTATTCCTGAAAGAACATAAAGGTAAAGAATCGAATATTTTCCAGGAATGCCGCTATGACAATTATTTTTGGGTGGCTTTGTTGATTTCTAAAAACAAATTTAAACAATTAACCATGAACAAAATAATTGTCATAGCGCTGATATTCATCTCAGCCAACACAATAACCTTCGGCCATTCTGTTTCGGGACCCGGCTCAGATGCAGCCGGGGTTAAAAAGTGGATCTCAGGGCACTTTGCAAAAGGGAAGGTTCCCCCCTTCTCGTTTGTATACGGAGGGATAAATTCGGATACCTTTATCCGGAGCTGGGGGTATCATTCAGAAAAACTAAAATCTTCCGAAGTCAATTCCGAAGAGACTCTTTACACCTATACCAACCCCCTGACAGGGTTGGTTGTAAAGTGTTTTGTCACTTCGTTCAGTGATTATCCGGCTGTCGAATGGGTCCTGAAATTCTCAAATACTTCGGATGAGAATACCCCATTTCTTGAAAAAGCCAACGTAATCGACTACTCATTTGGATCGGATACAAAGGGGACTTTCACCCTTCACCACGCCAAAGGAAGCAACGCCGAGCGGTCTGATTTCCAGCCTATGGATGAAAATCTCGAAATTGGAAAACCGGTTTATATGACCCCGGTGGGCGGCCGTTCCTCCGACAAAACAGCATTCCCTTTCTTCAATCTGGAGATGCCCGGTCACGAGGGTGTTATGATTGCAGTAGGCTGGACCGGGAAGTGGTGTGCCAATCTCGTTCAGTCAGATCGAAATTCGGTTGCGCTGAAATCCGGAATGGAAAAGCTAAGGCTCACCCTGTTGCCGGGAGAGGAGATCCGGACTCCCAAAATCTGTCTCCTTTTCTGGAAAGGGGAAGACCGGATGACCGGTCACAACCAGTTCCGGCAATTTGTCCTGGTCCATCACACCCGTCAGATTAACGGGAAACACACCGAGCTGCCATTTTCAACTTTTCTGGCCCGTGAAGGACCGCCGCCGTGCAATGAGCATACCTGTTCCACCGAATCCTTTTCCGTAGCGATGATCAACCGCCACAAACAGTTCGGGATTGTTCCCGAGGTATTCTGGCTTGATGCGGGATGGTATGCCTGCAATGGGAGCTGGCCCAATGTCGGAAACTGGTCCCCAAACACTGAGAATTTTCCAAACGGTTTCAAACCGGTTACAGATGCGGCTCATCAGGTTGGGGCAAAATTTTTATTGTGGTTCGAACCGGAGCGGGTAACGAGCGGGACACTGTTTGCCAATCAAAATCCCGATTGGCTTCTTAACCTTAAAGGGAATGGCAATTCATTGTTCAATCTTGGCAATCCTCAGGCACGAATCTGGCTGACAGATTACATCTCCGGTTTTCTTAAAAAGGAGGGTATCGACTGCTACCGTCAGGACTTCAATTTTGATCCGATGCCATATTGGGAGGCGAATGACAAGCCCGATCGCATCGGAATATCGGAAATCCGTCATATTGAAGGGCTGTATGCCTTCTGGGACACTCTTCTGGCACGGTTCCCCAATCTTCTGATTGACAATTGTGCAAGCGGCGGTCGCAGGATAGATCTGGAAACTATATCACGAAGCTCACCCCTGTGGCGAACTGATTATCAATATGGTGAGCCTGACGGAGCCCAATGCCACACCTACGGTCTTAACTTCTATCTTCCCCTGCACGGGACAGGAAACTTCACCATATCGCCTTACCATTTCAGGTCAGACATGAGCGCCTCAATGGTGATCAACTGGGATATCAACAGCCGCGAACATTCACAACCTGAGCTTCAAAAGTATTTCACTTTGTTTAAACAACTGCGTCCTTATTATTACGGAGATTATTATCCGCTGACCTCCACCGATCAGATGACCTCCGACAATGTCTGGTTAGCATACCAGCTTTACAGACCCGAAAATGGGGCCGGCATCATCATGGCTTTCCGGCGAAAAAACTGTGCCAGTGAATCGGTCACCGTAAAACTTCAGGGAATAGATCCCAAAATAAACTATGAACTAACCGATGAAGATACGCAGTTAAAAACTGTCGTTTCAGGAGAAAAACTAATCAATGGTTTTGAGTTGAGACAAAAAAATAAGCCGGGATCGGTTTTGATCCGGTATAAAATACAATGATATTTGGGTCAATCTATATAAACCTTATTTCAATTTCCAAGCCTTAGCAGCGGATGATTCGCCCCAAAAGAATGAACCTTATTCATTTAATTAATAAAATGATACAAATATTTCGATTAAAGGAGCCAACATAGGAAAGGTAGTAAGGTTGGATTATGCTCTAACTTTTGGCTAGTAAGGCTAAAAAAATTAGATCGGGTTTTTCCTGGCACAAATAATAATTTGATCAGATGAGCCGTGTATAATTAAAAAAAACTATAAACGAATGAAAAATCCGATGAAATCAAAGTGGCTATTCCTTGTAATCATCTTTCTATTGACGGTAATTTCCATGCGGTCAACGGCTCAGCAAATATCCGCAAAAGATAACCGAATAACCCAAAAAACAGTTATCTCCTTAAATGGGGAATGGCTGATCGAAAAAGACCCTCAGAATATTGGCAGGGAACAAAATTGGTGGAAATCACCCGTTCCGGGAGTTAAAAAGATAAAAGTTCCTTGGATTCTCCAGGAGGTTTTTCCGGCATACCATGGAGTGGTATGGTACTGGCACGATTTTATGGCTCCTAAAAATGACCACCCATCGGGACGAACCATATTGCGCTTCGAATCGATTGATTATATGGGTGAGGTGTGGCTCAATAATCACAATATGGGCCGCTACGAAAGCGGAGATATCGCTTTTTCGATCGATGTCACCGGGGTTATTAAGCCAGGTGAAATAAACCATATAAGCGTGCGGGTATTAAATCCTGCGAATGAGCCGATTGACGGGATGAGTCTGAAGCAAATCCCAAGACAGGCGAGGATAATACCCTATTCAGCCGGGGGAGAATACAATTGCGGAGGGATAACCGGTTCAGTCGAATTAATTCAGGCTCCGGTCGTCCGGGTGGATGATCTGTTTGCATCGGCCAATTCAAAAAGCAATGTAATTCAGATAGAGACGACCTTAAGAAATGCCGGCAACAAACGGGCACATCTGCAACTCACCTTTTCTGTTGCACCTGCTTCAAACGGAGAGACCCTGAAATCCATGGAGTCTGGATGTGATGCTCCTCCCGGGGATACGATTATTAGGACGACCCTGACTATTGAGGATCCGCATCCGTGGGATCTCAATAACCCATACCTTTACCGGCTCAGCCTTCGCACCAGTAATTTAAAGGACCATTCGGCCGATGAACGTTCCGTCCGTTTTGGTTTTCGCGATTTTAAATTCGAAAACGGAAGTTTCCGGCTGAATGGAAAGCGCCTTTTCTTAAGATCAGCCCACTCCTGCAATAACTATCCCGTTGGCCAACGGCTGCCTGTCGATCCTGACCATGCACGCCGTGATCTGCTCGATATGAAGGTGATGGGATTTAATACGATCCGTTTTATCTGGGGCGGGGCGCAACAATACCAGCTCGATTTATGTGACGAGATTGGGTTAATGGTTTACAATGAATCATTTGCTTCACAGGGGCTGGACAGCTCATCGGTGAGGTTCCAGCGGTTCGACCGTTCCCAGCTTGGGATGATCCGGCGTGACCGGAATCACCCGAGTGTAGTGATCTGGGGTCTGCTCAACGAAACCTTCGATGGCCCCGTCTTCCGCCATGCAGTGGCTATGCTCCCCGATGTCCGTACTTTGGATAAAAGCCGCCTGGTTCTGCTGGGAAGCGGCAGGTGGGACGGACAGTTTAATATTGGCTCGATGGCCAATCCTAATTCCGCAATCTGGGAATACCTGCTGGGCAATGAAAGCCCGAATGCCCACCCGTCTAAAATGACAACTCTGGGAGGATATTGCCAGGGAGCCGGAGATGCCCATATCTATCCTGTGGTTCCTCAGCCCTTCAAGGCCACAGAGATTATTCGCAATCTCGGCAAAAATTCAAAACCTGTTCTTCTTTCGGAATACGGAATCGGGAGCTCGGTGGACCTATGGCGCGTAACCCGGCATTTCGAACAATTAGGTGAATCGGAGGCTGAAGATGCGAAATTCTACAGGGATAAATTGAATAAATACCTCGCAGATTATGAGAAATGGAAGCTCAGTGAGATCTACATCCGCCCGGAGGATTTCTTTGCCGAGAGCATTCGAAGGGTTGCCGGTCAGCGAAGAATCGGACTGACGGCGATTCGTTCAAATCCTCAAATCGCAGGCCATAATCTGACCGGGATGAACGATCATGTCATGGGTGGAGAAGGGTTAACCACCACTTTCAGGGAACTTAAACCGGGGACTACGGATGCCCTGTTTGAGGAGCTAGCCCCACTGCGCTGGTGTTTGTTTGCAGAGCCAAGGAATATTTACCGGGGAAGCAAAGTTAAACTTGAAGTTATTCTGGCCAACGAAGATGCCCTGAAACCGGGCGATTATCCGGCACTTATTCAGGTAGCTGGACCAGGGAATCAGAAAATTTATGAACACAGGACCACCGTGACCATACAGGGAGTTTTAAATGGTGTTGAACCTCCAATGGCCCAACCCGTTTTTTCTGTCGAATTACCGATCGACAGCCCGGCAGGAAAATACCACCTCCTCGCATCTCTTGAGAGGGGCGGTGCACCAACTTGTGGTGAGGTTGAATTTTATGTCGATGACCGAAACACAATGCCCAAAATCGAAACCGAAGTCACAATTTGGGGAACAGATTCCTTGCTGACCAAATGGCTTGCAGAAAACCAGATTAAAACCCGCCCTTTTGATGCCGAAAAGCAGAGTCTGAGAGAGGTTATACTGATCGGTGCAAATCCTCCGGAAGGAAAGGATACGATTTCTTCCTTCACATCACTTTTACAACATATCGTCCGTGGTTCAAACGCTGTTTTCCTCGATCCGCGGGTATTCAGTCAGGGTAAGGACAGGGTCCGGTTTCTCCCGCTTGCGAAAAAGGGGTCGTTATCGACCATTTACAGCTGGCTCTACCTGAAAGATGAATGGGCAAAGCAACACCCCATCTTTGCAGGGCTTCCGGCCGGAGGACTAATGGATCATCAATTTTACAGGGAGCTTATTCCCGGCACTACCTGGATCGGGCAGGATCCGCCAAAAGAGGCCGTGGCCGGTTCAATCAAATCTTCGCTGGATTATGAATCTGGGCTGATGGTTTCTGTAAACGAATTTGGAGCGGGAAGCTTCGTGCTGAATACCTTGCTGATCAGGGAAAACCTGGGTAAGCATCCTGCAACGGAACGTCTTTTACGCAATTTATTGCGCTATGCAGCCCGGGATCAGAAAAAAGCTGTGGAAAAGCTGCCGGACGATTTTGAAAACAGATTAAAGGAAATTGGATATAAATAACAATTCGTGTTACTCATAAAATTTTAACTTTGGTGTAACCTGGTGTCTTTGCGGCATTATTGATCTATTTCCAATGGTTTAAAACTCATTTTTGCGACAAAAATTTAATTTATGAAAAAAATAGCTGCATATTTCTATATTTCTATTTTATTTCTAACTTCTTCTAATTCAGCAATTGCCAAAGACCCTCAGAAACCCGTCCTGACCAAACTCCCCTTCGCCTTTTCGGATATCGGGAGAACTCCAATGGAGAATACGCCGGTTCTTCTCAACTCACGTCTGCTGCTGGTCTCCAATAACCGTCCCGGAGGAGCCGATGCCAAAGGAAAGGATGCCTACCTGTATATTGATGATCTGCAGACAGGTAAGGAGGTAGCCCGTTTTGGCCAGGGACACTCTTTCGTTTCTGCTTATGCTGAAGGAAATGAGCTGAATGTTTTTGCCCTCGAGTTTACCGATTTTGGAATAAAAATGAATTCCACAGGAATAGACCGGCTGACCTCAACCGATCTGAAAACCTGGAAAACCGAAAAGGTGATCCTGCCCGACGGCAATGAGCATCTTTTTAATTCGTCGGTTTGTAAAGATGACACCAGTTACCTGATGGCCTATGAATCGGATAAGCCGGTCCAGTTTTGTTTCAAGTTTGCCCGGTCGAATGATCTCTCAAAATGGGAGAAAGTGCCTCACCTTGCATTTACCGGGGAGAAACACGAATATTCGGCATGCCCCGTAATCCGGTACTTCAAACCCTATTATTATGTAATCTACCTGCACGATAAGGTGGCCGGGCATAAAGGATATATCTCGTACCTGACCCGGTCAAAAAATCTGAAAGACTGGGAGCTTAGCCCTTTTAATCCTATACTGGAAGCTGGTGAGGGCGAAGGGATTAACAATTCGGACGTCGATCTTATTGAATATCAGGGGAAAACCTATCTTTATTACGCCACGGGTGATCAGGAAACCTGGGGAACTGTTCGTGTGGCGATGTTCGATGGCAGGGAGAAGGCATTTTTTGAAAACCATTTCCCGAAGGGTAAATCCTTAAAAAAAGCATCTGCGAAGATGGAATAATTTTTAAATAGTGAGCGGGAGACTATCATGTCCCGAATAGTCTCCCGCTCACTCCTTCATCAGCTGACTTTTTGTATTCGGACCGGAAATCATATTAAATCAGAATAAACAACTTTTATGGAAATAAAGATAAACCGCTTCAATAAACTTCTTATTCTGACAGTTGTCATTTCTATGATGACCAACGTATCGGGTAGCGCCCAAAAAACGGATAGCGAACAAAAAACGGTGACTGCGTTTGATCCCAAAACAGCCACCTGGAACATTTCGTGGCCAGGTCGGATTTCCCAATATGACCTGGTCTATCTGAGCCCTCCTGTCGATCCGATGCAGGGAATCCCGCTGGGAAACGGTGAAGTCGGGGTTTTGTTCTGGTGCGAGGACTCAAAAATAATTGCGGTCGTGAATAAAAGCGATCTTTGGGACGATGCAGCATTCGGCCCGTTCCACAACTGGGATGGAAAAGAGGAAGATTACAGCACTACCCAGCGTCATGCCTGCCGCATTGTAATCGATTTTAAACTGCCGGTTTTTAATCCCCTTTACGTTTCGGGATTTAAGGCAAAACTGAATCTTGCCGACGGGTCCCTGAGTCTTGAAGGTTCAAGCCCTTTTGGGATAGTGGGGTTAAAGGCATTTGTCGATCACCAGTCAGGCAACCTGTTTTATGAGCTGACCAGTGATCTGAGTGAAAATATTCCGGTTGAAATCGCCGTTGAAAGGTTTGGCTCACGCACATTTTCACACTGGTATCACCAGATCAACCGTGATGCTTCCATTGGAACCACTGGCACGGAAGCTGTTGCAGATGACAATGGGGCTTATATCACCCAAAAACTTTCAACCGGCACATTCGCGGCAGGTGGCTCTGTGATCCGGAATAACGGGCTAAATGTCAGCTATTCACGCGAGCACTCCCATAGTTCGGTCATTCAGCTTTCGGGCAGCAACCGGAAAGAGGTCCAGTTGGCTTTTTCGGTCACCTCTCCAATCGCAGGTAACCCGGTTGGCGAATTGAAGAATGACCTGTCGGTGGCCAAAGACAAAGGGGTGGAATCATTTAAAAACGCGAATGCGGAATCCTGGAAATCGATCTGGAACCGCTCATTTATGGATTACGGGGATGATTACCTGAACAACCTCTGGTACCTGACGATGTTTTATGCCAATGCCTCGCAGGGGGGCAAATATCCCGGGAGGTTTAACAACGGCATCTGGAGCTGGAGCCGCGATGTCCAGAACTGGAATTTCTATTTCCACTGGAACCAGCAACAGATCAGCTGGCCATTGAATGCCGCAGGATTTCCTGAACTGGTCAGGCCATATCTCGATTTCAGGTTTAATTCGCTTCCGGAAGCAAAAAAAGATGCGATGAAGTTGTTCAATTCCAAAGGTGCCTTTATCTCCGATGTGACTGAACGGAGAGGCTATAACTCATCGGGAGAAAAGATCAACCATACCCCTATTGCAGAAATTGCTCTCGATTTCTGGAGGCAATATCAATACACCGGCGACAATAACTTTCTTCACGAAAAAGCGCTTCCCTTTATCATCGAGGCTGCCCGTTTTTATGAATCTATTTTAGTCAAACAGGCTGATGGATTGTATCATGCCAAAGAGGGAAGCGGCTATGAAGGGTGGATTAAACTGAATGACGGACTCACCGAGCTGGTTTACGCAAAAGCATTGTTTTCCGCTTCGCTGGAAGCGCTGAACGTGGCGGGTACCAGTTTATCCGAAGCAGATAAATGGAAGGATATCCTTGAACACCTTGCCCCATTGCCGGTTCTTAAGAATGATGATGAAACGATTTTGAAGGAGGGATCCGGATATAAGATGAACCGCGGATTTTTTAAGGGTGAAGCCTCCCCAACCAACGAAATTCTTGCAGCAGGCTGGGGGATCAAAGAGCAAAAAATGCTGGTGGTTTACAATCCGGTTGGCAAAAGTGACACCATCAAGAGCCGGTTCTACCCCAACAACGGTTTGAAATTACTGGATGGTATATTCCCATCGGTCCCCTCCGCGCCTGTATTCCCTTCGGGTGTGATCGGGCTGGCTCAAAAGGATGATAGTATCTTTAAGCGGGCTACTGCTACTACCCTTTTGTATGGATCGGAAATTACGGGCTGGGACCCTGTGCCGGTTGTGATGGCCCGTCTGGGCATGGCAAAAGAGCTGGCTGCCGATCTCGAACGTTTCCCCGGAAGGTGGCAAATCTATTGCAACGGCTGGGGACACTGGGGTCTGGAAGATGAGGTAAATAAAGATGCCGAATGGTTTTTCAGGACCAACAAGGTCGTTGATGTCGCATCAAAGGTAAAAGATCAGAGTTTCCCGTTGCCCATGTGGCCATTCCGTCACATGTCGATGGAATCGATGTCTGTCCTGGCGACAGCCATGAACGAGTCGCTGCTTCAGAGTTACGATGGCACCATCAGGGTATTCCCTGCCTTTCCGGACAATAAAACCGGCAGATTCACGCTTCATGCCAGGGGCGGGTTTATAGTCTCTTCCGAAATCAGGGCAGGAATGGTTCAGTGGATCAGCATCAAAAGCATTCTGGGAAATCCCTGCAAACTGGCATTGCCCTGGAACAAGGCTGTACTCCGTTCGAACCTCAAAAAGAGTGTTCAAAAGATCACCGGACCCATGGAAGAGATCAAAACCAAAATAAATGAACTGATTATGATTCTGCCTGAACAAACGCTCTGGAGCGTTACCGATGAACACCCATCCAATAATGAAAAGGTAAAATATCACTCTTCGGGAAAGACCAGGCTTGGAATTCCCAGGATGTATTAACTTTGAAAAATGGACTAACCACCACAGTAAATACAGGGTGTATAAGAAAAAAACTGAATAACAAATAACTGAAAAAGAATCATGACAACTCTGAAAACTAAAAAATGGACAATGGTGCTGCTTTTGATTATTGCAGGCAACCTGTCAGCACAGGTGAAACTTCCGCTCCTGTTCAGCAACAACATGGTATTACAGCAAGGTATTCAAATTCCCGTCTGGGGATGGGCCTCTCCGGGCGAAAAGATTACGGTCACCTTTGACAGGATTGTTGTCTCAGCAAAAACCACCAAAGATGGCAAATGGAGCCTGAAATTGCCGGCAATAATGGAGTATGGGGGACCTCATAAGATGACTGTCAAGGGAAAGAACACGGTATCGTTTGAAAATGTCCTGATCGGCGAAGTTTGGGTCTGCTCCGGCCAATCCAATATGGAATTCAACCTGATCACCGCTAAAAACGGCGAAGCAGAAATTGCGGCTTCATCTTATCCCGATATCCGTCTGTTTACTGTCAAAAGACGGATCTCACAAACTCCGCAGGAGCAGCTCCAGGAAGGCAGCTGGCTGGAATGTTCACCGGCTACCTCACACCATTTTTCAGCGGTAGCCTACTTCTTTGCCCGGGAATTGTACAATAAACTGAAAGTTCCGATCGGACTGATTCACTCCTCATGGGGCGGAACCAATGCTGAAACCTGGATGAGCAATGAGACAGCTTCCCGGATCAAAGACTTTGAACCGCAACTTTCCGAATTAAAAAAAATCGACCTGGATAACTATGCCAAAACCATTGAAAATGAGGTTAGGACCAGAGTCGGAGAATTCTCCACGGTCGACCTTGGGATGAAGGGGGATCAGGCGATCTGGGCCGCTCCTGAATTAGATGATTCCTCCTGGAAATTGATGAATCTTCCCGGATATATTGAGAACAACGGACTGGCAGGAGTTGACGGAATAATCTGGTTTCGCAAAACCATAGAGATTTCCCCTTTGGAGGCCGGTAAGCCCGGAACACTCAGTGTTGCAAAGGTTAACGATTCTGACCATACCTATATCAACGGGATCCTTATCGGTTCAACAATACTCCAGGCCGAAAAATCACGGGTCTATAACATACCTGTCGGCGTACTCAAAGCAGGCAAAAATGTTCTGACTGTCCAGGTTGAAGACGTTGGGGGCATGGGTGGCATTTATGGCGATTCTGCCGCACTTAAGTTAGAGTGCCAAAACCATACCATTCACTTAAGCGGCAACTGGAAATACAAGGTAGGTCTGGTCAAATTCAGCACGGTTCTAAGTCCTAACTCTTATCCTACGCTGCTTTATAACGGGATGATCAACCCGCTGGTTCCTTTTGGAATCAGGGGAGCCATCTGGTACCAGGGAGAAAGCAATGCCGGACGAGCCAAACAATATCAGCGGGTCTTTCCCGGACTGATCAAAGACTGGAGAATGAAATGGAATCAGGGCGATTTTCCATTCTTTTTTGTCCAGCTGGCTAACTTTATGAAAGCCGACTCACTCCCGGTTGAGAGTTCATGGGCTGAACTGCGTGAGGCTCAAACCATGACCCTTGCTTTGCCCAATACCGGTATGGCAGTCGCAACCGATATCGGGGATGCACTTGATATCCATCCAAAAGATAAGCAAACCGTTGGAAAGCGGCTCGCACTGTCAGCTCTTAAAGTCGCATTTAAACAGGATGTTATATATTCGGGGCCGGTTTATAAAGAGATGAAAATTAACGGAAACAAGATTACCCTCTCCTTCGACCAGGCAGGAAGCGGTCTGAAGATCAGGGATAAATACGGGTATATTAAAGGATTTGCAGTGGCAGGTGAAGATCATAAATTCTATTGGGCAACTGCTAAACTGACCGGACCAAACACGCTGAAAGTTACCTCTCCCGAAGTTCAGAATCCGGTAGCTGTCCGCTATGCCTGGGGTAATAATCCCGATGATGCGAACCTATACAACAGCGCCGATCTTCCTGCTTCTTCATTCCGGACGGACAAATGGAAAGGGATTACGGAATAAAAGATACCTTGCTGGTTTTAAAAATTCACGCAAGGTGCCCGGGAGTTGTGAAACTCCAACCTCAAAACAGATAACTTTTGAGTATGATTTTATAAGAAAAGGTACGGAGTACCGCAAGATTTGTAGAAAAAAAAGAATTGTTGTTATAGGAAGGTACAGCGTACCGAAATATTATTCCAATTTAAACAATTCAAAAAGAAGATATTGCGGTACGCTGTACCTGGAATGAAACCATTTAATCCCTGTTCTGCAAATGTAAACGGTGCTCTGCACCTTTGAATCTTAGAGCAGGATATAAGACGGATTCAAGTCCGAGGCGATGAAATAAGGTCTGTTTATTGTTGGTTTTTCAATCCCCTCAGGGATTAGATATAGGTAGAAAAAAAATTAAACCGGTTCTAACCAATTGACTAAAATTATCATGGTCATCAATAAGACAAAAAAATGGATTACGCTGCTATTTATCCTTTTGGCAGGCAACTTGTTCGCTCAGGTCAGGCTCTCCCCGATCTTCAGCAGCAATATGGTTCTCCAGCAGGGGATCGCGATTCCGGTCTGGGGAGAGGCTTCTCCAGGTGAAAAAATTACGGTTACCCTTGATAAGAATACGGTTTCTGTAAAAGCGAACAGGGAGGGTAAATGGACTCTAAGCCTTCCCTCCGTGAATTATGGGGGGCCCTTTAGCATGATCATCAAAGGGAAGAACTTCCAGACCCTGGAAAATGTGATGATTGGGGAGGTGTGGGTCTGTTCAGGGCAATCGAATATGGAGTTCCCCCTGAAAGGTGCCCAAAACGGAGAGGCAGAGATTGCCGCTTCTAATTACCCCTCCATCCGCCTCTTTACGGTTAAAAAACGGATTTCCCAGAATACCCACGATCAGCTTCAGGATGGGGAATGGTCGATGTGTTCGCCGGCTACCTCCCCTCATTTTTCTGCCATTGCCTATTTCTTTGGCAGAGCTCTCGCTCAGAAACTAAAAGTGCCGGTCGGACTAATCAATACCTCTTGGGGCGGGACAGTGGCCGAAACCTGGACCAGCGACCAAATGATTGCTCAGAACCCTGATTTTACCAATCAGCTTGAACAACTGAAGAAAGTCGATCTGGATAATTACGCCAAATCAGTTGAAAAAGAGATCAAAGACAGAGTGGGTGAATCATCTGCCGTTGACCTGGGCATGAAAGGTGATCAACCGGCCTGGGCCGCACCTGAACTGAATGATTCATCGTGGAAAACCATGGAGCTCCCGGGTTACATTGAATCAAACGGACTTCAGGGTGTTGACGGAATCATCTGGTTTCGCAGGGAGATTAACCTCACTGCCGCCGAGGCAAGCCAGAATTCAACGCTGCATCTCGCCAAGGTTAACGACTCGGATAACACCTTCCTCAATGGCACCCTGATCGGTGAGACCAAATTGCAGGCTGAAAAACTGAGAGTTTATCCCATTAAGGAGGGCATCCTCAAACCGGGGAAGAATATCCTTACTGTTCAGATGGAAGATGTCGGAGGAATGGGGGGCATCTACGGTAATCCCGCAACGTTATACCTGCAATGTGGCGAAAAAACGATTTCGTTGGCCGGAGACTGGAAATATAAGGTAGGTCTTTTAAAATTCAATACCGTTTTAAGTCCGAATTCCTACCCTACCTTGCTTTATAATGGGATGATCCAGCCCCTGGTTCCTTTTGGAATTCGCGGGGTAATCTGGTACCAGGGCGAGGGGAATGCCGAAAGGGCAAAACAATATCAGCGGCTGTTTCCCGATTTGATTAAAGACTGGAGAAACCACTGGAACCAGGGTAATTTCCCGTTCCTGTTTGTGCAGCTGGCCAACTTTATGAAAACCGATTCCCTCCCTCGGGAGAGTGCCTGGGCTGAACTCAGGGAAGCCCAAAGCATGACACTCGCCTTACCAAATACAGGTATGGCTGTCACAACCGATGTGGGCGAAGCGCTGGATATCCATCCGAAAGACAAACAAACAGTTGGATGCAGGCTGGCGCTTTCTGCCCTTAAAGTGGCTTATAACCAAAACGTAATTTATTCGGGACCGGTTTATAAGGAGATGAAAATCAACGGAAACAAGATAGTTCTTTCCTTTGACCAGGTGGGAGACGGTTTGAAGATCAGAAATAATTATGGCTATATCAAAGGGTTTGCCGTGGCGGGAGATGATCATAAGTTTTACTGGGCAACGGGCAAACTAACCGGTCCCAATACACTTGAAGTTGAATCTCCTCAGGTTCAGAACCCTGTCTCTGTCCGGTATGCCTGGGGCAATAATCCCGATGATGCCAACCTTTACAACAGCGCCGATCTTCCCGCATCTTCATTCCGGACCGACAAGTGGAAAGGGGTTACGGAGTAATGCGCTATATTAAACTTTAATTAAATCCAAAGAGTTAAACCGGAGGGATAGCATGTTTATGGAAAAGGGTTAAAACAAAAGAATATGCGAGACTGGCAGGGTCGAACACTTCTTCTACAGGCTTATTACTTAAACGTTTTAAAGGGAAGTCAATTTGAACAAATTTCCTTTTTTTGATTGCAGTAATCGGGAGTTAACGGCCATCTTAAGGACGATATAGAGCAATCATAGGACACCTGAAACAGCTATTATGACAAACTAATCTTCAAAATATGTCAACTATTATATTCTTTTTGTAAAGTATACTTGTTATTTTGAAATGCTTACTTATCTTTGCGAATAACTAAAAAATTAGGAGCAATGGAACAATCTAAAAAAATCGCCAATCGAAACTCGATTATTTTCGCTCTCATCTACGGAGCCACCTATTTGCCGGCAGTATGGCTGTTAAAGCATCGTGTATTTGGGCAACCCATTTCAATAATTATTGCTATAGTGCCGATCATTGCCTTCTCCATTTTCATTTTTAAATTAATCAAAGCCTTTTCGGTAATGGACGAAGTGAAGCAACGCGCGCAACTTGAAGCCGTTGTTATCGGTTTTTCATTGACAGCAATGTTGGTGATGATCCTGTTTTTACTAAGCTTGTGTGATATATCCAACCCAGGCTGGTTTGGCTATGCGAACCTGTTAGGCTATTGCTGGCTCTTTTATTTTGTTGGATGGTTCATTTCGAAAAAAAAATATGGCATATGAAAAACACAATAAAGGTTGAACGTGCTAAAAAAAACTGGACTCAGGAAGATCTTGCCAGGCAAATCGGAATTTCGCGACAATCTATCAACTCTATTGAAACAGGAAAGTTTATACCTTCTACAGTTTTAGCTTTAAAGATGGCAAAAGTTTTCGGTGTAAATGTTGAATCAATTTTTCAGCTTGAAAACCAAGACTAATTAGAGAATTAAATAAAAAAACAGTAATACAGGAGGACATAAGTCTCAAATAGAGACACCTGGCGACTTCGCGTCTTCGCGAGATAAAAAAATCAATCTATTGATATGAATAAATTTATCGGTTTCACTATTTTATTTCTTCTGATCGTTTGTAACCAGACACCCGGAATGGGGGAGAGAATTGCTAAATCGGGCGATTCTCAAGGAGGAAAGGTCAATAAAGCCTTTATCTCCTTCCGTATTGGCGTACCGTTGTGGTCTTCCGAAAAGAGATATACTGAAGTTTTGGACCTGTTTGACAAGTACAAAGGGGTTACCGATGAGATCACCTTCTTCACTTCGGCAACGCACCCCCCGCTTCCGCTTGAGGTATTCCGGAAAAGGGCAGAACTGTTAAAAGCGCAAATGGCTGAGGCCAGGAAAAGGGGTTACAAGGCAGGAATCAACATCCTCTCTACCATAGGTCATCACAACGAAAATCTGGATAATTCACTCCGTGAAGATTACACCCGGATGACCAATATCGAGGGTGAAATTTGCAAAGGCTCCTTTTGTCCGAATGATGAAAAAATGAGGGATTATGTCCGGAATATCTATCAGCTGGCGGCCCGGGCAAATCCCGATTATATCTGGATCGACGATGATATTCGGTTCGGGCATATGCCAATCGGACTTGGATGCTTCTGCGACAACTGTTTGAATATTTTTGAGAAGGAATCAGGGAAAAAATACACCCGCGAAAGTCTGAAGAGCGGGTTGAATGAAGGCGGATCTGATGAAAAACTCAGGCTCCGAAAAGCATGGCTTCAGCATAACCGGAATACGATTTCGCGCCTTTTCTCCCTGATTGAGAAAACAGCTCATGAGATTAATCCGGCATTACCGCTGGGTTTCATGACCGGCGACCGGTTTTATGAAGGGTACGATTTTGACAACTGGTCCCGAATACTTGCGGGGCCGAATCATGCCCCGGTAATGTGGAGACCCGGGGGCGGCTATTATAACGACAATACCACCGGCGAACTGGTTGGCAAATCACACGATATCGGAAGACAGGTCTCCGGATTGCCGCAGGAAGTGATCTCCATCCAGTCAGAAATAGAGAACTTTCCTTACCAGCGACTGAAAAAGGCAGCCAATATGGTGGCGCTGGAAGCCTGTTCCCATATTGCAGCGGGATGCACCGGGGCCGCATTTAACGTCCTCTCGTTTTACGATGAGTCGCTTGATGAATACGAACCATTAATTGCCCGCCTGCACGAGGCAAGACCATTTTTCAACCTGATGGTCCGGTCATTGGGCAGGTCTGAGATTGCAGGTATTCAGACGTTCTGGAATAAAGAGAGCTATGCCACCGGAAAAATTGATGGCGGAAACTGGCTCAGTTCCGGAAACCCGCTTGTGAGTCACGACCTCTACAACATCGGTCTTCCAACCTGCTATTCAAATAAAACCGCCAAGGTTACCATCCTCGGAAAAGACAACGTCCTGGCTTTATCAACAACGGAAATCAAAACGCTCCTTTCCGGTGCGGTTTATATGGATGCAGAGGCATTGAATCAATTGAATAAGATGGGGTTTGGCGACCTTACAGGATTTGAGGTAGTCAGATCTGAACTTGTAGACCGGATCGAAAAATTCACAAACAATCCGCTGAACGGTGCATTTGCCAACTCTGAGCGCGACAACCGGCAGTCGTTCTGGAAATCGGCCGCATACACACTACTACCGGTTAATGAAAATGCACAACCGTTAAGTTCATTGATTGATTATACGGGGAGAGAGGTTTCGGCCTGTACTTCCGGATCATTTGAAAATAAACTGGGTGGACGTATTTGTATTGCTGGCTATTATCCCTGGACGTTTATGGAAGACCTTTCAAAGAGTTCACAGATGAAATCGGTATTCCGCTGGCTTTCAAAAGAAACTCTTCCAGGTTATATTGCTTCCTTCCACCGGATTAACCTATGGATCCGCGAGCCACAAGAGGGGAAAGTAGCCCTCGCTTTTACAAACTCCTCATTCGATCCGGCTAAAAATGTGATCCTCCTGTTAAAAACCGAAAGTAAGACGATTAAGCTCTATGATATGACCTGTAAAGAAACGACAATACATGCTTCGGGAACTGATGGTTCTTATCAGAAATTTGTAATTCCGGAGGTTGAGCCGTGGCAGATCAGTCTGGTGGTTAGCGAATAAACAGAACCGTTGCAGAGCCAGGGCATTGCCAGGGCTCTGCCTACAAATAAATCATCTTCCTCGTCATCCCCCCATCTACCGTAATATTGGTGCCATTGATGAAATCGTTTCCTTCACCCGTCAGGTAGAGACAGGCGCTTACAATATCTGCCGGCTTTCCGACCCGTCCCGAAAGATGCTGGTTATGGTCAGCCTCATTAAGCTGGTTGTAGTCACCGGTCTCGATCCACCCGGGGCTGATGCAGTTCACCTGAATATGGTCGGGGGAAAAGGAGGTAGCCAGGGCATGCGTCAAGGATACGATCCCCCCCTTCGAAGCTGCATAAGCCTCAGAGTCTGGCTCAGACATATATGCCCGGGTCGATGCAATATTGACGATAGAGCCCCCGCTCTGAGTGCGCATGACCCTGGCCACCTCCCTGGAGCAGAGAAAAACACTGCGCAGATTGGTATTGATAATTTCATCCCACTCCTCAACCGTAATTTCATAGGGTGACTTCCATTTTGAAATGCCGGCATTGTTAATCAGAATGTCAATTTTGCCGTAAAGTTCAACACTTGTTTTTACCAATGCTTCGATCTCCGACGGACTGCTGACATCGGTGGGTATAAAGGTGGCCATTCCTCCTGAAGAAGTAATTGTCTTTTCGGCAGCCAGTCCCAAAGAGACATTCTTCTCTGCCAGCACCACTTTAGCCCCCTTTGAGGCATAAGTTTCAGCAATACTGCCTCCCAGACCTCTCCCGGCACCGGTGACAATTACAACTTTTCCCTG
>Ga0364880_10220_pt1 | contig 30040 bp, 29 predicted proteins | sample ExccelJu500001D3_5_FD_206927 | JGI IMG/M metagenome (GOLD analysis project Ga0364880, IMG submission 206927) | Enriched cells from Trout Bog Lake Hypolimnion, Wisconsin, USA - BchlTB.July30.5000.01.D3 | ecosystem: Environmental > Aquatic > Freshwater > Lake > Hypolimnion/Profundal zone | place... | reverse complement strand
TGTTTTCCTTGTATCTTACTTTGGCATCAGGGAATACCGCCAAAATATAGGACATCCGTTCGCGGTCACAGCCCCATAACTTGAGAAATGCAGCTTCACGTCTGGCAATCTTGCTCAACATAATTTCAGTCTTCACTGTCTCCCTGCGAGTCTTGCTTACATTCTTAAATTCCACTGGTGCATGATCAGACAAGATCTGTCTCACTCGTTCACGTGAAACACCTTCACGTATGCCAATCTCGCTCATTGTAAAATTACCAGTAAGATAATCTTCCGCTATTCGAGAATTCCTTAATGCAATTCTGAGGGCATCTTGATCACCAATCGCTTCCTTCCATGCTCGGGTACGATGATCAGGTGCACTGTTCTTAGTTTTTACCACATTTCACCATCTTCTCAGGTTAGTTCCATTTGCAAGCACAAGATCACAATAATTGATTACATCATGATAGGTGCTTGATTATGTTTTCAGTAGTCTGAAGTTTATTTAATTTCAATCACTCTCGCCACATCCCCCTGGCACTCTGAACATTTCCCAACAAGCAGCAGATCACCCGCTTGACTACCCCGGAGAAATTGGTAATAGTTACCCCATGACGATATTTTAAGCACCAGACATTAGCGAGGATTTTTTTTTGCATCTGAGGGAATAGCTGCCCATAGTTTGGCGGCAGGTGCGGTGAATTTGGGGATGGATTCAGTATTCATGGAAATAGTTTAGCACAGCAATATTAGGACATAGTTTTCCTCGTTGCACTAACGTTTGTAACAGGAATTTATGATATATTTTCAAACCTAAGATTTGATTTGGCGAGGAGTATTTACACCGTAATTTAGTCGCATCAGATGGTCGTATCTTGATACGACAGGCACAAAATATTTTCCTGAAAAGATTAATTGCATTGAGATATTCAAGAAAACAACTAGCAGCTATCGGTATAGGCTATTCGCTGTCAACAGCAGCAATAACTGAAGTTATCCTATATTTGTTTAACTTGGGTGACAGCAAAGTTGTTCTCGTTTACATTGGCGTAACAGCTTTTGTAACATTAGTTGTCCATCCACGCCGTTTCTTCGGAAAAGTCCGCAGCAGAAATTGATTTACTTGATACAGATAGTCCGTCGGACGGGATTGCGTATACCTGGGCGGGTTGGGAATAGTCCGTGGTTTTGTTTTGCTAATTTGGTGCTGGCGCGCAGTTTCCGGATGCGGAGTGAAATTCTGCGAATTCCAGCAAGAATTGCACCATTTTTTGCGTTGTTTCTCTCATTTTTCATTTTTAGGACGCAACTTGACTGCCAGCTATACACAACCATCTGCGCGCCAGTCTCTGCGGTGCGGTGAATTATTCAGCGTTTCCCTAGTTTTATATAATATACACTTTGCGAAATTTGAAATTCACATAACAAGTAGCAAACACGAATATCCGCATTTTTTGGCGATATTCGTAGGCGGCGCGGTTCAATTCATATCATATGATTGCTTTCAACATCTTCCAATGTTGAGTGTATGACGCTGCGTTATTTAACTGTCGCTAAGTTTTGTGCGGAATCGGGATATACCGAGAATGCCGTGCGAGGCAAAATCAGAGAAGGTGTGTGGCTGGAGAATCGGCAATGGCGAAGAGCGCCTGATGGACATATTTTGATTAACACTGAGGAGTATCAAGAATGGGTAGAAAACGGAATGAAAACAAGAAGTGGGTTGGAGTGCAAGCTGTCAGCAAATCATCAATCCAAATTGAATTTGTCTACAATACCGTCAGATGCAGGGAAAAAATTAAGCTTGAGCCCACCCCCGTTAATCTGAAACGGGCCCATCAACACCGCGCTGCGATAATGGACGCCATCGCGAGAGGTACTTTCAGTTACAAGGACACGTTTCCAAACTCCCCTAACTCGAAGATTTTTCTTGAATACAAAGGGGAGAACTACAAGCTAAAGAAATACTTGGAAACATGGCTTGCAATTCAAAAAGTCATCGTAAAAAGCAGTACCTATAATGATTATCGCAAGATAGTTAACAATATCCTGATCCCAGAACTTGGAGATAAAAATCTTACTGATATTAAACGACCTGATGTTCGCGATATGTGCAATAAGCGCTCATGCGGTAATAAGCGCCTTGCGAATATACAGAGCCCGCTACGAATTGCCCTGCAAGACGCAATGACCGATGATCTTATTAGCTCAAACCCCCTAGCTAATTGGACGTATGCTCGTAAAGAAGCTCCCGTCAAAGAGGATGTGATTGATCCGTTTTCCGAGGAAGAGCAAAAATTAATCCTTGAAAATTTTAGTAACCCACAGCATTACAACTTATTTTTGTTTGCGTTTTGGACTGGTTTGCGCACGTCCGAACTCGTAGCACTGGAATGGGGTGATATTGACTGGATAAACAATACTGTTCGTGTTTGGCAAGCGTTAACCCAAGCTGCTGAAGAAAAGGAAGAACCTAAGACAAGGGCAGGGGATCGTTACGTAAAGATTTTGCCTCCAGCAATGAAAGCGTTGCTTGCACAAAAAAAGCATACTTTTTTGATGAACGGTTCAGTATTCTTTAATCCACTATATGGCAAACCATGGGAAGGTGATCAGGCCATTCGAAAATTGGCATGGATACCAGCATTAAGAAGAGCAAAAGTTCGTTATCGTTATCCGTATCAAACAAGACATACCTATGCTTCAATGATGCTGAGCGCTAATGAATCAGTTGTTTGGGTAGCAAATCAAATGGGACACGCCGACATTCGAGTGGTTTTAACAAAATATGCCAGATGGATTGAGGGTAAAGAGCCTAATGCGGGGTATAATGCCATTAAGATGTTTGCTTCTGATTTTCTCATTGGAGACAAACTAAAGGATCAAAATGGATAGAGTATATGCGGACGCTGGTTCAATTCCCTGTTTAGGACGTCGGTTCAATTCCCGTTTTTTTCTTGGTCTAAAATCAAAACGGCACGATCTCGACACGATGCATCTGAAACTATTACAGCTACAATGGGAGACGCGGGTTCAATTCCCGCCGCCTCCACCAATAAGTTGTTTTAAGACCTTATCCGTAAATAAAGTATAAGGATTTCCCAAGTGCGATGTTCGCAAATGAGGGAAGAATGGAAAAAGCAAAATCATGGGAAGTGACTGATGCATTTTGGAGTCACGTCGAGCCATTGATTCCATCACGCCAGAGAGCGGTCGATAAAAGCTACACCTGAATGACTGGTGGTGGACGCAAGCCAAAGGATCGTGAAAAAAATGGGAGCAAGCGGCATTTGCTGGTGGGTGGTCGTGGGGTCCCGTTGACGTTCGTCGTGGCCGAAGCCAACCGACATGATGTTTCGCAGTTGGAGGCGGTGCTTGATGCTGTCGCGGTCGACCGAACCGATCCACCTATAGGCGGAACAAACATTTGTGTGCCGATGCAGGCTATACCGGAGAACCTGCGCTGAGAGTTATTGAGGAGCATGGCTAGTTGGTTCAACGGATTTCGCAAGCTGCTGGTGAGACACAAAAAAGTTGATCTCAGCTTTCTGGCACTCAACCACTTAGTTCCGGCCATCATGGCATTCAGAAAGATCAGTTAGATGAAAGCATTATTTACGGATAAGTTCTTAAGTCGATGTTTTCTAAGGTATGCGAAATGAGCTCACAAACCCATTACACTGAAAAGTTGTTAAGACGTATCTCTGAATTGAGAGCGGAATACGAAGCATTAGAACAACTTAAAGAATCTTCACACAAAGAACTGGTAGCTAAACTTGAGGCTGCCCAGAAAAGAATTCTTGAGCTTGAGTCGCAAGCCAAACAAGCTAAATAGTGGACAGAGTTCCGTATTGATCAATCACAGAACACTAAAGTGATGCGTGCCGTCTCTTGCCAATTGTTCAACGAGTCCGAACTCCCAGTCAAGGTAAGCTTGCATGGCTTCTCGTGGATTGTCCGTTCCCTCGTAGGGGCGCCGGTAACGGTCAATCGGTTTGGATGCGAGACGGGTAAGACCGCTTTCGTGTGAAAATCCCGAGGTGCACCACGCTTCTGTACCGCCTTCCAAAACTACTACCTCAGCGCCACTTTCTGCCACCAATAACTCCAGTTCTGTAGCAACGAATTGACTCAGTATGCCGGTTCGGCAAGTGACCACATAATGTTTGGCTGTTGAAATACGCTGCCAATCATTGGTCAAATTGGAACGCAATACAAACCACGCACCGGGAATATGAGCTTGACGATAATGGGTACTCGGGGAAACATCAAGGACAGCGATTTTTTCTGGACGATTGAGCCATTCATTTAAAGTGGCAGGGGAGATTTTTTTAACTACCGGCAATGGCGGTAACGCTTGCTGTCCAAATCCCTTCTCACAAAAATTGACCGCCATGGCACCGTCTACTACAAAAACCTCCCAACCCATCTGAGCCAGCCATGAAGCGCTCATATTGGCACGAACGCCATCGCTATCCGATAGCACAATACGTGCACCGCGTACCGGAGCAAACATTTCTGTTTCCTGTACTAATTGACCACCCGGAGCGGATCGAAATCCCGGTAAATGGCCGGTAACGTATTCTTCAGGGCTACGTACGTCGAAGAAATAATTTGTACGAAACTTTTGTGAGACCAAGCTATGAATTGCATCGAGATCAATCAGTTTTACCCCCGCTTTGTCTGATACCCTGCGTGCTTCTGTAGCAGCTACCAGACGATTACTTTCTGCAATGTTTGCTTGTGTGCGAGTCTGCCCGTGATCAAGGTTCTGGCCGGCGAGTTTCCAGCCTATGGTACCGTTGCGAAGGGCGAAAACCGGGTTGGGAAGGTGAGTGTTGATCAAAGACTGCGCCCCGATAATACTGCGGGTGCGGCCGGCGCAATTCACAATGACACGAGTTTGCGGATTGTGCGCCAGTTCTCGCACACGCAAAACAAGTTCGGCTCCGGGCACGCTGGTTGCAGTAGGAATGCTCATGGTCTGATACTCGTCGAAGCGGCGGGCATCCACGATCACCATATCGGTTTTTGCATTGATCAACGCTTGAACTTCCTCAGCGGGGAGTGAGGGGGTATGACGTTCAGCCTCGACAAGTTCTCCAAATGCCTTGCTGGGTACATTTACGTCGCGAAACAACTCCCCTCCGGCTTCCTGCCAGCCGCTCACGCCCCCCGCCAAAACTGAAACATCAGTGTAGCCAAGTGACATCAAACGGTGTGCAGCAACTTCGGCATAGCCCTCACCATCATCCAGCGTGACTATCGGCACATCACGACGTGGCAACTTGGTGTAGGCGTCAACTTCTATAAAACAAAGGGGAATGTTTGCAGCAAACAAGGGATGGGCTTGTGCATGAGGATGTTCTTCACGCACATCAAGTAGTGCGATCTCTTGCCGAGCCAGTAAAGTGGCACGGATATCTGCAAAGGTTCGTTGCCGTATCAGCGGATTTGATGCACTCATGTTTGGATCAACCCCATAAATTGGGAACGATGCTTGCTGCATAACCGGATACAAATGATTTTGCTATTCCGGTTTGACAGTCAAAAACATGCCGTTGAACCCGACCGATATTGGCACCATACACATGGATACTGATTGATACCTGATCAGTCAGGTCGTTGGCAACTTCGTGCACATCGCCAATAGTCGGTGAAACAGCAGTGGTCTGACCGGGAAGGAGTACACCGCTTCCAGTTGACTGGAAACTTCCATCAGCCTTGCGCTGGTAGGTGGTTTGTCGTTCGCGACCCCGCAATACACCAACAAGCCCCCAAGTTAAATGGTCATGTATTGGCGTTTTTTGTCCAGGTCCCCAGACAAAGCTAACGATTGAGAGGCGATCAAGCGGATCAGCATAAAGTAAGTACTGCTGATAAAACTGGGGATGAGGTTGGGCAAAAACTTCAGGTAGCCAGTCATCGCTAGCTACCAGCTTGGCAAGAAGCTGGCTCCCGTCGGCCAGTATCTTGTCTTCGGCAGGTTGGGTTTCAATCAACCCAAGGATGTCCTTGGTAAAGGATAATAGTTTTTCGTTGCTCATATTAAACCTGAAAAATTTGCTTAGCTACAGAGAACACAGAGTTAAAACAAATGGTTGTATCAAAACTTGCCGTTACCATTTGGGCGAACCCATAAAACGTGGCAAACCTCTATATTCTCTGTGTACTCTGTGGTTTGAATTTAGGAATTAAGGTTAAATCCTGGTTAAGTAAAATCTCTTGCCAATCAAGGCAACCCGGCAATGACGTGCGTCCAATACCGTACATGGGTTTTGCGATACCTCTCCACGATGAAATTTTCCGTATCCATATCCACAATAATCGCACCATCGACGTCCGAGCGCAATAACTCACTTCCTGCTATCCGATATCGCTCGACGACTTCCGGTTTGGGGTGGCCGAATTTGTTTCTGTAGCCTGCAGTAAAGACCGCATAATGGGGATGAACTGCATCAACAAAAGGCTGGGTGGATGAGGTCTTGCTTCCGTGATGAGGAACAATCAGCATGGTGGCGGGGAGTTTTTCCGGATGCAGTTCGAGCAGGCGTTCTTCGGATTTTTTCTCGATGTCGGCGGCGAGCAAAACGCTATTCTTGCCCGTGCTGACTTTCAGCGTGCAACCGCGATTATTTTTGCTCACTTTTTCAATTGCATAACTATCCCGCGCCGGATGCAGGATTTCGAAATGAACGCCGTCCCAATCCCAATTCTGTCCGTCGATGCAGCGTTGATGGTTATGCGATTGGAGCAGAATGGGACTGTCTTCAGGTAGCGACGAAGACAACAAACCGATTGGCATGGCCTGCATGACGGAGAGCGCGCCACCGGTATGATCGGTATCGTCATGGGTTAAGATTAATTCATCCAGGTCTGCGATTCCCTGTGCTCGTAATGAAGGAATCAGAATACGGTTGCCGCTGTTGGCATCTTCAGAGTAACCCGGCCCGGTGTCATAGAGCAGGGCATGGTCATGGGTTTGTGCGATGACCGACAATCCCTGGCCGACATCAAAGACGACCATGTGCAAAGCACCTTCCGGCGGCGGGGTGGGCAGAATCAAAAACATCGGCAGCGACATCAACAGTCCCAGCCAGCGTGAGGGAAAACCGCGCGGTAGCAGGCACCATAGCACGCCGACCATGCCCAGTATGATTGTCCATACGGGCGGCGCATGTTGCGTCCACACGGCATCCGGCAATTGATTCAGCCATTCCAGCGCCACCATGCAAATCCGCATTGAAAAATGCGCAAGATGCAAAATCCAGTCGAAAGGAATGAGTGCCCCCAGCAGGGTAATGGGCACCACCACGAACTCTACCAGCGGGATGGCAAAAGCATTGGCGAGGGGCGACACCACGGATATTTGCTGAAACATGGCCAGCAGAGGCGGGATCAGGCCGATCGTCATTGCCCATTGCACGCGGCTATATTCGACTAGCCAATGCGGGCGTCCGATCCGGTTGGCAGACACATAGAGTATTAACCCCACAGCACCAAACGACAGCCAGAATCCGGGGGACAAGACCGCCCACGGATCGAGTAGCAAAACTACCAACAAAGCAGCAGCGAGGATTTGTGAGGCAGCGACACTGCGTGAAAGAAAAAGCGCGAACGCTACTGTGCCGAGCATGTAAACCGTGCGTTGGGCCGGCACCGAAAATCCGGACAGCAGTGTGTAAGCCAGAGCCACTATTAAACCGACCACGGCGGCGGCCTTGCGCGCAGGCAGTCGCAGGGTCAGGCGAACGCTTTGTTTCCACGCACGATATACCAGAGCAAAAGCAAAACCGGCCAGCATAGTAATATGAAGCCCAGAAATACTCATTAAGTGGTTCACTCCGGTGCGCGTGAATACTTGCCACTGGGATGCTGAAATACTGCTCTGGTCACCAATAGTGAGCGCAGCTAATACTCCCGTGTAGGGCGCATCGCCAAGCACTTTCTGAAAATGAGTTCGAACTGTTTCACGCATTCTTTCAATGAGATAGTTTGGTGAATTGACCATTTCATTCAAACGTTTGTTGCTTTCGTCTGCTCGCACATAACCGCTGGCGCGTAGTTGATTTTCCAGCATCCAAGATTCGAAATCGAAACCGTGCGGGTTGCTCGAACCGTGCGGTTGCTTGAGACGCAAACTAAATTGCCAGCGTTCTCCGGCATGCAACGGCAACGGCGCATCTCCTTCGTTGTCGTAGGTGGATAGCAGAACATGCGGTGGTACGTGTGCCTCCGGGGTGAGCACTTTTTCTACATCGAAGGCAAAGCTCAAGCCTCCCGCATGTTGCCGAGGCAACTCTGCCACGATGCCAATAACCTCGATATCCTTGCCTTGCCATTCTGCGGGCAGACTGTCGGCCAGGCGTTGCTGTGCAATAAAGGCGGCATAAAAAAAGCCAAGTGAACAGGCAAACAGGGCTAACAGCAGGTTGCGCGCAACGCGTTGCCACCGCGCGTGATGAGGCAAGAGCAGGGCTGGGGCCAGCAATGCAGGCACCCATCCCCAAATGGATTCAGGAAGCATGGCTTGCTGTTGCAACAACCAGACACCGAGGGTGAAGAATACCGATAGGAGAATCATGGGGACAGGGTAGCAGGGAAGAGCTTACTCTGTGAGGAATTCGATGATTCGGTAGTCGGGCAGTCTGGAACGAGTTCGTTCCTATCTCAAGATTTTAATTTGATTTGTTTAGTACTGCCAAAATCTTTAAACACAAAACCAATGAAGCCAATACCAGAGTGATTGCATTGCCTACGATGACGGGCAGACTATTGATCACTAAACCATAGCCTAGCCACAGTGCTACTCCCAGAGTAAAAAGTGCATACATTGGAAGCGAAATACCGGAAAGATCACGCGTGCGCCATGAATGTAAAGCTTGTGGAACAAAAGCGACCGTGGTCAGGATGGCAGCTGGATAGCCAAGCAGGGCGCCGAGTTCAAGATTCATGGGTAGCTCTATATCAGCACCTCCCGCATCGCCTGACAGGTGCGCTCAACATCACTTTCATTCATGGCATAAAACATCGGCAATGAAACGATTTGTTTACCGACGCGCTCGGAAACAGGGAACATCCCTTCCTTGAAACCCAGAGCGCGATAAAGCTTAAATAAATGAATCGGCGCATAGTGAAAACCGATACCAATATTTCTATCCTTCATGCGCGCCATGAACTCCGGGCGTGTGATGCTTTCCGGCAGGACGATCTGGAACAGATGCCAGTTGGTGTTGACATAATCCTCCTGGGGAAGTTGAGCACCTGTTTGCGCTTCAAAATTTTTGCCGAGCGTCGCAAAATAATGTTGTGCCAGTTTGCGACGGTGTGAGGTGATGGCATTAAGTTGTGTAAATTGCCCTAATCCAATGGCGGCGGCAACGTCGGTCATATTGTATTTGCCACCCAATACATCAACTTCGATGCCGTCCCAGCCGCTGCGGGAAACACCCTGCAGACGGTATTTTTCTGCGAGGGTCGCTTCTTCGGCATTATTCAGTACCAAACAGCCCCCTTCGGAACTGGTGATGTTTTTATTGGCCTGAAAGCTGAACGAGACAAAATCGCCGAATGAGCCGATGGGTTGGCCTTGCCAAGTCGAACCCAAGGCTTGAGCGGCATCCTCTATGACACGTAATTGGTACTTTTTCGCAATCGCATAGAGTTTGTCCATATCGACCGGCTTGCCCGCCAGATAGACCGGGATGATCGCTTTTGTGCGGGAGGTAATGGCGGCTTCAAGCTGATCCAAATCAATATTTCGCGTGATGGGATCAATATCGGCAAAGACCGGAGTTGCACCCACTTCTAAGATTACATTCGAGGTGGCTACCCAGGAAATCGGTGTGGTGATGACTTCGTCGCCCGCGCCTATGCCCGCAATGCGCAAGGCAATTTCCATGGTGCAGGTGCCGGAATTGAAGGTTCGCACTGGGCGTCCGCCAAAGTAATCAGAAAGTTGCTTTTCAAATTCCTGCACTTTGGGTCCGGTGGTAATCCAGCCGGAGCGAAGCACATCGCCTACGGATGCGATGGTAGCTTCATCAATGGTGGGGCGGGAGAAAGGTAAAAAGTTACTCATGAAATAACCTCTAAAGATTCAAAAAATTTAAATCTGGCAAGGTGCGAGAAAAATTGAATTTTCATGCCCTCGAAATAATAATCACACCCAGAATAATCACACCCATGCCAACCAGTTTGCTTGGGTTAAATGCTTCCCCCAGCAGATACCATGCCGCCAGAGCATTAACCACGTACGCCATGGACAGCATAGGAAAAGCAATGCTGACAGGAACGCGTGACAAGGCGAGTATCCAGATGACTACGCTCAGAGCATAGCAAAACAGGGCAGTAATAATATGCCATTCGGTTGCCAGCTTCCAGCCGATCGGCAGCACATTTTCCAGGCTGAATTCGAAATGACCAATAGCATTGGTTCCCGCTTTCATGAGGATCTGTGCGGTGGCGTTCAGCATCACGCCGGTAAAAATCAGAGCAAAACTCACGAAGTTCATGGTTTGCTCACCACGATATATTGCGTGTCTACGTAAATGGTTTTCATCGTCAATCCTGCCTTCTGCAGTTGTGGGAAGTATTCAACCGGCATGATTGCATACGCTGCGGGTTGCATTTTCCATGCTTTTGCCAATCCAGGAATGTCAGGTATCCACCGCTGCGGTTCCTGGGTAATCCCGAATCCCATTTCATCCTGAAAGTTGACCAGTGTGAAGGTGCGCTTCAAATAAAACGGCAATGTCTGTTCGTACATGGCAACCGAGTAGAACGGCACGTCTGCCTTGACCAGAGGGTGTATTGCATCGGCGATCAGATAGGCTGAACGCTCCTTGGCGATGGTGTTGTAACCGGAAGTAAATAGCTGTGCAGCAAGCAGTGTACTCAAAGCAAGCGCAAACACTGCCGATGACTTTCTCGTGCGTTTCAATAATACAAGCCCACTGATCACGCCCAACAACCAGATTAGTGACGCAGCCAACAACCAATGACTATATTCACTATACATCTGGTGTTGCAAGGGAGTATCTGCCAGTCGCCCCATAAAATAAGGAGCAAACCCCATGCCCAAAAAGGCAACTACCACCAGTGGCAGAATGGGTGCGATCAGCCAGAATAATCGACGCTCGTTCATCGTGGCTACCTGCTTACCCATCAGCAGAGACAGAGCGGGAAACATGGGCAATAAGTAGGACGGTAGTTTAGAGCCTGATACAGAAAAGAACAGGTAGATGAATACGGCCCAGATTAACAAAAAGCGTTCGGGGTTGAAGGCGTTGCCAGTGCGAGTGTTTTGGTTCCATGTGCGGAGAAGCGTATCAAACATCACCACGGTCCAAGGCATCATGCCAAAAAGCAGGATGGGAACAAAGTAATACCAGGGCTGATAGCGGCCCAACTCCTTGGTAGTAAAGCGGGTATAGTGCTCGTATATAAAAAACTTCTGGAAAAATTCCGGATTGGCTTTCATGACCAGATAGAACCAGGGTGAAGCGAGCAGAAAGAACACCAACAGCCCGATGCTCCAGCGCATATTCTTCCACACTCGGAGATCGCGCTGGAAAATAGAGTAAAGGAATAGGGCGGCACCGGGCAGTACTAATCCCATCAACCCCTTACTCAATACCGCGAGTGCCATGGCACTCCATGCCAACATCATCCAGTTGCGGCGGGTGTGCTCGTTACTTTCTGTTTTTTGTCCCAACAGTAAACTAACAATGCCGAGGGTGATAAAAAAAGTGACGCCCATGTCCAGCGTGTTGATGTGGGCCATTAACGCATACAACATGCTGCTACCTAGTAACATGGCGGCATAGCGCCCGGCTGCATAACCAAATAGCTTTGCTCCCGCGAACCAGACCAGAAAAATGCCCGCAAAGCCGGTTAAAGCTGCCCACAGGCGGGAAGTCCATTGATGTTCCCCGAAAATTTTATAAGCCACCGCTGTCGTCCAGTACTGTAGCGGGGGTTTTTCGAAATATTTTAGATCGTTCAGACGCGGGGTAACCCAATCACCACTGACTACCATCTCACGCGGAATTTCGGCATAGCGACCCTCGTCCGGTTTGATGAGTTTGCGATATTCGAGGTTGCTAAACCAGATGATTGTCACTGCCAGCAGCAACCATAACCAATGTTTTGATTGGCCTTGAAAAGACTTGTTCAGATGTTCCATAACTTCATGAGGATAGTATTTGGGGGGAATGTGTTATTCCTGAATAAAGAGGGGAATGACCGGAACACTTTGATAAATCTCTTTCTCCTGAAGTAACTCCCCGATTTTTTTATTGGCTGCCTGCAATTTCCCGAACAGTGCCAGAAGCAGGGCCTTATCCATATAGGATTTAATTTCACCTTCCAATTTATCAACAACCGCTTTCCTGATTTCAACTACGATGGCTTCTCCATCCGTTATGACTGTTGCAGAGCGTCTGAACAGTTGATTACCAAAGAAAGTGCCTTCGCCGATGCACTCTCCGCTTTTTATGGCACCGACTATTTTATTATTAACGTACACGGTAGCAGTGCCGTACATGAGGACATGGAAGGAGTCCATTGTGTCGCCCTCACTGGTGATTTTCTGGCCGGCTACCAATGTTTTAACTTCCGAAACTTTAGCGATCTCGGCTAAGCATTTGCTTGGAAAGGGATCAAAAAACGAGCATTTTCTCATCTCGTTGAAACGGTCGGACGAAACATCTTCGAGACGCTGCGTGAAATTAGCCAGGCTTGCCTGGATGGCATTAGTAATGCTGTCTGTTTCGCTCATTTTTGCTCCGGGCTGAAAAGTGAACACCGTGTATAGCCATATTTTGCGAGGACTCACGATTTATCGCAAGTTGAATATGCATTTAATTCGTTAATATAGAGCCAATGAACAGGAAAGAAGCTTGAATCCGTAAACAGATGTTATCTCAGATTGCGTATCCAGAATTCAAAATAGAGTGTGCGCATCTGATGCCACTCATTATTGCCCCCTCTAGTGTTGCCGGGTAATCTCCTGTGGTGTAATCACCTGCCAAATATAAATTCGGCAATCTTGTAGTGTGGGAAGGACGCAACAGTTCCGGTTCGCATGAGAACGTAGCCCGTTTTTCGGCTATGACTTGGTGCCATAATGGTGTATCAGTGATGCCCAGTTCTTCCCGTAGCTCTCTTGCCACTTCTTGTGCAAGCTCAGCGTGTTCCCAGCCCTGATGCAGTCCTTCCGCGCTGATGACCGCTGCAATGAGTCCGTGTTGACCGGCAATCCGGCCTTTGTCAAAGAGCCATTGGGTGGAACATTGGTCCAAACCCAGCATGATGTGGGGCAGCCGTACGGATTCAGGATATTTCAAATACACGGTGTAAATTGGCTGGAAATTGAGCGCTTCAATTTGTGCAGAAATGTTGGATAGTTCAGGCACCGTCCAGAATAGACGTGCAGAATTTGCGGGAGATGCAGCACAAATTATATGACTAAATCGTTGCGATCCACGAGCGGTGAGTAATTCAATTTCATTACTAATAGACGTGATTTGATCTACACCACAAGAAGTGATCACTTCTCCTCCATGTTTCGTAATGTATTCTGCCGCTCTATCCGGAAACAAGGTGGAAAAATCGACTCGTGGCAGCAGCATGTCGCTGTCGCTTCGTGACCCATTCAAACTGTCGCGCAACACGTTCAGCAAAATTTGAGCGGAGGCCTTGTGCACTGGAGTATTAAGTGCCGATATGCAGATCGGTTCCCATAACAGGCGAATCAGTTGATCGTCCTGTCCATATTCGTGCAGTAACGTTAAAGCGACTTTGTCGTGTGGCAATAAGAAATTGTTGCGACGTATTGCAAACATGAAGCGGGCTGCAGAGATTCTTTGAGAAAATGACAAGCCTTTCGCACTTAATAATCCCACCAAGAGATGTAACGGAGCGGGCAAGGCAGGCGCTTTGAGTTCAAAACAATTATTCAGAGTCAGTTGTAGCGGGAGGCGCAAAAAATCACGTTTGATATTCCCGCCAACTTGTTCGATGAGTTGCAGAGTGTGGCGATAACATCCCAGTAAAATATGTTGTCCATTATCGAGCTGGGTATGGTTATACACCAGGCCTCGCGCACGCCCACCAAGCTGTTTGGCGCTCTCGAATACGGTAGCCGGTATGCCTTGTTCAGCTAACTTGACAGCCGCCGCCATGCCCGCGTAGCCGCCGCCGATAATTCCTACGTTTAGTTCTTTAGCCACGTCGTATAAGCCAGCCACAATTTACGTAGCGGCGTGAGTGAAACACGTTCCTTCAAAACATGGCAGCCGCTGGCAACGACTTCATTCAGCGTGGCCCGGTAGATGGCTGCCATAATGAGTCCGGTGCGTTGGGATTTGCGGTCTGCATCGGGAAGTTGCCCCAGAGCTTGTTCATAGAAATGCTGTGCTCGCTCAACCTGAAATGCCATCAATTGTTGAAAACCCTCCGTTTCCTTTGCGTCCAGAATGTCACCGGTATGAACGCCGAATCGGGCCAGTTCGTCCAATGGCAGGTAAATACGACCGCGCCGCGCGTCCTCACCCACGTCGCGGATAATGTTGGTGAGTTGGAATGCCATACCGAGATCATTTGCATATTGGAGCGTTTTTTTGTCGGAGTAACCAAAAATTTCCGCAGCCAGCAGACCTACTACCGATGCGACCCGATAGCAATAGAGCTGCAGTGCTTTGAAGTCGGCGTAGGTAAGCTGGGAGAGATCCATCTCCATGCCGTCTATGATTTCCAGCAAGTGCTCTTGTGACAGATTGAATTGCTTGACCAGAGGTGCCAGTGCTTGCCCAACCGGATGTTGGGGTTTGCCTGCATAAATGGCAGTGACTTCGGTGCGCCACCAATTGAGCGTGATGCGTGCCACGTTCTCGTCAGAACATTCGTCCACAACATCATCCACTTCACGGCAAAAAGCATAAAGTGCCGTAATGGCGCGGCGTTTTTCCTGCGGTAAAAACATGAAACTGTAATAAAAGCTGGAACCGCTCGCGGCAGCTTTATCCTGGCAATATTGGTCTGGGGTCATAATAATTTCGGATCAGGCATTACCCCAATCGGCACCACTTTCCATAGCTGGAGATTACTGGGCGCCAACATTCCTTGCAGGATAAGGGGAAGTTATTTTAAAAAGTTAACAGGAGCACTATGCAATAGCATGATAACCCAATCGTGCAAACGCAACACGGGGCGTCGCTCAAAGACGTCAAAATTTACCGAACGGATTTTATCCAGAATACGCATTCCTCCTGCGACAATCAGGCGCATCTCCAACCCGATACGACCGGGGAGAATGGTGCCGAGCGGAGCTCCTGTCTTCATCATATTGCGGCTGCGATCCACCTGAAAGCGCATGAGGTCGCGCCAAGCCTTGCCGGATAAGCATTGTGCAATCTGATCTTCGGTTACTTCAAAACGAGCCATGTCATCTTGAGGCAGGTAGATTCGCCCGATTGCGTAGTCTTTTTTTACATCCTGCCAGAAGTTGATCAGTTGCAGCGAGGTGCAAATTGAATCGGAATAGTACAGGTTTTGCGGCGAAGCTTCCTGATATAAATGCAACAGAAGTCTGCCCACCGGATTGGCGGATCGGCTGCAGTAATCGAGCAACTCATCAAAATTAGCATAACGTTTTTTGACTACGTCCTGCGAAAAGGCGTCAAGCAGATCATGGAAGAGTTGTAGCGGCAACTGATGTTCGGCAACCACACCTGCCACTTCACGAAACAGCGGCGTCAGGGGAGTCTCATTGCTTGCAATGCGATTGAGTTCGACGCGAAAGGCATTCAGCCTGGACAATCTTTCTTCATCTGGCATGTCGCCCTCGTCGGCAAAATCGTCTGCCCGACGCGCGAAGTTGTAGATGACCTCAACCGGTCGACGCAGGTGCTTGGGCAGCAGGAGTGAAGCGACGGGGAAATTTTCGTAGTGGTCAACGGCCATGGGGAAAGTCAGTTTTTCAGAGAAGGTCGTTGCGGTGCAGCATAAACACGAACTGATCACCCGCAGCTACATCCAGCCAGGTAAATGGCAGGTCAGGGTAGGCGTCTTCGAGCACGTCACGATTGTGGCCGATTTCAACCACTAACACACCATTTTCGGTGAGGTATCGCGCGGCATTTTCAAGAATAGATCGGGTGGCATCCAGTCCGTCTTCGCCGCTGCCAAGAGCCAGTTCCGGTTCGTGCAGATATTCCTGGGGAAGACAAGCAACCGACTCGGCATCGACATAAGGAGGGTTGCTGATAATCAGTTCATATTGCCTTCCATTCAGGTTGGCAAACAGATCGGAAGCAATCGTATGCACGCGGTCTTGCAGGCCATAATCGGAGATATTTTGTTGGGCGACGGTCAGAGCATCCGTTGATAGATCAACCGCATCCACCTCGGCATAAGGAAAGGCATGGGCTGCAATAATGGCGAGGCACCCGCTGCCGGTGCACAAGTCGAGCACGTAATTGATCGAGTCCGGATCCTCTATCCAGGGTCTGAATTGCTCGCGCAATAATTCTGAAATGAAAGAACGGGGTACGATGACACGTTCATCCACATAGAAACGGAAATCGCCCAGCCAGGCTTCGTGCGTCAGGTACGCGGCGGGCAAACGTGTTTCCACGCGCTGAGTTAGCAGTGCTGAGAGTGTTTTCTTTTCGTGAGAGGTGAGACGCGCATCCAGAAACGGCTCCAGCGTATCGAGCGGCAAATGCAGCGCATGCAGGAGGAGATAAACTGCTTCGTCATAGGCAATCGCGGAGCCATGGCCGAAACTCAGATGCGCTTCGTTAAAGGCACTTACTGTAAAGCGCAACCAGTCGCGCAGGGTATGCAGCTCGCTGGTGTCGTTGAAATTGTGCAAGGCGTTCATGCCGGTTTCACCAAAATATTTTCCAGCGTGAGCCGGTAAATTTCCGAGAGGGCATCGAGATCGGCAACCGGAATACACTCATCGATTTTATGGATGGTTGCGTTGAGCGGGCCGACCTCAATCACTTGCTGGCAAATATCTGCAATAAAGCGGCCGTCCGAAGTGCCCCCGCTGGTCGACAGCTCGGTCTCTATGCCGACGATCTGTTGTATGGCAGCACTTACCGCATCGACCAAGTCGCCGCGCGGTGTAAGATAAGGCTTGCCGGAAAGCTCCCAATCTAAATCATAGTCCAGCTTGTGGCGGTCAAGAATTTCATGCACACGGGTTTGTAAGGTTTCCACGGTGCTGGCAGTAGAGAAGCGGAAGTTAAACAAAATCTCAACCGTGCCGGGTACCACGTTAGTTGCCCCGGTGCCACCATGAATATTGGAGACTTGCCAGGAAGTGGGGGGGAAATATTCGTTACCCGTATCCCAGGTGGTCGCGGCCAATTCTGCGATGGCCGGAGCCGCCAGATGAATGGGATTCTTTACCAGGTGAGGATAAGCGATATGACCTTGAATCCCTTTGACGGTCAACGTACCGGATAGCGAGCCGCGCCGTCCGTTCTTGATCGTGTCGCCGGTTTTTGCAACTGAAGTGGGCTCGCCGACGATGCAATAATCCAATTTCTCGCCGCGAGCTTGCAGGGCTTCCACAACGCGCACTGTACCATCTACAGCGACGCCTTCCTCATCTGAGGTCAGCAGTAAAGCAATCGATCCTTTATGGTTTGGATACGCGGCCAAAAATGTTTCTATGCCGGTGACAAAAGCCGCCAATGAGCCTTTCATGTCAGAGGTGCCGCGCCCATATAACATTCCGTCGCGGAGGGTCGGGGTAAACGGATCGCTCTGCCATTTATCAGTCGGGCCGGTTGGCACCACATCCGTGTGGCCTGCGAAACAAATCACTGGCGCATCATTGCCGCGACGCGCCCACAGATTGTCCACATTGCCGCATGGGTGCATCTCCAGTTTAAATCCCAGTGGTTCCAGGCGTGCGCCTATGAGAGTCAGGCAACCTTCATCACACGGAGTGAGTGAACGTCGGGAGATGAGTTGTTGGGTGAGTTCGAGTGTTTTACTCATTCTGAGTGTCTCATAAATCCAGTTTTTCGTAATCGGCTTCATTAAAGCCTGTAGCCAGCACGGTGCCATTGCGTTCGAGAACCGGACGCTTGATGATATTAGGTTTCTCCAGCATCAGACCAAGTGCTGTTGCATCATCCTTGATGGATGTTTTCACTTCATCAGGTAATTGCCCCCAGGTTGGCCCGGTTTTCTTGAGTAGTTTTTGCCAGCCGATTTGTTTGAGCCAGCTAGATAACAGAGTTTGTGTCACTCCCTGTTTTTTGAAGTCATGGAACTCATAAGGTATGTCATGTGCTTCCAGCCATGTGCGAGCCTTCTTGACAGTATTGCAATTGGGGATGCCGTATAGTTTCATGAATGTGGATGGGGCTGGTCAAGATTGAGTGTAATTCCGTCAAAGTCAGTTGAGTTTGACGGGGCTGGAGCTTCTAACTCTTCGGGTGAGTAGGCCTTCATTCTTGCCGTTTGGGAAAAATCGACCAAAGTGGCCAGATTACTTGCAGAGTCAGCGTTACGCATGGCTTCCTCACGGGTGATTTGACCATTCTTGAACATTTTATAGAGTGCTTGCTCAAAGGTTTGTGAGCCTGCAGATACACTCTGGCTGATTGCATCACGGATTTTGTCGATTTCGTCGTTCTTGATCAGATCGGCAATCAGTGAAGTGTTGAGTAATATTTCGACAGCGGGAACCAGTTTGCCATTGACATCCCTTATCAGTCGTTGCGAAATAACGGCACGCAAGCACATAGCCAAGTCGGAAAGCACCGATTGACGTGCATCGTAAGGGAAAAAATTAACGATCCGGTTGAGTGCGTGGTAACTGTTATTGGCGTGTAACGTTGAGAGGCACAGATGGCCGGTTTGTGCAAATATCAGTGCGTGTTTGAGTGTATCCCGATCCCTTATTTCGCCGATCATCAGCACATCGGGTGCTTCACGCATGGCACTGATCAGGGCATTGTCGTATGACGCTGTGTCGGAGCCGATTTCTCTCTGGTTTACGATGCATTTGTCGTGGGTATATAAATATTCGATAGGGTCTTCAATGGTCAGAATGTGGCCGCTGGTAGTCATGTTACGGTGGGAGATCATCGAAGCCAGAGTGGTTGATTTTCCGGAACCGGTGGCCCCTACCATCAGGACCAAACCACGCTTTTCCATGATCAAGTCTTTCAACACAGCAGGCAGGTTTAATTCTTCCACGTTGAGTATTTTTCCTCTGACGTGGCGGATGACAACGGCGATATCACCGCGTTGGCGGAAGACGTTGACGCGAAAACTGCCTACTCCATTGGAGCGATGGGAGAAATTCAATTCCATATTCGCTTCAAAATAGGCAATTTGCTCAGGCGTCATCATTTCATACGCGATGCGCTTGAGGGTAGGCGCATCCAGCACTTGAGCATTCACCGGCATGGCAACGCCATCAATTTTGATGTTGATTGGTGCGCCAACCGAGAGAAAGAGATCAGATGCCAGCTTGTCGGCAGCGAGCTGTAGAAGCGGCGTAATGATCATGTTAAGTCCTAACTAGTTTAAAACAGTTCATCGCCTGCAATCGATACAAGCTGATTTGTTTAAGTTACCGAGTTTATTCGATGCTTCTTAACAATTCATTGATTCCCACTTTGCCGCGCGTTTTTTCATCAACCTTCTTAACAATGACAGCACAGTACAAGCTGTAGCTGCCATCTTTGGAGGGTAAGTTACCGCTGACAACCACTGAGCCAGCCGGAATGCGTCCGTAGCTTATTTCACCTGTTTCACGGTCGTAAATCTTGGTGCTCTGGCCTATGAACACACCCATCGAGATTACGGAACCTTCTTCGACAATGACTCCTTCGACCACTTCCGAACGGGCACCGATAAAACAATTGTCTTCAATGATTGTTGGGTTAGCTTGCAATGGTTCCAGCACGCCGCCAATTCCGACGCCACCGCTGAGATGAACATTCTTGCCAATCTGCGCGCAGGAACCCACGGTGGCCCAAGTGTCCACCATAACGCCTTCATCTACATAGGCACCGATATTGACGTATGAGGGCATTAATACGACGTTTTTGGCGAGGAATGCGCCTTTGCGTGCAGCAGCAGGAGGCACAACACGGAACCCTCCATCACGAAATTCCTTCGAATTGTAATCGGCAAATTTGGACTGCACTTTGTCATAATAATTGGTATAGCCTCCCTTGATGAAAGAATTGTCTTCCATACGGAACGACAGCAATACCGCTTTCTTGAGCCATTGATGAGTGACCCATTGCCCGTCAATTTTTTCAGCCACGCGCAGTTTCCCCTGATCGAGAAGCTCAATGACACTGGTAATGGATTCTTTAAGTTTTGCATCCACTGTTCGTGGTGTAATTTCAGCGCGGTGTTCAAAGGCGTTGTCGATAATGGTTTTCAGTTGTTCCATGATGTGATTCCCAGTTGATTAAATGGAGTGTATAAATTGCTGAATGCGCCCGGCTGCTTCGATGCACTCTGCAAGCGGAGCAACCAGTGCGATACGCACAAAGTTTGCTCCCGGATTCATGCCATGCGCTTCCCGGGCAAAAAAACTTCCCGGCAGGACACTTACATTATAGTCTCGATAAAGCCGTTGCGCGAAGGCAGTGTCAGACATGGGCACGGGAAGCCAGAAGTAAAAACTCGCATCCGGCAGTTTTACCGGTGCTACCGTTTTCAGAATTTCAATGATGTGTGAAAATTTTTCGGCATAAAGACGGCGATTTTCAGCGACGTGGGTTTCATCCTGCCAAGCCGCGATGCTGGCTGCCTGAACTGCCGGATTCATGGCACAGCCATGGTAGGTACGATACAGCGCAAATCTTTCCAAAATTTTGGCATCGCCTGCCACGAAACCCGAGCGCATACCGGGCACATTTGAGCGCTTGGACAAGCTTGAAAACACCACCAGATTATTATAATCAGTCCGCCCCAACTGCTGTGCGGCTTGCAGGGCGCCAAGAGGCGGTGTATCAAAATAGATTTCCGAATAGCATTCGTCCGAGGCAATAACGAAGCCATAACGATCAGACATTTCGAACAGAGTCTTCCATTCTTCCAAAGGCATGACATGGCCATTTGGGTTGCCCGGAGAACACACATAAATGAGTTGGGTACGCTGCCAAACTTCTTCCGGTAGCTGCGCCACATTCAGCGCGAAATTATCTTGTTGCAGGGTGTTGAGGAAAAAAGGCCTTGCACCTGCCAATAATGCAGCCCCTTCATAAATTTGATAAAACGGATTGGGGCACACCACGACAGGGGCATTGCGAGTACGGTCGATGACCGTTTGGGCAAAGGCAAACAGTGCCTCCCGGCTACCATTTACCGGTAGTACTTGGGTTTTGGGATCGGGAGCAGAAATGCCGTAGCGACGATGCAGCCACTCGGATATGCTGTTGCGCAAAGCATCATTGCCTGCAGTTGTTGGATAATTCGCGAGGCCGTTAAGATTGGCGATGAGTGCATCTTTAATGAATTGGGGAGTGGCGTGCTTGGGTTCACCGATGTGCAGGCTAATGGGCTGATAGGCCGGGTTGGGCGTCACCTCACCGAACAGCTTGGCAAGCTTTTGAAAAGGATAAGGCTGTAAAAGGGCTAGGTCTGGATTCATTTTAATATCAGTAGCAGATCATGTAAGTTTAGCAATACTCCAAGCAGTCTGTCGGGTCCCAACTTTGCCCAAAGGAGTGAGTCAACTTTGAGCCGTATAGATCAGAAGGTAAATTATGGCTTTGGCATTGTCAGATTATAAAGGTGCCTGACATATAAAGCATATATGGGCATGTAATTTTTTGGATGATGAAGTTTTTGGAGGCGGGACCCAGAATCGAACTGGGATGGACGGATTTGCAATCCGCTGCATAACCATTTTGCTATCCCGCCGTACTGGTAACGTATTGGAGTACTCAACGAATACCAGAAGCTGAAAGTCAAAGGGAAAGCAGAAGCTTTCCCTGAGAAAATAATGGAGCGGGAAACGAGACTCGAACTCGCGACCTATACCTTGGCAAGGTATCGCTCTACCAACTGAGCTATTCCCGCAAAAAACGAAGTCCGCATTATAGGGATATTAAATGCCGTGTCAAGAAAAATGGTGTAATTGAATTGCTTAAGCTGATTTATCGGAAATGAATATGTTTTCGCCAACAAAGCCTGCATCTCTGTATAATGCGCGCCTGCACATTAAGCCTATCGGCTTTATAATTCCAACCTGAGTTCCATTTGCCCGGGTGGTGAAATTGGTAGACACAACGGACTTAAAATCCGTCGGCTTGAAAAGGCTGTACCGGTTCAATTCCGGTCCCGGGCACCAAAAAACCTTGTATTTATTGGCTTGTAATGGGTTTTGCGCTGTCAGGCGTTGTCAGTAAATATCAGCAAAAAGCAGGCGTTTTCTCTAGTGAGTCTGTCAAAAGTCTGTCAAGGAATGACAAAAGATGACAAGGGATGGTGCCAGTGCTTTTAAGTGTGCATTTCTGCCGCGCTGCGCTTGGACTGCTCACCCAGGCTTGCGTGCTGGACAAAAAACCGTCCAGTACGCGCCATGTGTCGAGCATGATTTATTTTGAACCGATTTATATTCCCCCAGCTTAAAGTCAAAACCGCTCTGCAGAGCCAGTAACATGCCGCGTTCGATGGCCACAAAAAGAAAACACCCCACGCTCAGAGAGTCGTGGGGCGTTGGTTAGCGATCAGGATAGAGCAGGGCTATCTTGGTCATGTTGGTGACTTCGTCAACTGATTTGATGTAGGCATTTACAGCACGGTCAAGTTCAAGCATGGCGGCTCTATGAACATCGCTGATACCAGGCATTGGCTGCTCAAAACCAGCGTATCGGTTTTTAAGCTCAATCACCAAGTCCATAAAGCCAGCCTCAGCTAATGCAGGGCTGTAGTATTTCATGATTATTTATCTTCCCTAAATTCTTTCTTGATCCGCTCGGCCAGCTTAAGCATGGCATTATCGTTTTCGCCAAGTGTGTGATAGCTGGTCATAAGCTCAAGCACGATGCCGAAATGCCGCTTGTCCATGCCGCTAATGTCCGACAAGTCCACCGGGAAGGCGTGGCCGTTGTACAGGCTTAACACGAAGCGCCGGAGCCTGGCCGCCGTACCATAGTCGGCCAGAATAACGCTCTGGTGCTTTACAAACGGCGAAACCCAAGGAGTCGCCTTTAAGCTCTCGGCTAGCTCCATTGCTGCCGCCTTCGCCTCTTCTGGTGTATCGAAGTCATGCACCACGAAATGCGCGTGCTGCAACCCGTGTTGATGCACGGTGTACATGTACGGCTCCGACTCTCCAGCGTCATTCTTAGTGCTTGCTGTCCTGATTGTGATTTTATTCGTATTGTCGTTCATGTTTATCTCCAAAATTAGAGAACCGACATTGGTTCACTGAATATTGGTGAAACACGCTCCCATAAAAAATGGCCAAGCCTAAACACGCCACACAAAACCGAGTCATCGCCCAGGCCGCTGAGGTAAAATCATAGCCAACCCCGACCATTAAATCGCCACGCCATGACACGCGCAGACCTGATTGACCGCCTTGCCCATCTATACCCCCAGCTTCAAGCCAAAGATGCCGAAATGGCGGTCAGGGTCATCCTTGATGCCATGTCCGCTACACTGTCTCGCGGTGGGCGCATCGAAATACGTGGCTTCGGCAGTTTTGCACTGAACTACCGTCCCTCCCGGCTTGGGCGCAATCCAAAAACGGGCGAACCAGTGGAGGTGCCGGCAAAATGCAGGCCGCATTTCAAGGCCGGTTTGGAACTGCGCGAACGTGTTGACTACGACCGATAGCGCTTTGTCAGGTTGCTTCATACAACCTTTGGCTATTTTCGGTGCCGCTTTTTGTTGCTTGAGAATTCAATATTTGAACCTTCGGTTCACCTACTGAAGGTTGTCAATAATGCAACCCACCAGCATCTTGGGGAAAAGCAAATGACTGGCAAGCTGGGGCTGACCGCCCTGAGCGATTGCCCGAAAGATTGATGAGATTGAATGATGGGAAAGTCCACTGTCCATATTGCAAAACTTGTCGCGGTAATAAGCGTATGAGCAACGTGCTGCCCATGCCTGCCAGATGCCCACCCAAGGCGGTGAAGCTTTCTCTTGATCAGGATGAACTCGTAAACATCCGCAATGCGCTCGGTTTGTCACAGCACGTTTTTGCAGAGATCATGGAAATCAGTAAGCCGCGATTAGTATCATACGAGCAGGGCATAACTTCCGTCGTGCCTGAACGCATTATGGTTGAGGCCAGAGCGCTGCTCAAAAATGGCGGACAAATGAAAAGTGACAGATATGCGAATATGGATATGCCTGAAATCATAGCCGAGTGGGCCAACGATCTGAAAATAGGCTACGCCGATGATATTCAAATATCCAACTTCATCGGCGCAAGTGCAGATGCGATTTCTCGATGGAAGAATTCAGAAACGCGCCCCGCGCCATTGATGCTGAAACAATATCGGGAGATCGTGCAAGATCTCAAGGTTCGGCTTGCAAAATGCGCTGTAATAAATTTTCGTAACGTGATTCCCAATGCGGTGGGCAAACATGACTCTTCTGATGAACGACTAGGCGGCTACGCACCAAGTTAAAGCAGCAACAAAGCAAGCCCTCTTTCTCTGTGAGATCGAGGGCTTTTTCTCGTTGTCAGTATCAGCAAAATCAAACCCGGTGCCACTTGGGGATGGTTACCCCCGTGGCTTGCTTGTTTGGCGCGGCAACTAGATTAAGCGGGGCATTTCCGAACGGTATAATGGACAATTACTTACCGCTTAGTGATTACAGATTGCTGCAAATTAATCCCCTGCGCACCGAAAAACAAGCCATTAGTCGCACCGGATTAAAGGGAACGGACGGGACAGTTTCATCGTCCAGCATGGATAAATGAAACCGGAGACAAGCGAAGCGCGTCAGCTTGGAATCGTCCGTCCAAAATAAATCACGTCCAGCGCGCCAAGCCTGTTCTGGTTTTGAAGTGGATTTTGACTGTGCGGCGGGTTGCGGGTTTGACTTTTCTTTTGAATTTGTGAGGGCGTCCAGCCCGATTGTCCTGGGGGAGCCGCGTTTTTTTTGCGCTGAGTAAGGACAGCTTCACCGTCCGCACCGAGGCCAAAAAAGACGTGGGGGCGATCAGCCCCGGAAGTTCCCGAAGCGAAGGACAGTTTCATCGTCTGCGCGCGCGCGGGCAACCTGATTCAAGATGGTTTTGAGCACAGCGAAAAGCCGACGTCTGAATCGGGTTGCCCGCGCGCGTAGCGCGGCTTTTCGGGGACTTCCGCGCACTTGATCTGCCTGGGTTGAGCGCCAGCGAAAAGGGGCGCTTTCCAGCCCCGTCCCTAAGGATGCTTTAATGCTTGTGTAGCGCGGCTTTTGGCGCTATACCATGCCTTCTGATTCACGTGCCGGGCGCAGATCGGAGCGGGGAGCCGGAAGGCATGGAGATGCCGTGGATAGATGCGGAGGGGGTGATGCCGTGGGTGTCGAATGTATACCAACAATCGCAACATCTACGGCATCATTCACAGGGATGGATCAAATATCGCACTACCTGAAATTTTCAGTTTAGTGCCCGTATTTTTCAACATGCGGATATCCATAAAGATGAATTGGCGGCGATGATTTTCTGATATTTTTACGCAGAATCCGTCCATCCGGATCACCTCCACAGATTGAAAAACCCGCTTCAGCGCGGCCAGGTGCTGGGTGTAAAAATATACGGCGTCATACTGCCCGTCCACCATTTGGTGAATATGGCCAGCCACCATCTCCGTCATTCGAGTCTTGGACTTGATGTTGCGCTCAATTTCGACCGCCACCCTGCATCCATCCGGTCTAATGGCCAGAGCATCGGGAATTTTTTTTAACCGCTTGGAATTCTCTCCTCTGAGGAGTTTGTCAGGCACCCAGTTCGTCCAACCTTTGCGCTGCAAGATTATTCTCACCAATTGACAATCCAGATGGTGGTCAAGAAAGCGCGGATTGGTTCTCCCGACCCTGAATTCATTGCAATTTGGATCGGCAGAGGGCGACAGTGCGATGCCGTGGGCGGTAATACCCCACAATTTTGTTTTTGAAAACGGTACCGCCTTCGTGTCCACTCTCAACAACTGTTCGGCAACAAGCCGTTTCAGCATGGGCTGGACGGTTTGTTCGCTTAGCTGCAGTAGTTCTGCCGCCATGGCAACGGTTGTGAAAACCTCGCCTGACGAAAGGAAGTCGAGCAGCGCTGCTCGTTTATGAGCGGCGCGCTCAATTTTTTCCGCGTAGGTCATTTTCAGCGCCGGGTGTAGTTGTGTACTCATGTTTGTCTCTCTCTGGTAGACGGGTTTAAAAGTCTTGCGTAACTGGATTGTTCTCATGGATGGAGCGATAGCGACACCCGTTCTAGCGTTGCAAGTCGAAGGCGTAGCAAGGCTAATACGGGACGCTCGCGGCTTGCCGCGTTGCGGTGCGTGTATCCATGACTGTGGCGTGCCTGCCAACAGGCCAAGCCGCGCAGGCGGCTTGTCTTTAAGGGGGAAGGGGAGCCGCCGAAGTTGGGGAACCCCAAGGGGGTGCACAGCACTTGTCGCTGGCGCATTTGGAACTTCTGGCAAGTTATCCACAGAAAATGACTTCCCGCTATAGGAAATAGATATAGGAAAACCTTAAAGGCAAACCTTACAGGTTTAGGGGGGGTGCGATTCATCATGCAAAAGGGGGGCGATTCATCATGGATAACTTCCCATTTCAACAGGCTTATGCACATTTGTACGGGATGGGCGGTGGTGACTGCATCAGTAGCAGTCCCCCTTTGACCTTTCGGATTTTGGCCTTCTGGTACACCATTTGAACTTGATCCAGGGCCTTCAAGAACTCTCGCTTGAAGTCCTTGTCTGGATCTTTGCCTTTGTATTCCTGGCCGAATTGCTCGCGCAGGTTTTTCCAATGCAAAATTACTGGTCGGCCTGTGATTCGGTGCAACCGATCCGACAACATTGCATAAATATCCATTGCGAGCGACGATCCCTTTAAGGCAATCAATGCGCGCATATCAAGAGGGACGGCGTGGTCGGCCAGCGCGTTAAAATAGCTGTCGGTGAACGTTATTATTCCCGGCCACAAGGCACGCTGGCCATTTTCGACTTGTGACCACGTCTCAAAATGTTCGATGGGCTTGCCGTAAAAGGTGTGGGCATGCCCATTTGTGTTGAACCCTAAAGTCAGATCGCAGGCGGCCAGTGCCTGCGCCTGCTTGCAAAAGGTTGTGTAGCTTCCTCTTTTACCGCCGCCTGGCTCAATTCCCATCATGCGTAGAAACTCGCTTGCGCTGTCACCTACGTGGACTTCCGCCGTCTTATGGCGCACGGCATAGGTATTCATCCATGCCAACATTAATCGAGGTGTTGAACCATATGGCACGGGTTGTTGGACCATCTCTTTTCCGTCAAAAACATGGCCGGCGTGTACCAGCAAGATCGCGCTGCCACATTTGCGTTCGAACAAGGTGCCATCCACTTTAGAGCGCGGCAACCCCACCTGGCACATAATCGAGTGCATGTACTGAATGTCATTGCCGGAAGGGCTGGCAGTTTCAATTTCGATCGCGGATTCTAATAATTTTTCTTCAGGGGCCGACATCACAAGCTGTGCGTCAACACGAATTGCTACTTGAGCTGTCGTAGAAATGTTTTGCCTCATGCAACTATTTCCAGGTGTACGAATTACAAACAACACTTATTTCACATTAGCCTGGCTTGTTTGAGCTCGGAACTGCTTGACGGTCAGGCCGCGCCTAGACGCCTCTACGCTCTCTATTTTTGTTGGCTTGCCCCTTCGGTGAACTGCTGAAATGGCAGGGTGGCGCTGCGGCTGGATGATGGGCAGTTCAGACAGCCAAGCCAAAACCTCGTCGGGTAAGTAGAGACATAAGGCACCGATGCGGCGGTAGGGTATCCCGCCAAGGCAGCCAGTTAATCGATCTTTGTCCAAGCTGCTCCGGCTAAACGGCAATGGCGCGCCAACCTTTTTGAAGTGAGCAACCAAGTCCGCAGCACTTAAATAAATTATTTTTTCTGCCTGCATTATTCTTCTCCATGCTATTTAAAAGTAACGTATGCCAATGTTAAAATTCTGTTGCAGGTATGTATATTCCAGAGATATAGTCCGCTCATAGCAATAATTTCTCACATTTAAAAAAAAGGTGAAAAACGCCATGAAAGCTAGCCAAAAGATTGTTGAGAACGTTGAAAAAAGAGCGCGCGGACGACCGCGTAAGACTGGTGAGGACAGCGCGTTGACTAAAGAAAAAACAAAGAACCTTGCGAGAGAAGTGCGCGCCGCGCTTGGAAGGTCGGGCAAGCTTCCAATAAAGGAGCTGCTCAATGAACTGAAAAAAATCGGCTTTGGCGGAGAGGAATCGTTATGGAGGCGGTACGAGTCGGGCAGCGATGCAATGTCGTCAAACCGAATGTTCGAAGTGGCCGCGTTTGCTTATTCAAAAGGGGCGCGTGGCGAGGCTGTAAGAGGTGCGCTGTTGAGGCCTCAGCATGATCTGGATCAGGCAGTTAACGAGAAAAACCAAGCGCAGGAGGAGGCAGCGTTAACAGGGATGATTGAGGCGGTTAAGGCTTATCTATCGATAGTTGATCCACTGAATAATATATCTCATGAAAAACTGTATTTACCAAGGATGGAACAATTTGACAAGATGGTTGACCTTGCAAAAGAAATGGCTTGGCAGGCGTATCAGCCGCAGCCGAAATGGAACTCCGCAACTTCTCCAATACCTGAAAATTATTTTATACTTGGATACCCCGAAGAGGATGACATGTCCAAGGACTTGGCGGATATTTACAATGAAAATGATGGGGATTCTTTTGTGGTCAGGGACACACTAAACCCATACTGGTTTACATCTGTACCCAAGAACCCCTTTGCTAGAAAGAAAAAAGCTTAAATTCGCACCTTCAGCCTACCAACCGAGCCGTCTTCGGGTCATAGACCACTTCGGTAATTGACCCATCCCGAATACGCTGAACCGCTTCGTCAATCACATTGAGCGGAACCAGGAACCACTCTCTCGGCTTCACCGGATGTCCGAAGCGATCTTCGATGGTCAAGTCGAGTTGTGCTGCGCCGAACAGGCGGTGGAATATATTTTCCAGCTTAGTGCGGTTCAGGTTGTGGAGCTTGTAGGTGGCGACCACCTCCACGTCGGCCAGCAGATAGGTGGCATCTTTTTCTGCGCTTGCGATGCGGGCTTCCACTTTGCCGCCGGTCACGCCGATCTTGTGGATCAGCTCACGGTGTTCGGCGACGAAAGGATGGCTGGACAGGCTGCGCAGCACATAGATGGTTCCGGTTTCAATGTCGTCTGGCTCAGGCGCATCGCCAAACAGTGGCCCCATGTCCGGGTCGGTCAGGCGGCGTCCGGTGTCGTCTTTGTAAAGCGCCTTTTGGAGTGAACGCAGTAGCAAATTGCTTTCCGTGCCATTGTTGTAAATCACCCGCAAGCGCGCATCATCATGACCGCATTGTGTATTGAGCACTTCACCTATTTCGGCCACATACGCAAGTTGCCCGCCAACGATGAAGTAGTTTCCGCAGGTAATACTGGCATCGCGTCCGAAGCGCAGCACTTTGCGAATGCCCGCCTTCAACTCCCGCTCCACCTGCTCAAACAGCGGTTGGAACTTGTCAAAATCTTTGCACGGAGTGCGGTCGGCGATTTCCTCCGCCGCACGCTTTTCAACGCTAGAACGCACATGGCGTAGCACGGTGATGTCGTTCTGGTCGGCGGGTTCATCGCCAATACCCAGCTCGGCCAGCAAGGCGTCTTCGTCCAAACTATCCACATCTGTTGGAGCCGCTACCGCGCCAGACAGCAGGCCAGGGCTATCCAACCCAGCCAGCAGGGTTTGCGCTTCCGGCAACTTGCGTAGCTGATCCAAGCGCACGGCATACAGGCGCTCGAAGATGTCACGGCCCTCGCCATGCAGCGGGGCGCGACCATGCGCTTGAT
>Ga0364880_10183_pt2 | contig 30431 bp, 30 predicted proteins | sample ExccelJu500001D3_5_FD_206927 | JGI IMG/M metagenome (GOLD analysis project Ga0364880, IMG submission 206927) | Enriched cells from Trout Bog Lake Hypolimnion, Wisconsin, USA - BchlTB.July30.5000.01.D3 | ecosystem: Environmental > Aquatic > Freshwater > Lake > Hypolimnion/Profundal zone | place... | reverse complement strand
CCAAGAAGGGTGCCTTTGACGTAGATTTGGCTGGCATTATAAAAGCGGGGGATGAAAGTGCCCGTAACTATAGAACCTTGAAAGAAAAAGGGCTTAGGGATAAAACTGACTGGGATTCCTCGAGGGAAAGAAATGCACTAAGACATGATAATCCGTTTCCAATAATGTTTGCAAAAAATAAAGTATTACTTAAAGAGCCACACCATGGTGAAACAATTCAGGAATGGACACTGGAAAAAGATACAGACATGAAGAACGTGGGCTTGAGTATAGAGTACGCCAACAAAGCTTATTCTTTTGCTGGTTCAGATGCAGCCATAAGCTTTAACGTACTGGAGTGTTTTGTATTCAAGAGTTTGGACAACAATAAGGTGGTGGTATTAGCACCGATGAAATGATAGTAGCAAGTACTTGCAAAGCAACACAAACAGGTGTATAAATATAGACAACAAGGAAAACAAAATGAACGCACAAATGAACGTACAAACGTTACTACAAGTGAAAACTCAAATGAAAACAACGCAGTATGACTTATCCACTTGCTCTATGCTGGTGGAGTTCGGCGCATCCGTATGGACTGCTCGTAAGCTGGACAGGGGTGTTACTGACGAAGTGGTATTAAACAAGCAGGCACAGGCTAAAGGTGCAGCACGCGTTAATAAAAACCTGCTGGCTGGACGGCATGAGCTGGAGGATATTCAGGGTTATGTAAACAGCGTGCGGACGTGGGTGTATGCAAACACGTTGCCGTGGAGTGATAACGGATTAAGGCTTCTGCCTACCACTAAGTTTCTGGAGTTTGATAAGCACATCAAGGATGCACAGGATACGTTTTATGATATGGTGCATGCCTTCACGTCCCTATACCCCACACTGATTACGGCGCAGGCCATGGCATTGGGGCAGATGTTCAACCGCGAGGACTTTCCAACGGCACAGCAAATTGAAGACAAGTTCAACTTTCACGTAGGGTATATTCCTGTACCCACGTCTGGAGACTTCCGTATTAATGTAGGTATTGGTGCACAAGTGTACTTGAGTGAGCAGTATGAGAAGTTGGCCGATAAAAGAGTGGAACTGGCTATAAAAGACTTCAAGGACAGGCTTAAAGACCACATGGCGCGCATGAGCGACAGGCTAACAGTGGATATAGTGGATGGTGAAGAAAAAGCCCGTATATTCAAGGATACGCTGTTGGATGGGGCACTGGACTTATGCGCCTTGGCTAAGGATTTGAATGTGACAGGAGACAAAGATATCGAAGAAGTCCGTACAACACTCCTAAACGTACTGTCAGGAGTATCCATAGAAACGTTGCGCAGATCCACCCAGGCCAAGACAAAAGTTAAAGCTGAAGTGGATGCCGTAATGAATAAGTTGGGGTGGTAGTATGAAAACTTTAATGTCACTCCGCTCCGCCGCCCGACAAGCCCATAGCGACCCTATCATGCGTCATCGTTGGTTCGAGGCTGTCATCAAGTTACGCGAATCTCAGCGCGGATGGCTACTGGACAAGCCAGTTAAACGTGTCAAGCCGCAGTATCCTGAATTACAGATTGTTGTGCCGGAAGTTAAAAGGTGGGTTGGGAAATGAATAAGATTAAATTCATGAACGAAGTGATGGAAGCATTGCAAAAATTACCGGAGGAATCTTTTGTTTTATAGCTAACTAAACAATATAGGAGTGATTAAAATGTTTACAGAATTTAATACACGGGTTTTGAATGAGTTAGTAGCACTAGCTGCAATCGGTGTAACAGTGCCAAATTCTGCTTTTTGGTCAGCGCAAGACGAAAGCTTGGAGGACAATTACGGCAATATTAAGTCATCAGATTGTGCTGATTTACTGATATTACAAGGATTAGCTACCACTTCAACAACAACACAAGGGGAATAACATGAAAAACACTATTGAAAAAGATGACCACGGCAAAAGCCAAGCAGCCGCTCAATATGAATCAATTTGGAATTTGGTCAAAGCATTAGAATGCGATTTTGCACGCTTGGAAGAATTGCGCGATGAGTTATTAAATTTGAAAGCTACTTACACGGACTGTGTTGACGACACAGCCGCGTTTGGTTTGGCAAAAGAAGCAAAATACGCATTAAATCAATGGTTAGAAGAAAACGAAGGAGAATTATTTGAGTTAACGCGCGATGCTGGCGAATTTACAAGCCGCGAACAAGTTGAAGACCATATACAAGATGACCCCCTATCCGTTGATGTGCGATCAGACTGGCATTTGCCCGGGGACGAGGGTTCGACACCATCAGAGTTTCAGGTTTTTCTATGCACTGGCGGTCCTGCTGTTCGCATCATTGGCGAGCTTGACGAATACGGACAGCCATATCGAGCTTGGATTGAATATCAAGATTGGGGGACTCCTTGGACGCAATATTTTGACGCATCTCAGGATACACTTTTAACCTATTGCCAACAATTTTACTTTGGGGAATAACATGGAAAAGACACTAATACTAACGAGTACTAAAGTACGCGACTATGACCGCCCCGGTTACGATTCAGATGGCTATAATTCAGAAGTGGGAATTCTCCCACGAATCATGGAAGAAGCAAACCGTTTGCAAGGGCCGACGAACTGGTTGATGAGGGGCTTGCTTTCGATGCATAAAAAGGAATCGGCATGACCCAACTCACTCGCAATCAACTCGATTTTATAGACTCCGATCTTCGCAGGTATGAAGCCGAAAAAAATCTGCAAATATCTAAAGAGGAAAGGATTGAGTCTGAGTTAACGCAAAACTTGAAATATATTACTGACAATGATGTTTTCGAGGCTATTGCTGATTCTAACCTTTCCGACGAGCTGATTCGCGCGATTCGTGCTACGGAAATTCTTACTGTGGGTATTGAGTTTTACAACTTGATCGAAGCATATTTGAAACAGAAAATTGAAAGGGAGTTAGACCGTGGATAAAGAACCAGCAGTAGAAGGGGCTGAAAAACTACTTGAACGGTGTAAAACAGGAGAAGTTATTTCGTTTATAGTAGTTGAAAATCGCATTGGAAATAAATACCAGATCACCGGCACATATGCAGCTAATAGGCATGAAGTGGCAGGGATGCTACTGCTACTGGATGCTGCAATGTCAAGACTACAGTATGACTAATGACACCTGAAAAGAAAGTTAAGAATGAAGTGGCTAAGTTGCTAATACAGCATCATGTATGGTACTTCATGCCCGTGAGCAACGGCATGGGTAGGCACGGAATTCCAGATTTTATATGCTGCGTCAAAGGCAAGTTTTTTGCAGTGGAGTGTAAAGCAGGTGCAGGCGTAACTACAGCGCTGCAAGCTAGGGAACTGGCTAGAATTAATGAGCATGGGGGTGTAAGTTTAGTAATAAACGAAACGAATCTTGCCACACTAGAGGCTTACTTAAGTGAGTAAAATAGATGTAGTTGATGCGGATGCAGTAGCACAATACAACAAAGAACTGCTAGAAGTGATAAAGAGTAGTTTTGAAACTGAAAACAGTAAAACAAAGTGCCTTGTGCTGGTGTGGGACATTCAGGGTATGTGCCTTAAAACATGGTCAGCTAACGCATCTTTACTTGATGCCGAATTTATGTTGCGTACAGGGTGTGAGATTGTAGAACGTCAAATTGAAATAGATATTTCACCTGAATGTGATAAAGACCATACTAAGGAGTTACATTAACATGAAACAGTTAAACTTGATACCCCCAACAGAACAGCATGAAATTACAACACACGTTATAGAAGCGGCAATTAAAAAGCTTATTCAAACAAAATGTAAATATTATGTAGTATCTCCAAACGGAACGCACTATGATGGGGGGTTAGTATTAGCACCAGAAAAGGTAGTGAAAATAAGAAAGAATGCTCCATTAAAACACCCGCGTGGAGCTGTCAAAAAGTATTATGACCTATTTATGAACTATGACATGAAGCCGGGAGACGTGTGTGTAATTCCTATTGGTGGCATGACTGTAGGGGGCCCAATTACTGCAGATGATATACGTGGGGCTTTGACATCACAATTAAGTAATATCTGGGGTACTAATTCCTACACGTCGCATGTATACAAAAACACTGTTCAAATAATGAGGAACTAGAAATGCAAAATGAAAAAAACAAGTACGAACTGCACCCAGCGCTGCTAGCGTATATGTACCCGATAGCTCGCCCGGATGCGAAGGTTCCTGAGACCAGTCTTAAACCATATGTAGTGCATAAAGACGGTGTGTTACAAACCCCTGCAGGTGCGCCCATAGTACGTACACCAAAACCTGCAATACCTAAAGAAATAAATTATAAGGTTAAGCTTAATGGCCGCCAACTTGTAGGTGCTAAGGTAGCTATCTATGAAAAGCAAATAAATATTACCTCAGCGGGGTCTGAACGAGTTGTAAAACCTGTTGCGAAGTCCCATAAAAAGGCAGTTAAAAAATAATGAAAGCACCATTTAAGCAAGTAATGGTTTTGGATTTTGAAACTTACTGGGACAGCCAGAGCTACACGCTTTCTAAAATGACGACGGAAGAATATATCCGGGACTCTAAGTTTAAAGCATGGGGCATGGCTTATAAGTTCTTAGGCGATGATAAGATTTGTTGGGTACACCGGTCTGACTTGCAGGCGTTCTTTGATAAGGTGGACTGGACTACTACCGCTGTTATAGCGCATAATAGCATGTTTGATGTGGCTATACTGGCGTGGGTGTATGGGCATGTACCATGCTTTATTTTTGATACCCTGAGCATGGCGCGAGCACTGCACGGCGTTGAGGTGGGCAACAGTCTGGCTAAACTGGCAGCACGTTTTAACCTACCACCTAAAGGTAAGGCGCTGTATAGCACAGATGGCAAGACAGTACTAAGCCATGCAGTGGAAGAAGAACTTGCCGAGTACTGTAAGCACGATGTGTTTTTGTGTGATGCGATATTTAAGGAACTGGTGAGAGATTTTCCCAAAGATGAGTTGCGCCTGATAGATATGACGCAGCGTATGTTTATACAGCCAAGGCTAGTGCTGGATGCAGAGCTACTAACAGAAGTGATTACAGAGGAAAAAATAAAACGTGAAGGTTTATTAAGTAAACTTGGAGTATCAGATGAAGACCTCGCAAGTAGCGAAAGGTTTGCAGAAAAACTTTCACAGATCGGGAATTTGGTGCCGCCCAAAAAGATCAGTAAACAAACAGGCAAAGAAGCATGGGCCTTTGCGAAGACAGATGCCGTCTTTCAGTCGCTCCTCAATGGTGACAATGAGGAGGCTGCACTTCTTTGTGAGGCGCGTCTCGCAGTTAAAAGCACGCTCGAACGGACGCGCTCGCAAAGGTTCCTGGATATTTCTTCCAGGGGTGCGCTCCCTGTCCCGTTATCTTATTACGGCGCGCATACAGGGCGATGGGCTGCGGCTAAAGGGGCTAGTATAAATCTTCAGAACTTGAAACGTAACAGCAAACTGCGTAAAGCAATTATGGCCCCAGAGGGTAGCTTGTTAGTGGTGGGGGACTTATCGCAGATTGAACCACGTGTATTAGCGTACTTATCCGGCAATACTGAACTACTGGAAATCTTTAAGTCCGGTGCAGACCCGTATGCTGCGTTTGGTGCTCGTATGTTCGGAATTCCTGGGATGACTAAGGACTCACACCCTCTTTTAAGACAAAGTGCGAAGTCGGCTTTAATAGGTGCAAATTACCAATTAGGCTGGCGGTCATTTTCACAACAACTTTTAGCAGGGTTCTTAGGGGCTCCTCCGGTAATGTATACAGTAGAAGATGCAAAGTTATTAGGCGTTACTCAGGATGAAGCTGATGCTTTTATAAGTTATGAGCCATTCTTTAAACGGGCGCTGGAGATCCCTCGTGTATGTACAGATAATGAAATCCTTGTACACTGTATTGCAGCAAAGAAGATAATTGATTTGTACCGTGGATCTAGCCAGGAGACGGTAGCTTTTTGGAATATGTGTACAAGTGCACTTGAGGGTGTTTTAAGCGGTAATGGCAAGCCTTTTACCTACAAATGCCTTGAGTTTTCCAAGGAAAAAATACGCCTTCCCAACGGGATGTTTTTGCGCTATCCTAATCTTAAATGGGATGTGGAAGAGAAAGAATGGCAGTATGGCGAAGGTTCTAATGTAACTAAAGTATATGCTGGTAAAATTACGGAAAATTGTGTGAGTGCTGTGGCTCGCATTGTAATGACTGATGCCATGTTGAAGATAAGTTTTTGGGGAGATATTTTGTTAACTGTGCATGACGAGTTGGTTGTGCTGACTGATGAAGAAGATGTGGAAGATGCAGCACAAGCTGTAAAAGAAGCATTAACAGAAGACCCTATATTCATGCCGGGGATTCCATTAGCATGTGATGTGAGTTGGGCTAAACGATATGGAGATGCAAAATGAACGATGTTGTTAATAGTCCCAAGCATTATTGTTCAAGTAAGTCCGGGGTGGAGTGTATTGAAGTGGCCGAGCATATGAACTTTTGTTTGGGTAATGCTATGAAATATATTTGGCGTGCGGGGCTCAAAGAAGGTGGGGATGAAATTCAAGACTTAAAAAAAGCAGTCTGGTACATCAACAGAGAAATCTCAAGGAGAGAGCGTGAAATTACCAAAAACAGTTTTAATAAACAGGAAACGCTTCATTTTCAAGACGGTAAAATCCAGATCGTACTTCGGAAGGATTCTTTTCCAGGACAGGGAGATTCGCCTGTCCACATTGGACCGAAAATCAGGAAAAATGCCAAGCGCAAAACGAATGGACGAAACACTGGTGCATGAATTAACACACGGTGTGTTGTATGAAATGGGACTTAAAGCTCTTGCGTTTGATGAGAAGTTTGTTACAAGATTTGCAAAGCTGTTTAATAACGCAATTTACAGTTTAAAATACTAAAAAGAGGGCAGCATGATTAAATCTTTTTCTCATTCATCTTTACGCGATTTTGAAAGCTGCCCTCGTAAATATCATGAAACACGGGTGCTTAAGAAATATCCTTTTGAAGAAAACGAGCAATCCATATATGGCAATAATATGCATAAGGCTATTGAAGAATATGTGGAGTTGCAGAAGCATTTCCCACCTGAGTTTGTTTTTGTAAAAGATGTTGTGGATGCCACGATATTTAGGCAAGGGGAAAAAAAAGCAGAACTAAAAATGGCCCTGGATGCGAATCTTGGAGTTGTTGATTGGTTTGATAAAAAAGTGTGGGTCAGGGGCGTTGTTGATTTACTGATTCTCGATCACGAAAATAAGCATGCTTGGGTAGTAGACTGGAAAACGGGAAGCAATAAGTACCCAGATAAAAGCCAGCTTGAATTAATGAGCATCATGGTAATGACTGTGTATCCTGAAATTGAATTTGTCAGCTCTGCATTGATTTACTTGCTAAAGAACGACATAGTTAAGTCGCGCATGGCTCGCAGCGAAATGCCAAAACACTGGGAGCGGTACAAAGAAAGGTTTGGGAATATTCTGGATGCCAATGAAGCCGGGGTGTGGCATGAGCAACAATCAGGTCTTTGTAAAAAGTTCTGCCCCGTTTTGGACTGTATTTATAATGGAAGAGCTAACTGAGGAACTATCATGCCATACGTTAATAAGCCACGTCCATTTAAGCTTGAGTGGGAGCAACAGAAAAAACGAGATGAAAAGCCAGCTCGCGCTGAACGTGCGCGTGCTAGATATAAGCTGGATAAGGAAGGCGTGGATAGAAAAGGCAAAGATATTGACCATAAGAAGCCTATATCGAAAGGCGGCACAAATGCTGATAGCAACCTGCAGGTGGAAGACCCTAGTAAGAACAGATCATTTACGAGGAACCCAGACCACACAGTAAAAATAAATAAACCGAAGAAGAAAAAGGTGAAATAATTTATGAACGTTGAAAACGAAGTTTGCTATGAATAGTATTTTTAAAAAGTTAGTAGGTGGAGGGAGCGGTAATGCTCCAGTGGCTAATGCAGCAACGCCTGTATGGCCCTTAGCACCATCAGGGTTTAGTCAAGCACAACTGCAAAATAATGCAGCGGCGAACCAAATACGGCCTTGTACTCCCCAGATGCTAGAAGGAGAAGCGTTTCAAATACCGTTTACAGTGGCAGAAGATTTATGGAGAGCAGCGTTTGGAGACTCATGGGTAGGTGTAGATAGCTTGAATGATTTCCACTGCGGTGTGGCATGCAGATTAATGTTCAGGAATCGCATGGAGAAGGTTATAGTTGATTACGAAGAGCGTGTAAGGATAGTTGAATAAATGGAAATATTTGCAAACAAAGTTCTTGTATTAAAAACTAAGGACCCGCAGAAATTTAGTATCATCCCCAAGAGCCAAGATCTTGGCAGGGATAAATTCGGTATGCATGAAATTGCTGTGCATTGGGGACTGGATGAAGCACGAGTACTAAAAAATATGGGGTTCTTAAACACGCCATCGCCAATACAAAAAGAATATGCTTGGCCCGGTAAATACAAACCTATGCAGCACCAAATTGATACAGCGTCATTTCTTACAATGAACCGCAAAGCTTTTGTGTTGAGTGAAGCTGGTTGCGTTGATTCAGATACTGAATACCTTTCACCGACTGGGTGGAGAAGAATATCTGAATATACTTCTGGGGAAGTAGCACAGTACCATGCGGGTACTGGGCACATAGAATTTGTACATCCTACGGACTATATTAAAAAACCATGTGCAGCTATGCTGCACATAAAAACTAAGTACGGCATAGATCAAATGCTATCCCCAGAGCATAGAATGATATTGTTGAGTGATGCCAACCCAAAACTATTTGATGTACTTACAGCGCAGGAAGTGTATGAAGCTCATAATGATTTTCATGCAAAAATAAAAAGAAGTCGCAGACTAATTGGAGGGATTCCGGGTTTTGGCCATATGGCTATACCTGCAGCATTTCAGTGGGGCGGAAGTATTGGAGTAGCTTTATCTGATGCAGAGCTGCGTGTACAAGTAGCTGTTATAGCTGATGGGCATTTTAGTAAAAGCAATACAAACTGGTGTACTGTTCGTCTTAAAAAAGATCGAAAAGTTGCTAGAATGCATAGTATTTTAAAGGCAGCAGGTATTGAGTATCTAGTAAGAAAACAAAACACAGCTACAGCTAAAGGATTCCATATATTTAGATTTAATGCCCCGATTAAAACGAAAGAGTTTGGTTCTTATTTTTGGGGGGTATCTGCAACACAACTTGAAGTACTCCGTTCTGAAGTTTTTATGTGGGATGGCTGTGTTCGTGCTGGTGCTAAAGGCTCCCAGTTTTTTAGCACAAATAAAAATAGCGCTGATTTTGTACAGTTTATGTTTTCTTCTATTGGAAAAATAGCGCGCATTACGATAGATTCGCATAGAAAAACCCCATGCTACATAGTAACAGTGCGAGCATCGGAACAAATAGCGCTCGCACTAAAAAATAAAACAAAACCTACCGTATTTGAAAAACCATCTACTGACGGGTTTAAATATTGTTTTACCGTGCCAACTTCTTTTTTAGTGTTTAGAAGGAATGGGTGTGTGTTTGCTTCCGGTAATACAGGAAAAACGGTAGCTACATTATGGGCTGCAGATTACTTAATGGATAAAGGCGAAGTGCGCCGTGTGCTTGTTATTTGCCCGCTGTCTATTATGCGCTCTGCATGGATGGGGGATATTACAAAGAGTATAATTCATAGGAGTGCAGTAGTTGCATATCACACAGATGGAAGTAAACGTGTGGAACTGGTGAGAAAAAACTACGAAATAGTAATTACTAACTATGACGGCTTGAACATTATCAAAGATGAAATTATCCGCGATGGCACGTTTGATTTAATTATCGCTGATGAAGCGTCACATTATCAAAATACGGCTACTACACGCTGGAAGAATCTTAACATGATAATGAAAGCGCATCCGTCCACTATGCTGTGGATGATGACAGGAACGCCAGCGGCACAGTCTCCTGAACAAGCTTATGGACTGGCCAAGCTTATAAATCCCAATGCGATACCTAAGTATGTTTCTGCATGGCGCGATATGGTTATGAATAAAATATCCATGTATAAGTGGGTGCCTAAACCTGGGGCTAATCAGCGCGTGTTTGATGCGCTACAGCCTGCTATACGCCATACCAAGGCAGAATGCCTGGACTTGCCTCCTGTGCTTACAGAGACACGAGATGTGGAAATGACACCGCAGCAAAAGAAATACTACAAGCTGCTAAAAGATAACATGCTGGTGAGTGCAGCAGGTGAGACTATTACCGCAGTAAATGCTGCTGCTGGGGTTAATAAGTTACTGCAGATTAGTAGCGGGGGTGCGTATACAGATACTCATGAAACGCTCCAGTTTGACTGCAAGCCACGTCTTAATGTGCTTATGGAAGTGATTGAAGAAACGAGCCGGAAGATTTTAATATTTGTTCCATACCGGCACAGCATATCGTTTATTGAAGAGTTTTTAATTAAGGAAAAGATAGGGTGTGCATTGATACACGGTGATGTTTCTGTAACTAAACGCACTGAGATTTTTAAACGGTTCCAAGAAGAGCAGGATTTGAAAGTGTTGATTATCCAGCCTCAAGCCGCATCGCATGGAGTTACGTTGACTGCTGCTGATACTGTGGTTTTCTGGGGCCCGGTTATGTCATTGGAAACATACATTCAATGTATTGCACGTGCAGATAGATTTGGGCAAAGTAGCGACAAAGTTACTGTGGTGCTATTGCAAAGCAGTGATATTGAACGCAGGATGTTTAGGCGGCTGGCAGACCGTGAGGAGTTGCATGATGGACTCGTTAAACTTTACGAAGAGGAGTTGCATGATGATTAAAACAAGTGTATAAAGATAGACATAATAACCACAAGGAAAAACAATGGACCAACTAAAGATAGATGCGCTGGTACAGGCATACAGGAACATACGTTCCGCAAAAGAAGAGCTAACTAAAAGTTTTGAAGCAGAATTAGGAAATCTTGAATCAGAACAAGATGTTGTTTCAAGTGCACTGAAAGGGTATATGCTTGAGGCCGGTTTGAAATCCCTAAAAACGGCACAGGGCACGGTATCTTTGCTGCAAAAGACGCGGTACTTCACTAATGATTGGGAAGAGTTTGATAAGTTTGTAGTAGAGCATAGGGCTACTTCGCTATTTGAACGCCGTATTGCTCAGACCAATCTAAAGACGTTTCTGGAAGACAATCCCGGAGTAATCCCACCCGGACTGAATTCGGAATCCAAGTATGAAATATCTGTACGTAAACCTACTTAAGGAAATAAAGCATGAACACCAATGTAATTCAATTCAACCCAAAGGCCAACGTACCGGACTTTGTTAAGAACCGCACTGCACCATCGGAACTGTCAACTGCCTTAGCTGGTGGCGCAGGTGGGTATGGGAAGCGCGTATCAATTAAGGGGGGTGTATTTCGCTTGATTTCAGGCGGCAAAGAATTAGCAGCTATTGATGAACGCTATCTTGATGTAGTTATTGTTGCGGCAGCGCCTAAGATCAGTCGTATTTTTTACGAAGGTACATTTGATGAAGACCATATTGTTGCGCCTTTGTGCTGGTCGCAAGACGGAGATAAACCTGACCCGAAAGCAACTAAGCAACAGTGCAATGATTGTGCCTCTTGCCCACAAAACATTGCTGGTTCAGGCACTGGGGAAACTAAAGCATGCCGGTATCAAAAACGTATGGCTGTAGTTCTGGCCAATGATATTGCTGGTGACGTACTACAAGTTGTTGTTCCTGCCAAGTCTATTTTTGGCAAAGAAGAAGGCGATAACCGCCCATTGCAAGCCTATGCTCAATGGCTGGCAGCTAACAATGTTGACCCCAATCAAGTCATCACCCGTATGCGCTTCGATACCAAGGAAGCCAGCCCCAAGCTGTTCTTCAAGGCCATGGACTACGTTTCTGATGAAGAGTATGCGCAAGTTCTGCAAGCTGGCAAAAGTGCTGATGCATTGGCTGCTGTTACCATGACTGTGGCCCAACGTGATGGCGTTAAAGAAACACCAACCAGTAACGCGGAGTTTGAATCGCCAAAACCGCAAGCACCGAAAGCAGAGCCTAAAGTTGAAGCAGGTGAACCCCCTGTTAAGCGTCGTGGTCGCCCTGCCAAAGCAGAAGCACCTGTACAAACAGAGCCCCCAATAGACGAGCCTGTAGTACGCAGAACAGCACCTGAAGCACCTGTAGATGCTAGTAAGGAAAATGCGCTGAAAGATGTTGTCGGCAAATGGAATAGATAATATCTATAACGGGGGCAGTTACGCCCCCGGTTTTTCTGGGAACAAAAATGGCCTATTCAAAAAAAACTAAACTGCGTGTTAAATATGCTGGACAAAATCTGGGGGCTAAGTTAGGGCGCTGGGCGATACATTTAGATTTGTCAGTCATGCGTATTTCTGAATTACTCGGAGCAACACGACAAACAGTTTATAACTGGATGTTTGGTGGTACAGTTACTAACGCTTACAGAGATCGGGTGAAGGAGCTTGTGGAGATTACCATGGCTTCCGATTCTGCGGATGATGCGTACAATACCGCCAAAGAGCGGTTCTTTAATTAAATCAAGGACTTTCCATGGAACCGCTCGAATTCCTAACGGCATTGCTGCCAGTTTCTGGTGTCTATTGCGCTGTTGAACTGAACAATTCTGTATCTCCTGCTAAACCCAAGCACGCTTTCAAAGACACCGTAATAGGCATGCTGGATGCTACATATCCATGGAAGCATGATATTTACTTCGCCCTGGCATCATTCAAAGTAAAAGGTAAGCGCACTAAGCCTAACGTAGTTGCACTACGTTCCTTATTTTTAGATTTAGACTGTGGCCAGAATAAGGCAAAAGACGGTAAAGGGTACCTGACTAAAGTTGATGCTGTTGTTGCACTGCAAGAATTTCTGAAAACTACCGGAATGGACTCACTAGGATTGCCGTGGCTCAACGATTCAGGGGGCGGGGTACATGCATACTGGCCATTTACTGAAGACGTTCCTGTGGCCCTGTGGCAGCCTGTAGCTGATGCTTTTAAAAAGCTCTGTATTGACCAGGGTTTGATTATTGACGAGGCGGTTCCGGCTGACTCTGTACGCATATTGCGCGTACCGGGCACTACAAATCATGGTTTAAAAGGTGGCCTGCAATACCGCCCAGCGCACTCTGTGGATATTGTGCAAACAGGAAGTATATTTGACTTCAATAAAATCAAGGAGTTACTTCAACAGCACACACCTATAGCTGAGCTACCAACAGACACAACCGGACTAAAAGGCACAAAACCAACAGCCCCTAAAGAAAGTACAGGTGCCAGGATAGCCCTGATTAATAACTCTGAAACTCGGTTTGAGGACATTATTCGTAAGCCTATAGCAGAGGGATGTGGGCAACTACAGTACTACCTGCTGCACGCCGCTGAACAGAACATGGAGCCCCTATGGCGCGCAACCCTTTCTTGGGCTGAAAAATGTGCTGATGGGCCTAAGTCCTGCGAAATACTGACTGATATGCACCCGTATGCCAGGGAGCTGATGCATAAAAAGCTTAACGAAATTAAAGTACATGGTGGGCCATATTCATGTGCTGCGGTAGACAAAATACATGCAGGCATATGCCAGTTATGCCCACACTGGGGGAAAATTACAAACCCTTTGGCATTGGGGCACTCATACGCTACTACTACAGATGCTAAAAAAGTTGAGATTGATGCATCCGTATTAAGCATAAACTCTGAAGAAGATGCGCAAACAGGTAAGGCCGTAATCACCAGACCAGAAGCACCGTGGGGGTTCGCCTATGGTGAAAAAGGCGGCATATTCTACAGGGAGTATGTAAAAGATGAAGATACAGGGCGCAAGACACACAAGGACACGCTTGTGCTGCCCTATGACTTGTTTGCCGTAGATATACTGAACCAGAGTGGCGTGCATTATATACATATGATTGCTATGCGCCCTGAAGGTGCCATTGAAATTACGATACCGCAGCGCCTAATAACCAGACCTGATGAACTGTTGGGATGGCTGGCTAATAACAATATTGTTGCGATGCATCAGGGCGTTGATAAATACTTGGTTGGGTTTGTTCGCAGTAGCTGCCAGGCAATATCATCTTCACGGCACGCACTTAAAATCCCAGATCATTACGGCTGGCAAGAGGATGACTCGTTTGTTTATAACGGGCGCATATATACCTCCAAGGGCATAATAAAAATGCCGATGCCTGATCTTGAGAATATAAACCAAGCTACAGCCCCGAAAGGCACGCTGGAGAAATGGGGCAAGTTCATGGAGTTCTTGCAGAAGCGGCAGATGTATGAGCTTATGTGTTTTGGCTTGGTGGGGTTCGGTGCGCCGCTCTATCGCTTTACCAAGATGACTGAGAGCATTGTGTATCACATCGGGTCAACATTCAGCGGTACAGGCAAAAGCTTGTCACTAAATATGGTGTCATCTATTTGGGGGAACCCAACAACGTACCGCGTACACCCTGACACATCAGATACCACCATGTTTAACCACGCAGGCCAGCTTCACAGTCTCCCGTTTGGGGTAGATGAAGCAACGACTAAAATCCGTAATGATCCTGAGTGGTACCCTAACTTTGCATTTAAATACTCCAGCGGAAGCTGGAAGCATAAGCTTGACCCAGCATCTAATAAAGAACGGCGTAATACCACATTTTGGAACTCCATTGCAATCATATCCTCCAACACGCATCCTACGGAGTATATGTCAGGTGCGCGCAAACACTCCTCCCTGGGCGAGCTGCAGCGCACGCTATCAATAAACGTGTGGAAAGAACTGGAGCATTTTTCAGAAGATGACACTAAAGCTATGCAGTATATAAATGAGAACTATGGAGTAGCCGGAGAACTATTCGTTAGGTTTATGGTAAGCAATTTAGCCCTATGTGAGCATACTGTTAATGAAGTGAAAGACAACATTAAGAAGTACTTCAGGGACAATGAACGTATGTGGCACAGTTCCGTGGCAGCGTGCATTGCTGGGGGAATACTTGCAAATAGAGCTGGTATTGTACAGTTGCCTATGGACAAAATAACAGAAACGTTTATTAAGATTGTGGAAGCGAACCGGGCTCTGGCTTTAACTAGCGTGCGCAGCGTAAACGATGTGGTTACTGAATACCTGCGCGATAATGCTAAGGGGCTGTTGTTTGTACAACCTGATGATACTAGAGAAAAAGTAACTAGTATGGCGGGCTATGGCCGGAATCTTGCCGACTCCATACGTGGCGAAATAACAGGCCGTGTAGAAGTAGGCATAAAATCAGCGGGTTGGGTGGATATGTACGTGGAAGAGAACATCATGAAGAAATGGTGCAGTTCCATGAGCTTTTCATACCAAGACTTTAAAGCGCGGGTATCTGAAATGGAAAATACTAAGGTTACGTTTGTAAAGAAGAATCTATTGGCAGATACACACTTACCTGAGATGCGCGTTAATGTAATATGTATAAGCAAACGGGAAACTGATATGCATATTGAAGACATAATACCCGATGAGGAACAAGAAAATGTTGCTTGAATCAGATGCAGCTGAACATACCCTGGAGTAAAGTTGAGAAGGGCTGCGGCTTTTTCATCCCTGCCGTTGACCCTTTCTCCATGAAAGAGCCTGTACTAAAAAGTGCTATACGCGCCAAGGTATGGGGTAACGTTTATTTCGGCATGAAAGACGGCTACATGGGGCTACTGTTTATTCGCACCAAGTGATTGTATAGTCTGCACAATGCTAGATCTTTGTTTTTGATAGTTGTTTATAAGCAAGCGTTTCCTTTCAGGCGATATATTTGGATTATCAGTAATCATACGTTCTTCTTTACTAAGTTCACCTATCGGTTTAGCTACAGCATCAGCTACTGCTCCTTCACCCAGCCATTCAGGATACGCCTTCAGCAGTGCATCTCCCTTAGCTTTCTGCCCCGATTCATAATAGTGCATAAGCGTGTTTTTCATTTCTGCTGCTTGCGCTGTTCTGTCCAGGAAGTCGCCTATAATGCCATTGCCTGATACGTCTTGCCGTATGCCACCAAGTATAGGAATCTGATGCGGCAACATGCTAGGCCGTGGCACGCCCATTCCTACGTGATTAAACAATGAAGTGAGTGCACTGCCCATTCCGCCAAGATATTCTTTAGCTAAGTAGTCCAGTTGCACAGGTGACAGTCCTTCAGTAAACCCCAGGTGCTGCTTAATCCACGGATTGCCTGTGTACTCTCCTGCTGCTTTGGCTAACTCGCTTGTTTCAGGCAGATAACGTGCAGGTTTAAGCAGGTGCTGTAAACGCTGGTTCTCTATTTCCTGTGAACTCAATGCATTTGCATGGTTAAATCCTAAACTAACTAATGGCGCTATTGCTTCTGGCAGTCCGCCTGGCACGCTCTCCAGCACTAAAGTACCAAGAGCCCTGGTTACAGTGCTTAGTTTGGCATCATTATGCATAAGCGCCACCATGGCTTCAGGCACTGACTTAACAAATATGCCAGGTTCAAATGGCAGTGGCAGTTTATATGGTTCTTCCCCAGGAGTTCCACTAAATATTAACCAATTCTTTAACCTGTCTTCTTCTGATATGTTTTGGTAGTCTGGGTTAGTACGCACAGCCAACGCATACCCTACACTTGATGCAGATATAAGCGCAGCACGGCGGAACAACTTGCCTTGTACGTCCAGGCGTTTATTAAAGGGCATCTGGCCTCTGGCTGATCTGTAAAACACATCCAGGCCCTGCATCAGCGCATTCATAAACGGTATGGTTTGTATGTATGAGTTCATGAACCCACTAGCACCACGCCGTGAGAAGTTCATAGACTCCAGGGATGCGTAAAAAGCTTCAGGCTCAGACAACCCTTGTTTTAAAAAGTCATCATAAAGTGTTGCCCGTGTGCCCATATCAGCGCGCACAACATTCTTTTCAAAGAAGGACAGTGTTTTACCCATTACGGTGAAAGAGCCTCTATCACCCATTGCGTACCGCATGATGGCCGGGGCATCAGGATCACCGTAATGTAATGCGCCACCACCACCTACACCAGCCCTACGTAATGTTGTGGATGAAGTATCTTTACCGCCTATATCAGATATGACGTGTTTAATTGCCCCTATGAAGGGCACGGCATTAGACCCAGAAGTAAGCCATGAGTATGGTGAGTGGCGTAACAAAACGCGTGCTGCAAATAAAGGGTTCATTTCTGTCAGGAACCGTGTGGCTTTTGCAGGGGCACGCATCATTTTTATGAACATGGAGTTCATCTGCGGCGTACCTTCTAGCCCCTTAATAAGCATCTCCACTGGAATATCGCTAAAATCTGAGTGGGCTGTTGAATTAAGTCTTACAGCCTGCATAACTCCTTTATCTCTGAAGCGAATAACATCTCCTCCTGATACACCGCCCCCTACTATTTTGGCGAGTCCTAAATCACGTAAGCTATCCGCAGTCTGGGAGCTTGCTAAGTTATGCAGCATGGACGTGACTAGCATATGGGTATTGCGCATTGCATCTTCTGCAAAACCCCCAATAGGGCGATTCCCACCAACTAATTCTTGCAGCCATGGTTGGTTTTTCAAGTCTCCAATTACCCTAGGCGTATCCCCCTCGACAAGCAGTTCAAGATTGCCATCTTTCATGCGGTAATACGGGATGTAATCCTTGCGACTTTTCCAGTGCTCGGCTTCTTCAGAGGTTAATACTCCAGCATCATGTAACCCATTAACAAGATTTTTGTTGTAAACATCATATAGCCTTCTGGCTTCCTGCATATGCGGGTTTGCGTCCCACTTCTTTAAAAACTCAGCACGGCGCGCAGGATCAATATTAACCCCAAGTTTTCCTTTCCATTCCGGGTTGGCATCTTCACGTTTGAAGGCCATATAGGTCTTCATCAACCCATCAAGTTGCTCGGCACTATACCCTGTTATTTTCTTAAGTTCGTTCCCAATAGCCGGTAAGCCAACTCGTCCAGCACCTTCCTCAACAGTAGGCCAGTACTGTTTATAGCCGCGCCCAGTATCAAACTCTTTATTAAATAGCTGTCCTCCATGGGACATTACCTCAGTAACATACGTCATTGAGTTGTGGTAGTTACGGATGTTAGCCAGCATCTGGAATGCTGCTTTATAGTTATTGTCGTGGATGTTGTCCCCTACACGCTCCAGTATTTTTGCATACGCCGCAGCCTTATCCACAATTTGCCTGCGCAAACCTAACCCTGCTCTAAACATAGTTAGCATTTTTGATGGCTTTTCAGCATCTTTACCTGTCACTGCATTAACTAAATCAGAGTCGGCATGTCTTTTGGAAAACAACGGTTCTGCAGTATGCCCTTCATCATGTATGCCTGTACCCATCTCCACCTTGGCCGCACCGTGTGCCATGTCAACCAAGTCCTGCAAGGACATTTCTTTTTTAGGCAGTTCACCAAACCACTTTTCAAATGCTTTAGTAGCCCACTGCTTGATGCGCTGCAACATAGCCCCTAGAGGCCCATCTGTAGGCTTAACGCCTGCTTTAACAGCTTCTTCGATCGTGTAGGCTATGGCTTCATCGTGTACTTGATTGCCTGCTGTGCCTGCATCTTTAACTCGCTCCATAGCAGCTTTAGCTACAGTGCTTTCAATAGACCCATCATCTTTCTTTGCCCAATCCAGAATCTTGTTGGCAATCCCTTTGTATGCTTCTGGTGGCAGCATATTCTTCATGCCTATGTGTGCACCTACCTCATGCAGGAACACACCCTGCGCTTCGCCTTTCCCGATATTCTCCCCAAACAAATGGGCTTGTCCCTTATGCACCATACCCTTGGTGTCAGCATCTACTTTCCCGGCATATTCAGGGCGGTCTTTTACGAAGTCAGCAACTGTTTCATGCACTTGTACTTTGTGCCCTTCAGCACCCACAGCCCCATAGCCTTTCAATTCATCTATCACACCTTGGCGCCCGATACCTTCTACAGGTTTGGCACCTTTTGATTCCAAAGGTGCTTCTGGGTGTTCAACATTAAAATCATGATTTAAATCATATCCTGCAGCTTCAAGCATCCCTTCGTGATCAGGGTTAACATCCCGTAAAGGACGATCTTCTAAAGCTTTTTTAATATCAAACACGCCCCGTAGATTAGTACGTGCAGTTCTTTCAGGGTTATTACCACGCCGTTTAAGTACGCCTTTTGTACCAAGTATTTCTTTGTATTCAGCTAGATTACTCTTTTCTTCTACAGATAGGTTAGCGCCCTTTTTCTCTAATGCATTAACACGGTCAATAATTTGAGCTTCCGAAAGTCTAGTAGCTTCTTTACCTAAAGCGTCAAGTTTAGCTTGGGCCCCAGCAGCCTCTTCCCGCAGAATAGAAGCAATAGCATCGTTCCCTTTTTTCTCTGCAATATCAGCCTTATCATTAAGTGTTTTAATCTTAGTTTTTAATTTAGCATATTCTGTTTCTGCAGCTTTAACTATTGTAGTAGCTGCAGTTAATCGCTTAGTAAGTCTTTGCACAGTATCTTCATGGCGTTTTATTTCAGCGCTAACAGCTTGATGCTCGGCAGTTCCTTCCTTACTCCCTTCTTTAACCAATCTTTCTCTGGCTTCTTTTACTGCACCTTGAGCTTCTTTTATTTGGGCAGGTAGTTGGTTGGCAGCATCTTTAGCCGCAGATACTCTTGATGCTTTTTTAATACCTACCATTTGTGTAGCAGCTTCAGTGCTTTCCGCACGCATTTCTTCTGCAGTTTTTTCTTGGGTTCCTATGGGGTATTCAGTAGCCTGCATAACTTCTCGGCGTGTTCTGTCTTTAAATAACTCTAGTTGTTTTTTAAGGCTTTCTTTTTGTGAATCTGTGATGTCTGGATTTGCAATAGCTTTGTTAAGCCGTGAAATTTCTGCTTTTTCTTCAGCAGTACGTGCATGTAGAACAGTACGCTCCGTAGTAGTTTCTTGCACATTGCCCTGTGCATCTTTTGTGCGCTTAGTTTCTGTGCGAGTAAAAGGTTCATTTTTATGCACAAACGCATTTACTACAACGCCTTGGCCTTCTAAATAGGAAGGTAGCCCTGCAGCACTAAACTGCTCCAGATTATGTTGCTCTTGAGCACGCATTTCATCCAGAGTACTTGTATCAAGCCTTTCATGAGCCTGCGAAGGCTCTGTATACGCAGCGTGCGCAGCTGCTATTTTTTCTTCTATCGGTGCCCAAGGAGTTCCTTTTTGTGCAGCTACTTCTTCTTGCGTGTGTGGGGCAGCAGCCTTATCATTCTTATGTAGCTCATAGTGCAGCGCATCCAAGGTAGGCGCAGTTACTTTATTGTCACGTATACTCAGTGCAGTATTAACGCGCCCTACTTCTGGCTTGGATCTATTTTCAATCGCATCCAGTGCTTCTTTTACTTTGGCACTATGGGCCTCAGCTTCTGTTTTAGTTAACGGTTCGTTACCTTGACGCAGGCGCGTGTATGCCGACTCTCGCATGGCAGCGTCATGGTAGGCTTCTTTGCTCTCTTTTACTTGTGCTGCGAAGGCTTTGCGCTGTCCTTTACGAGCTATTAAGTCTTCTTTAATGCCTGCCTTTTCTTCTGGCGTTAGTACTTCACCCTTCTCCCCACGAGCTTTTGCAAACGCTTCTTGCAATGCTGTCCTGAATGTGGAGCCTCTGCCTTCTTTCTGCACTTGTGCTTTTTCAGCTTGCAGCGCTGCACGCTCCTTATCTGTAAGGTTTGGGTTGCCCAGCTTCTCATTAAGTTTATCCAGCGCAGACATTACTAATTGCGGGGCCGCTGTATCTGGCGAACCATGCAGGCCATATAACCCTGTGTATAAATTGTTTAGTGCTGCGCGCTTATCAGCAACAGCCTGGGCAATGCGGGGCTCAATCTGTTGTTCTTGTACCCCAGGTAATACATCTCGTCCTGTTCCACGAACTTTCAAATTATCCAGGTATGCTACTTCATCCTGTATTTTGCCTAATGCCATTTCTCTAACATCAGGACCTTTGCCTTTAAAGTCCGACACATCCAGCCCAAGATCTTTACCCACCTTGCGCATCTCAGGCAAGCCGATACGGTCCTTAGTAGTGTCTTTAGTTTTTGATTCTCCAGGCAAAGGAGCCCACGTAGACCGCTCCAGCAAATCTCGTGCAGCTACAGCAGCAGCACTATCAGGTTCAACGTGGATTTCAGCAACACCAGTAGGCGCTACAACATCTGACGGGGTGTATAAGTTTGTGGCATCTAGTGTAGGGCGGCGCGCTTGTTCTGTTCCCTGCAGCTCAACTGCTGGGGTGGACTGCCCAGTCTCATCTGCTCCAGTCTCATCTGCTCCAGTCTCATCTGCTCCAGTTTGCATTTGATCGGCAGCACTTTGCGCATTTTTTTTGGCTTTAAGGGCTTCGATAATGTCATTTGGCGTCATCCTTTTAGTTACTTTAATGCCATTATTCTTGGCAATCTTTTTTAAGTTGTTAGTCATCATCGCCGGTACACCACCATCTTCTACCGACTGCAGTAGCGACTCTGCTTCTGGTGTAATAACACCTGTGATGTTTGGTGGATTAGTAACTTTCTGGTTAAGTTCATCTATAAGAGCTTGCGCTTCAGGAGTTATAGGTGGTACTACGTCTGTGCTAGGTTCAGCCTGTGCTTCTTTCAGTTTTTGTTGTAGCGCAGCAAGTTGTGTAGATAGACTGTCTATACTTGTAGTATCCTCTTTTTTAATGGCTGCTTTAATTTTCGTGTTAAGTGCTGCTATCTGCGTAGTCAGAATATCCTGGTTATTCTGCACTACACCGCTTATAGGTTTGGGTATATCTACAGTAGCGCCTGCTGGAGTACCTGTCAGAGTACGGTACGTTTGCTCAGCCTTCGCTTTCGCAGCAGTATGATATTGTATGGCAGCTATGGCTGCAACTTGCCTGGCTTGAAAATCTTCAGGCGTTTCCCCTTCTTGAAAATCTTCAGGCGTTTCCCCTTCTTGAAAATCTTCAGGCGTTTTCCCTTTTTGCATTGGGGTAATAAGTCTTTGGGCAGCATCCAGTATGTTAGCGTGCGCTTGGTGATAGTCTGCAGATGCGCCAGCTAAATCAGTTTGGTAGTTAGGTGCTGATTCGCGTAAGGTTTTAGCAGCAGCGACTTTGGCTGCATCAGCTTTATCTGCAGCAGCATTTATATAATCTTCTTGCTTGCCGCGCTGCCCGATAGTACCATAGCCACCAAACAATAAAGCTGGTGCTATACCTGTGGCCAATCCAGCACCATACTGGCTCATTGCTTCCGGGCTCGTAATATCCTGTCCAGCTTGCCAGCGCTGCAATGCTTCAGATCCAGCCCCCATGGCTTCAAGGCCAACATAGTTGGTGGCCGCATTCTTCATGAAGTTACTGTAATTACTGGATAACTGTCCTAGTGCTGCCTCTTTAGATAAATCACCCTTGGCTATATCGGCGCTCATAGCTGCAACATCTTTTCCCAGCATGCTTTGCATGAGCTTTGGAAACACGCCAAATGTAGGAACGCCAAAACCTAATAGCGCAGACTGGCCTAAATCTGCGGCTACAGCTGTTAATTTATCCGAAGGAACATCAGGGTTTACTTTCTTTTGGTAGTCCAGGTTTTCACTGAACCCAGCAGGCATATTAGCTACAGTTGTGCCCATAGCTCTCATAGCTGCACGCGTACCAAGCATACCCAAGGCTGCAATACCTTCTTCAGGTACGGCTAACCCAGCTAAAGCACCTGCCGCTACCGGGGCACCAATACCCCCAACCAAACTACCCAAAGGCTCAGTAACGAACCTGCTCATGCCAGCCATTATGCCACTACCAATACCTTTTTCAAATCCCGCACTAACATCTTCTGGAGATGTTGGAATGTAGTCTTTACCTGCTTCTGCACTTGTCTTTTTACCAAGAGTTTCAAGCGGCTTATATCCAAATGCAGAGCCTGCAGTTTTTTCAGTACCACCTAAAAATTGACTCCAAGAAGCCCCCATAGCAGGGAAAAACCCTTGCATACTTGATTTTTCTTCGGGGGTGAGCATTTCATTTGGGAATTGTTGCTGAGCAAGCGCAGCCGCCTGTGCAGCATCCATGCCTGCTGGTATTTCAAGATACTGCCCACTAGGTAGCTGCAAATAAGCCATGCAAAATCCTTACTGTTTAGGGGGCGTAAGTTGGAGTGCGTTGATTCCGCCTGGTGCCGTATTAGTTAAGTTAAATCCTGTAGGAAGTAATGCAGATGCTGAACCTGCTGGCATAGTTTGTCCTGTAAGTTCTTGATATTTAGCCCCTACTATTTGGTCATGAAGCGCTTGTTTACCTGCTATTGACATTCCATACATTTGTTGAGCATTCTTTGTAACATACGAATCAAACTCAGCCTGGCCAGCTTTTAGTGCTGCTGTGTGCTGCGCCATAGAAAGTTTTTGCTGATTAAGTCCCATCAGCGCGTTTCTGTACGCCATCATGCCCTGATTCTGCAGAGCGCCAAGACCCACAGCACCCATTTCTTTATCTCGCAGGAACTGTTCTTGTGAAACTTGGCCAGCAACTTCCCCGGCAGCGCCAGCACCGCGAGCGAGCCCACTAAGCAGCCCACCAGGTTGTCCCGGCTTACTTATCTCAGCAGCTGCTTTTAATGCAGCAATACCTTTACCTTGCTCTATAGCCTGATTGCGTGCTGTTTGGTTACTATCTAGCCATTTCCTTATGTATGTATCGTAGTACTCAGCAGCTCCCGGTTGTTTTGCTTCAATATTTTGTGGTGTAGTAGGGGCATTGGGGTCTACTACAGCAGGGGCATTGGGGTCTACTACAGCAGGTGCTGGTGCTGGTGCTGGTGCTGCATTAGCGGGGGGGTAAGGAGCAGGCACCATAGGTGTAGGCTCAGCCCCTTGAAGCCCTAGAGCAGCCATATTTGTCTGTAGTTGTGCTTCAAATTGGGGGGCGTTAGCAGGCCCAGGTAGCCCAGAAGGATCATACTGTTGTGGTGCTTGTGAAGTAGGGCCAGGTGGAAACCACTGCACATGGTAGTTACTATCTAATAATTTATTATATAAACTTGTACCTGCTGGTGCTGCATTAGCGGGGGGTTGAGGAGATGATAGTATTATAGGATTGTTTTGAGCTGCAAAATACCCTTGTACTGCAGCTTGATCTGCAGGTAAATCTGGGCTAGTTGTATTCATGCTCGTACCATCTGTGGAAGCCATATTCCCAATAACTTGGCGCAAGTAGTTACTATCTGTAGCTGGTGTGGGAGCATTGGGTGTAGTTTGTGCTGGTGGTGTAGAACCTAAACCCTGTGTTTGTGGATTTTTTGCCGCTTGCGCTGAACTAGACCCTGTAAGTGCTACTAAAGCATCACTCCCCATACTTCTAAAAATATTGCCTATTTTCACAGGGTAATTTTGCGTTTCTGGATTATCCCAGCGAGTACCAGCAACACCATTTCTAACAATAACCCCATCACCGCCATTGTCATACTGTTTCAATCCTTTAGTTACATCGCCATTATACATGTTTATACTTTGGCGTAAGAGTTTAGCTTGAGCATCTATCTGTACATTAGGATTGTACATGTCTGCAGGGTCATAACCGAGATTTTGCCATGTATCTAGTGAGTGCTGTCCTAAACCAAAATGACCAGAGGAATTAACTTCTGTAGGATTAAATTTAGAATTTTCAATGGATGTTTGAGCTATTAAAAATCTAGGGTCTATATTGTATTTATTACCCGCATCTACATAACTTTGAAGAAACGCAGAGGGGACAGCAACATTGCCTATAGAAGTGACTGGAGTTTTATCACTAGGAACAACACTACCGCTAGTGCCATCAAATCCAAGTATCCCGCCTTCAGCCCAACCAACAGAACCGCCCTTAGCATGCTGGGCAATACCCGAATCTTCAGGCAGTTGTGGTGGTTCTGCTGCTTGCTGAGGCTGCTGCATTTGCATTGGTGGTTGTTGTGGGGGCTGTTGCATTGGAGCCATAGAAGCCATCATACGTTGCTTCACTGTAGGCTGTTGAGGCTGCGGTTTACCCTGTGCTGCAGTGCGCAATTTATTTTGTGCCATCAGTGCGGACATGGCTACATCTTGGGGGAATGCGTCTGATTTACCCTGCATTACTGCCTGTAAAATAGCAGGATCTGTATGCATAGCTTGTTCCCAGAAATTGCCTAAACCTTGCTGGCCTGTTTTTTCAAGAGTATCCACAGTTATCCCCTCGCCATGGCTTTCTGCAACCCAAGTTTAGCTAATCCTTCACCCATATTCTTTTTACCTACTGAAGCACGTTTAACCTTACCGCCTTTAGCTGCAAATGCGTTAGAAATCCCATAAGCACCTAAACCTAAAGAGGCTGCTTGTGACGCCAATGTAGCTGGCTGTTGATATACCTGTGTACTCTGGCCTCCTAAAGGAACACCGGCCATCATATTAGACATAAAGCCTAGTTGGTTATACGGTTGATTAAGCTGGTTCTGGTATGAGCCATACAGCGTATTAGCAATGTTTTGGTTAAGACCTTGTTGCTGTGTACCAGCTGTAAGTTGAGCCTGCGTAATACCTGCATTTTGCGTGTACTGATTCTGCCCAAGGGCCCCCAGGGTATTAGCCCCAGATAATGCTGTGTTGGCTCCCTGGAGTCCCAAGCTTTCCCCTTGAAGGGCTGTGTTAACACCTTGCATGGCTGCTTGTTGTCCTGCTATGTTTGTATTGGCTCCCTGGATGCCCTGAGCTGTTCCTGCAAGGCCAGTTTGATATGATTGATTAGCACCTGCAATCCCTGCTAACCCAGTATTAGCACCGGCTATGCCTGTATTATAAGCAGCATTAGCTTGGCCTACTCCAGCAAGACCTGTTTGCGCACCAGCAATGCCTGTATTAGCTCCAGCGATGCCTGTTTGCGCGCCAGATATCCCCACCTGTGATCCCTGCATGCCCAACCCAGCGGCTGTATTCATCTGATTCTGGGCATTATTAAAAGCTGTGTTATACCCCTGAGACACTAGCTGGTTCATTGCAAGATCTTGATTTTGTGTATTTAAACTGCTCGCTAGTGCTTCACGACTACCGCCAAACCCACCGGCAGCAGTAGCCGCAGATTGTTCGTTTTGGCCTGCAATGCCGTACTGCTGGTTCAAAAGCTGCATTTGAGGTGCTAAAGACTGCGCCAAGTACGGATTCATGTAAGACCCAACAGAACCGGGGCCTGTAGAAGAGTTTTGGGACTGCGCTGCTACGTTTTGTCCTATACCAGCACCTTGCGCGCCATATCCGGCACCAAGAACTCCCATGCCAGCACCTTGTGTGCCCATACCCATACCACTAGCACCATAAGCACCTGCAGTACCTGCTAACCCTGTAGCAGTGTTTCCTATATTGGCACCTAAAGCACCGTAACTTTGTGCAGCTGGCGCTAAATCGGCTCCTTGAGCTCCTAAAGAAGCGCCTTGGGCCCCATACGCCTGGCCGGTATTTCCTGCTTGGGCTGCGGTACTGCCATAGCCGAGTCCTAAAGCACCTGTTTGTACGGCATTATTACCTATGTTAGTAGCGTTAGCGGCGGCATTATTTGCAATACTGGTACCTTGGCCTATCTGTGGGGCCACTTGCATATTAGCGACAGTGTTATATGCCTGGTTTTGTAATGCTGTAGTGCCTGCTACCTGGCCATTAGCGTAAGTTTGTGAACTTGCCCCCGGAGCACCAACCTGGCTGGGGCCATTATATTGATTATATGGTTGAGAGGTTAAAGCTGAAGCCTGCCCTAACATTTGCTGAACGTATGGAGCTGCATATTGGGAAATAACAGACTGGCTATTCTGTTGTGATTGTGGTTGTTGCGATGGGCCGCTCATATTCTCACCTTTGTATAAACACGCTCAATAGCATCGAAACCCAAATGCTCGAATAGTGCTCCAACATCTAATTTCAACTTAGTGGGCATGTAGATTCTCTGTACGCCGCGCTGCCACAGTGTCTTTTCAGCGTATTTGAATAAGTTTACTCCTATACGCCCCCTACGATAACTGGGGTGGATAAAAAATAGATCTGTATAAGCTGTAAGACTGTCTTTATAGTGCAGATGTGGCCGTATAAAACTAAGATGGTACCCTACCAAAACTCCGTCTATTCTGCATGTAACTATATGTAAGTTATGATTTTCTTCTGCTTCTTCATAACTAGCCATATCAGCATTAAGCTTAATCACATCTTTATTAGCAGCAATTTCTTCAAAGTGCATTTTAGTAAGCGCATGGGCATCTGCGTAACCTGTATGGAGAGTTTCTATGGCGTATATACAGCCTCCTACAGTTTCTTTAGGATAGTACTTATGAAGAGGTTTATCCTGCGGTGTTTCTAAACCTATGCACCCGGTATCTTTTTGAAAACTACCTAAAATTTCATATGCTTCACTAGCTGCTTCGGGACTTCCTTTTGGCGTATACATTATGTCTACACACAGTTTAGCTCCCCCAGGGTATTCTTTTTTTGTAGTTATAAAAAACCCTATCAGTTTAGTACCATTTGGTTCAAAAATACCCCAAAGAACCGAATGCCCGGTAAAAATATGCTCCAACAAACCGTCAATAGTTTGTCCAGCAGTAGAAGCTAGGTGCATTAAAATGCATAAATCTGGAAGTACCTGATGTATGTACCCTTTTGGAATCGTGGATATTTGATACTTGTTCATGCAGGTAACGCCCCTTCATCAACTTCTTTAATCTGCTTCTTGTTTCCGTGGGCTTTTTGGCGTACACGATCTAACATGGCATATAGTTTACTGGCACCGGAATCAGTAGAACCCCCACCAAGAGCACTTACTGCATCCGCTGGAACCACAAACTCCCCACTTGCAAGGCGCGCTGGTTGGTGCCCATTTATTGTGGCTGGAATATCATCACTTAGGCCAGTACCTGGCCCCTTCAGTAACTGCCCCCCATCTGAGTATCCACCTAACATACCCCCATCAGCACTTTTAATAATTGGAATCATATCCCGGCGCAATGTACGTAATTGATCCCCAGTAGCTATCCCTCCATGGGCATAGCCTATGTTGCCTTGAAATGATCCGGGCCCACTTAATGCACCTGTATAATTATAAGGCGTGCCAGCTGTATATCCCTGGTTAAAATATGCCTGCCCAGGTTGGCCAAAATTAGGATTACGAGTCTGATTGAATGCATATGGCCTAATTGTCGCAGGGCCCGCACCAGGCATTGTGTTTTGTTGCGAAGCAGCAGCCAGCATTGGGAGCCCGGCCATAGCCATGTTTTTCCAGTTATTTTTCGCAAAACCTAGGGCATTACTGCCGCTTCCTGTAACGCTATTAAATCCGGTGCCTATACTGGCTAATCTATCGTTTGCTGCTTGAAGTTGCTGCTGCGTGCTTGATAGTGAGTTTTGAGCTGATATACCTGCTTGAGTTACTCCAGGAGGAGAACTAATCCCTACTCCACTTTGAGCCCCTGAAAGAGCCCCTGTGGGATCTATAGTACTGCCCCAGCCTGTAGAAGCAGCTGTACTACCCCAATCTCCAGCCCCTGCTAAAGAATTAGCTAATCCCATACCCCCATAAGCACCGATACCGTCCATTAACCCTTGTTTAAGACTTCCTGATGTGGCATATCCTACAGCACCAACTCCACCAGCCATAAGTGCTGCTTCAAAAGGAGTTGCAGCACCGCCAGTCGCTACATCTAATGCTGCACCCGCTACCAAGGGCAGAACACCACTTAAAAAGCCTGCTTCAGGAAGTCCTGTTTTGGGATTAATAGTTAAAGAACCACCTTGTTTTTGGGCTAATGCTTGAAGTCCCTGAAGTTCTTTAGGCTCCATGTGGACCAACATACGGTCATTGCCGCGCCCTTGAGCAGCTAGTGTATGAGCTAGTTCAGGAAGTCCCATGGCAAACCCCTTAAAGTATGGCTGCAGTGTATCATTTTTAGGTGCATTCAGCACCACTGGCATATAGAGTCAATCCAGTAGTAGATGCTAGAGCATACATCAAATCCCCACTATTCATAATAGCCAGCCCAGGCCATTGGTATGATGTATAGGCCGCTACGGACTGGTGGTAAAGTAAGGCGTTAGTTGTAGCAACACCGCCACTAACTAAAAGGTATATATCAAATGTAGCTGAGGATGCTGTTGTATTGACCACATTAATGGATTTAACAATGGTGCGTGTATTTGCAGGAACTGTGTATACCAATGCAGCAGACGCAGTAAGGGCCATTTGACCGATTTTTACAGGTACTGCTGATTGATATACTGACATTAGAGTCCCATCCAGTTAAGAACGTTTGTGCTTTGTGCAACTATGGCGTTTTGGCTGTTAGTAGTATCTACAGTGCTAAAATATAACCGTAGTGCATTGAGTACATGACTCTGATGCTGTTGGCTATATTGCGCGGGGGCAGTAGGTAAGTTTGGTGCTACAGTTGTTCTTATATCTGCCATGGTCATCTGCGCCCATCGTTTTTAAGATCCAATCTTGTAGTACCCGCCTGCCATGCCACACCTAAACTATTAGATTCAATTTTAAACGCCATTTGTCTGGCACGCAGCCTAGTATAAACCTGCCCTGTAAACTGTTGGATAATGTACTCCGGCGCTGCTGCAAAATTGTTTGCACTAATTACTGTAGGAATATCTGCCGTACCTGGAGCAGCCCCAGAATTACTCCGTGGTATAAGGGTCATAGTAAGATATGGGTTACTTACATTAGAGCCGTTAAAATTTACATCAGGCAGCATTCTCCATACAAAACTAAAATGATCCCCACTTCCAACATCAAAGTCAGATGACAAAACATACGCGTCTATAGCCACAGGCGTACTACCAGAAACATCATCAACAGAAGATTCATGGTATAGAAGCCTGTTGTTATAGTCGGCTGCTAAAGGATATGGCTGAATGCCAGTATCTAACCATGCTGTCCTCCCCATAGTTCCGTAATACCAAGCATTATCCAGGTAATTATAAATAACATACTTATCTACTTGGGTACCATTACTACTAGCGCTTACATAGAACCACCAAACTTCGTTATACCCTTCATTGGCACCACAAAATACTTGATATGCCTGAGCTTTATTAAGGTCATCAAAGACATATTGGCGTAATGAACATGGCAGTGTAGACACTGTTCCGTTATACATGAAGAATTTCTCACGCCCCATCCAGTAAGTAACGTTATTAACTGTAATCATGGCATTGGGGGACATGATAGAGATGTTATCCATCAGCAGGAAAAATCCCCATACATATGGGTACCCTACATATTGCATTGAATATAGTGCAGAATCAGTCCATATTAAATTTTCCTGCCGTGTTGCTACACCCCCAACAATAGTAGAGCCGTTACTAAGCGGAAATTCTCCAGATTGGTTAGTAGTTGATGGAACCCA
>Ga0364880_10134_pt1 | contig 30647 bp, 27 predicted proteins | sample ExccelJu500001D3_5_FD_206927 | JGI IMG/M metagenome (GOLD analysis project Ga0364880, IMG submission 206927) | Enriched cells from Trout Bog Lake Hypolimnion, Wisconsin, USA - BchlTB.July30.5000.01.D3 | ecosystem: Environmental > Aquatic > Freshwater > Lake > Hypolimnion/Profundal zone | place... | reverse complement strand
GTCCATCCGCAACACTGAATTTGCCTCCACTTTTGTTTCTTTTTCTTTACCGGCTGAAGCGGCAAGGCCTATTAAAAACACAATGCCTAAAAAGCTGAAGAGAAACAGGCCAACGATAGTGGCCAATACAAATTTCAAAAACTGTTTCATTGTTTATTATTTAATGGTTCCCCTTTTAATGGGAGATAGAGCGAATATCTTTTGCTAATCAAGACGAGCGCCGGTTCGTTAAATTTTATTTGTTTGCAATTATAATACTTTTGAAAAGTATGAAGGATGTTTATTTATTACTTGGGTCGAACGAAGGGAAACCTGAAGAAAACCTTGCTGCCGCCTGTGCAAGTATAGCCGGGCAGTGCGGACCCATAGTTCAGGCGTCTTCGGTGTATGAAACCGAAGCGTGGGGATTGAAAGAACAGCCTAATTTTTTGAATCAGGCAGTATTGATTCGAACCGAAATTGCCCCGGTTGGACTGCTCCAAATATTAAAACAAACCGAGAAAGACCTAGGGCGAAAAGAAGCCGCTAAGTGGGGGCCGAGAGTAATTGATATAGATATCCTGTTTTACGGAAGCGAAATTATTGAGCAACCTGATTTAAAGGTGCCACACCCCTTTATTCAGGACCGACGGTTTACGCTGGTGCCGTTGGCCGAAATTGCGGCTGGTTTTGTTCACCCGGTTCTGAAGAAAACTGTAAGTGAATTGTTAGCGTTGTGTAAGGATTACTCTTTAGTTAATTTAAGGCGATAATGGAAACGATAAGCGGTTAAAGATATCAAATTCGGGTTATAATAAAGCAAAAAGATGAAAAATTAATTTATCTGATTATTTTTGTAGTGAAGTTGCAACTAATTGAGGCAAAAGATAATTCTTTTGACAAAAGTGAAGTACTTGGTGACCTTGGTTGCAGAAAGGAGGCTGGTTTGGTAATAAATTGATACCTCGACCCATTTAAAGCGGCTATGGAAAAGTGTCTTTTACAGGATTTCTTAATGATAGCCGGAGGCCCTTAATGCGTACAATTATTTTATAATAAATTAGTTTCTTATAAATGAATTAGTTATACATTACAAAAGCAGGGGGGGGGATACCTTTTTGGCGAAAATGGCTCGCAATTAATTGATAACCAATGGGTGTTTTTTTAAAAGGTATACCCCCCTTATGCCATTGACATAAGGATTTAGCCCGTTCTTTTAGCGTAGAGGGCCTCCTAACCTATATAACGGAGGCAATCCTAAGCAATATTTGCTCCATGTCATTGATTTCACCTCGTTATATGTTTAACTTTCCAGCATGAAAATTCTATCAGCAGAGCAAATACGGGCACTGGACAAATATACCATCGGGCATGAACCCATCTCGTCTGTTGATTTAATGGAACGGGCAGCTACAAAGTTTATGGAGGCGTTGGCAAACGATATCTCACAAGAAACAGCAGTTTATGTTTTTTGTGGTATGGGTAATAACGGCGGCGATGGCCTGGCTATTGCCCGTTTGTTGCTTGATGCCGGTTACAAATCGGTAAGGGTTTTTGTTGTTAAGCATAGTGCAAAGGCGAGTGAAGATTTTTTGATGAATGAAGGGCGGCTGGCTAAATTATTGCCGGTTCAATATATTGATTCTGAAACCCAGATTCCGGTTGTAGATAAAGAAGCCGTAGTTATTGACGCTATATTCGGCAGCGGTCTTTCAAGACCTGCGGATGGAATTGCCGCGGCTGTTATTGCCGCTATCAACAATTCAGGCGCATCGGTTTATTCGGTGGATATACCATCCGGACTTTATTGCGATAAGGTAAATGAAACCGGAGATACCATTATTCAATCAACTTCAACCTATACCTTTCACGCTCCCAAGCTGACTTTTTTGCTGGCGGATAATGCAAAGTATGTTTCCAGGTATGAGGTGTTGGATATTGGATTATCAAGGAATTATGAAAAAGACCTTGAAGTGAATTACGAGTATGTGGATGAAGCCCTGGTGGCGGGCTGGTTTCATAAAAGAGGTAAGTTTTCGCATAAAGGAACTTATGGTCACGCGCTAATTTCAGCGGGCAGTTATGGTAAAATGGGTGCCGCAGTTTTGTCGGTAGGCGCAGCGTTGAAAAGCGGCGCAGGTTTGGTCAGTACCCATATCCCCAAATGCGGTTACAATATTATGCAGGCTTCAAACCCTGAGGCTATGGTAATAAGCGATGAGTCGGAAAATGAGCTGACGGGTATGGTTGATTATTCAAAGTATTCAGCCATTGGCATTGGCCCGGGTATAGGAAAGACAGAAAGAACAGCCGATTTTGTTGAGAATTTGATGAAGGGATACCACAAGCCGATGGTAATTGATGCAGATGCACTTAATATCATTTCAGAGTTACATTACTTAAGAGAGCATATTCCAACGGGTTCGGTTTTAACCCCTCATCCCGGTGAGTTTAAACGTTTGATGGGGAACTGGAGCGATGACCTGGTTAAAATTCAAAAGCAAATTGATTTTTCAAAGCAACACCGTGTTACAATTGTTTTGAAAGGTGCTAATACTTCCATTTCGACCCCGGAAGGGAAAGTGTTTTTTAATAGTACGGGCAATCCCGGTATGGCCAAAGGCGGAAGTGGCGATGTTTTAACCGGCGTAATTACGGCATTGCTGGCCCAGGGATATTCAGCGGAACAGGCAGCAATTATTGGGGTATTTGTTCACGGCAGGGCCGGAGATATTGCGGCTGAGGTGTTGGGACAAACAGGGATGACCGCGCGGGATATTATTCAGTTTTTGCCCGAGGCTTTTGCGGTATTTGAGTGAGTACTCAGCAGGTGCCTTCGGGTTTTGTCTTAAAAGGAATATATGGAACCAAGAGGTCCCATATAAGAGGATAAGTGATGGTGTGATATTCCGGGAGGTCGGCTTTTTTTACCCATCGCACTTCTTCAATGTCCTCTTCGGTTTGTGGAATAAGTTTAGTTTGCCCGGGTACGGCTTTCATTTTGAACCAACTGGTTTCTTTCAGGCAGTTTTTGCCTTTCATCTTATAAGCGTGATATGTGGTACAAGGTTTTTCAATTACCGATTCAATTTTAACCCCGGTTTCCTCCTCCACTTCGCGGACGGCGCCATCAATAATTTTTTCATTCAATTCAATTTTGCCTTTGGCCATGTCCCATTTACCGCGTCTGAATATGAGGAGTAGTTCATCAAATTCATTGGTAACAATTCCGCCCCCTGCTATTACTATTTCAAGGTTGTCGAGTATCTGGCACATGGTTTCGCCCGGTTTGCAACAGGCAACAAATATGTTACCATGGGCTTCTTTGTCGAATAAAACCGCGGGGTTAGCCATAAAGTCTTTGATATCCTTTTCCTCGGTTAAAATCCGTTCAAAGTTTTTGTTTATTTGCGTTCGGTCGCCCGAAATAAGGACGAAGGAATCATTATAGTAAATTTTATAATTGCAGTACATATGATCTATAACAATGTAATTGCCCGTGAAGTTGCAGAGTATTTGCTGGAAATTAAAGCAGTTGTGTTAAATCCGTCAAATCCCTTTACCTGGGCCAGTGGTTTAAAAAGCCCGATTTACTGTGATAACCGCAAAACTTTGTCGTTCCCCAAGGTTCGTAATTTTATTAAAACTGCTTTTGTCGACATTATTGCCGATGAGTTTAAAGGCGTGGATGTAATTGCCGGTGTTGCTACCGCAGGTATACCGCATGGTGTGCTAATTGCCGACGTTATAAATAAACCCTTTGTTTATGTAAGGGACAAAGCCAAAGGGCACGGATTGGAAAACCTGATAGAAGGGAAAATAGAACAAGGTCAAAAAGTGGTAGTAATTGAAGACCTTATTTCTACCGGTGGTAGTTCGCTTAAAGCCGTAAGTGCGTTGAGAGAGGTCGGAACTGAGGTAATGGGTCTGGGCGCTATCTTCACTTATGGATTTCCTAAAGCAGATGAGGCTTTTGCTGAAGCCGACTGTAAATACTTTACCCTGTCAGATTATCCCACATTACTCGAAATTGCCATCAAACACGATTATGTAAAGGCTCATGAAAAGCAGACATTGCTTAAATGGTATCAGAATCCGGTGGAGTGGGGGAGTAAGTAGACATTCCCAAAATGCATGAGAAGATACTTAAGAATTAAGGCAAATATTATTCTACTTTTTCGGCCTAACGTAGTCGCGGGGCCACGTGCTTATTTGCAATAAATTATTTTCGGACAGGATTAAACCGGGATTATAAAATGAATTCATTACCTAAAATATTATCGGTGTTATTCCTCGGGTTTGTTTTTTTTAACGGCAACTGCCAGGCAACCGTTGGTTTGATACAAAATAATAGTGCAGAAGATGGTTACGAGTTATTTGCTCCCATAAGAGCTGATACAACCTATTTAATTGATAAATGCGGGCGGTTAATACACGAGTGGTCGAGTCCGGACCTGCCGGGTTTATCTGTTTATTTATTACCGGATGGAAATTTGCTTCGCACCGCTAATGTACCTAATACTACTTTCAGGGGCACCGGTGAGCAGGGGGGGGAGAATGGAGCTTTACAATTGGAACAACGACCTGTTATGGTCATATAACATTTCCAGCGATTCGGAAATTCAAAACCATGATGTTTATCCCTTGTCCAATGGAAATATACTGGTGGTAATTTGGGAAGCTATCAGCAGCGACTCAGCCATTGCAGCAGGGCGTAATCCTGCTTTGTTGCTTAGCACGCTGTACTCTGCTAAAATTGAAGAGATACAACCGGTTGGTACCAATCAGGCAAATATTGTTTGGCAATGGCGGTTATGGGACCACCTGATACAGGATTTTGATTCTACCAAAAGTCACTATGGTATTGTTGCCGCCCACCCTGAATTGGTTGACCTTAACTATGTGGGTTCAAATGTAGCCACTAAAGACTGGATCCATCCTAACGCAATAGCTTATAACCCGAATTTGGACCAGATAATTTTAAGCGCCCATAACCTGAGCGAAGTTTGGATACTGGACCATAGCACTACAACGGTTCAGGCAACCGGTCATAGTGGTGGTGCTCACAACAAAGGTGGCGATCTGTTATACCGGTGGGGGAATCCTCAGGTGTACCGACGCGGCACAGCAGCGAATGAGATGTTTTACACACAGCATACTGCTTACTGGATTCCTGAGGGATATCCTTATGCAGGTAGCGTTATGGTATTCAACAACGGCGTTGCCCGGCCCGGGGGAAATGCCTCATCGGTGGATATCTTTACTACACCGGTCGATTCAAATGGCAACTATCCAATAACAAGCGGTCAGGCCTATGGCCCAAACGCCCTGGCCTGGACTTATCCCGCAAATCCCGATACGGGTTTTTATAGCAATGTAATGGGTAGCGGTGAAATGCTGCCTAACGGGAATGTGGTTATTTGTGCTGCCACCACCGGCAATTTTTTCGAAATCGATACTAACAAAAATGTAGTTTGGAGGTATGTCAACCCCGTTAATGACGATACCATTTTGCCGCAGGGAGCTGTGGCAAACAATAATGCTTTATTCCGCTGCACGCAATACGGCCCTTCATTTTCGGGGTTTATCGGCGATTCCCTGATACCCATCAAACACATTGAAAAGAACCCCGTTTTTACCGCGTGCGACAGTACGGATTTAAATACCGGAATAACAATTGCAGGTGCTTATATGGATTGCCGGATTTTTCCGAATCCTGCTTTCGGTAAAGTTACGGTGGTCTTAAATGCGCCAACGGATGAAACTGATTATCAGCTCATCAATATGTTGGGTGATATAGTGGCATCAGGTCGTTTGTTGAGCAGCAAAAGCGATATTGAACTGCCTGAACTTATGCCCGGCCTGTATGTGTTGAAACTATCATCGGGCAACCGGTCAATACGAAAGAAAATTGTTATTGAGCGATAGGTTGTTTTGCTTTATTAATTTCAGTTTACCTGTTACATTCACATAGATAAAATTTAGTTTTACAAATGCGCAAAACCCTCCTTGCTTTGCTCGTGCTTGGTGCCTGTTATGTAACTTATGCCCAGCAAACTTTAACTGGTTATGTTGACATGCATTGCCATCCAAGGGGCGATCTGGCTTATGGAACTCAGTTGTTTTACGGGGCGCCTTATGGCGATATATCTGTGGCATTAGGCAACTGCAAGGCAGACCATAGTAAAAACATACTACGGGCCCAACTGGCTAAACAAACCGAAACATTGAACGACAAAAACTGGAAAGATGGCAAAGCGGGCTATCCCAATTTTGTTACATGGCCCAGTTGGTGCTCAACCTTGCATCAACAAATGTGGGTTGACTGGATTGAACGCGCACATAAAGAAGGCGGATTGAATATTATGGTGGCCCTTGCGGTAAGTAATCATTGTATAGCCTCGGCGGCCAAGTGCGTGGGGCCTGATGATGACGAACAGGTAATGCTCAATCTTATTCAGGGTATTAAGGACCTGGTGGCTCATTCCTCTTTTATGGAAATAGCTTTAACCCCGCAGGATGTAAGGCGTATAGTGGCAAAAGGAAAACTGGCAGTTATTTTGGGTAGTGAAATGGATAATATCGGTAATTTCTATTCACCCGCCGACCATTATAAAGCTAATTTTAATCCTACACCGACTAACGAACAAATACAGGCTGAACTAGATAAACTTTGGGATCTTGGGTTGAGGTATATCTTTCCGGTGCATTTAATGAATACCGTTTTCGGCGGAACTGCCTTGGGCATGAGTACCCTGAATGTGGCTAATAAGTTTACTACCGGTTTTGAGTTTGTGCCCGAGCAGGTAAATACCAAAGAAAGTGGCATCGCTTTTCATCTCGAAAATCCAGGCATAGGGTTAAACCCGCTTGCCAAAATGTTTATGCCTTTTCTGCTGCCCAAAAATATCAATCCGGGTAAAAAAGGCAATTACAGTTATTGGGATACTATGCCGGGGTTTGGGCATCGCAATTCGCTTGGCCTTACCGAGCGAGGGAAATTTGCCATAAACTACATGATGAAAAAGGGATTTATGATTGATATTGACCACATGAGCGAAAAAATGACAAATGAAGTATTGGATATGGCTATTGCAAACGATTACCCGGTTAATAGCGGGCATAATGGCCCGCGCGGTTATGCAGGTGCTGAGGGTGGCCGGACGCTAAAACAATATGCTCAACTAAAGCAGTTGGGTGGCATGGTAGGTTTAGGCCACGGCGCCAATGCCAGCGATTTTGTAAAAACATTTCACCAGGTAGCCCAAATAATGGGGTATACGCACATGGCTATTGGCACCGATGTTGGAGGGTTTTCTGCCCTGCCTCAACGAGATACCAGTATCAAATTAGTGTACGACAACACTTTTACCCGCTGCAAAACCGGTAACCGTAGCTGGGACATCAATGTTGACGGTGTAGCCCATTACGGCCTTTGGCCCGACTATATTCGTAGCTGGGCGCTGGCGGGTATGACGGATAAAGAAAAGCAGGTGTTTATGAGTTCGGCCGAACAATTTACCCAAATGTGGGAAAAATGTGAGCTGAAGAAAAAGCAGGTAATTAATTAATAGCCTGCATCAACTTCTGGCTATATTATTGTTGTCAGGATAAAGTCATGTAAATCAGCCGCAAAACATTTTATCTTCGTCGCTTTTTAGGGAGAGAATCATTTGTGGAACGCTAACAACAGTCCTAACTTTGAGTGGATGGAACTAAATGAAAAGGAAATTGCCGGGTTTTCGAAGTTAAACAAGCGGGATAAAATATATTGGCTTGCCAAAAACTTTTTGTATGCTAATCCGGTGGAAGTACTAAAGGAGTTTGCAGAGTACTGGCACGATAATGTGGAGGCGCAAAAGTTGCTGGATGGATTTAGCGAAAATACGCTTACTAACTTTCCGGTGCCTTTTGGAATTGCCCCGAATTTTAAAATAAACGAAACCATTTACGCCATACCCATGGTAACCGAAGAAAGTTCGGTGGTGGCCGCTGCTTCAAATGCTGCTAAGTTTTGGTTGAGCCGGGGAGGATTTAAAACGGAAGTATTGTCAACTAAAAAAGTTGGCCAGGTACACTTAATTTATCACGGTGATAAAAGTAAGCTGTTTACTTTTTTCGGTGAGATAAAAAATGATTTAAAGAAGGGTGTTCAGCACATTACTACCAAAATGGAGGAAAGGGGTGGGGGCGTAGTGGACATGGAATTAATCGATTTCAGCCATCTCGAGCCCGACTACTATCAGATACGCGCCTACTTTGAAACGGTGGACAGTATGGGCGCTAATTTCATCAACTCATGTCTGGAAGCTTTTGGGCGTGAGTTTGTTGAATTGGTTAACCTCAGCACTGTTTTTACCGATAAGGAGAAGGATATCGAAATTGTAATGTGCATTCTCTCCAACTACACGCCGGAATGCATTGTGCATGCGGAGGTAAGCTGTAAAGTTGAAGAGCTTGGCACCTTTGATTATGGCAATGTTAGTGCTGAAGAGTTTGCCTGGAAATTTCAGCGGGCGGTTAATATTGCCCGCATTGACCCTTACCGGGCCACTACGCATAACAAAGGTATTATGAACGGCATCGACTCGGTAGTGATTGCCACCGGTAATGATTTCAGGGCGATTGAGGCCTGCGCTCATACTTACGCTTGTCGCGATGGTGTTTATCGCAGTCTTTCTGAATGCAAAGTTGAAAACGGCATATTTACTTTTTGGATGAATATACCGATAGCAATAGGCACGGTCGGTGGGTTAACTTCTCTCCACCCGCTGGCAAAGCGCTCATTGGAGTTGTTGGGTAACCCCAATGCTAAAAAGCTAATGGAGATTGTGGCTTGCGTGGGGCTGGCGCAAAACTTTGCCGCTATCCGTTCACTGACGACAGTGGGTATACAGGCCGGGCACATGAAAATGCACCTTACCAATATACTGGCCAGTATGCAGGCTAACGATGACGAGGTAGCAAAAGCTAAATCATTTTTTGCTGATAAGGTGGTAAGTGTCTCAGCCGTGCGCGAGTTTTTGGAAAAACTGCGAACAAAATCGTAGAAAAATGAAGCTTAAGGTAACGGCTCAAAATAATGTCGAATCATTTTACGGTCATGGTAAGTTGTTGATTACCGGCGAGTATTTTGTACTGGATGGTGCCAGGGCGTTGGCGGTGCCAACCCGGTTTGGTCAGGGCTTGCGGGTTACCACTTTGCATGCAGCCGAAAACATACTATACTGGGTTGCCCTCAACAATCAAAACAAACCCTGGCTAAACCTCGTTTTTGATACCACCGACTTTACCTGTATCAACTCTAAACAAGAAGAAGCCGACAGGCTGAGTTCGATTTTGCAGGCGGCCCGCAAACTCAATCCTGATTTTTTAACCGGTAAGCAAGATATTGCCGTTGAAACAAGACTGGAGTTTCCCAATGCCTGGGGCCTTGGAACCAGTTCAACACTTATTTACTGCCTGGCTAATTGGGCGAATGTGGATGGATACGAGTTATTGAAAAATACCATCGGCGGCTCAGGTTATGATGTGGCTTGCGCCGGGGCCGATGAAGCTATCATTTACCAGTTGAAAAACCATTTTCCGGTTACAGCGCCTGTTCGTTGGCAGCCTGTGTTTAAAGAGCACTTATTTTTTGCATACCTGGGCAAAAAACAACTTTCTTCTGAAGCGATTCAATATTACAAAACAAAACTGCACGATAAATCGTATGCTATTTTCGAATTGAACAGAATTACCGAAGCGATGTTGAAATGCCAGGATCTTGCCAGTTTCGAAACGCTGGTAAACGAGCATGAGGACCTGGTAGCTTACCAGCTAAAGATGACCAAAGTAAAAGAGCGTCTGTTTGATGATTATGTAGGTACTGTAAAATCTTTAGGTGCCTGGGGCGGTGATTTTGTGATGTTGACAAACAGTGGCGGTGTTGATGATTTGAAAGCCTGTCTGAAAGAAAAAAACATTAGCATTGTTTTTGGTTGGGATGAATTAATATTTTCGAAGTAAAATAAACAGCATGGAAGAAATTAAAAAAGTTACCTGGAGAAGCCCTTCAAACATTGCGCTGGTAAAGTATTGGGGAAAAAAGAGTGGCGTTCAGATTCCGGCGAATCCTTCTATCAGTTTTACTTTAGAACATTGCTACTCTGAAACCAGTGCAACACTGGTAAAAAAGCAAAGCAAGGGAAAAGATATTGAGCTTCGTTTTTATTTCGATGGTAAGGAAAACATGGCTTTCCGGCTACGGATGCTCAAGTTTTTTGATATGATTGCCAAGGACTTTCCCATTCTGCAGCAATATGGTTTGTTTATTCACTCTACAAATTCTTTTCCCCACTCTTCAGGTATAGCATCTTCCGCCTCTTCTATGAGTGCACTGGCTCTTTGCCTTTGCGACTTGCAGAACCAAATGGATAAAAAGAAAGTCACTAAAGATAAATTTTTGCAAAAAGCTTCGCACTATGCTCGCCTGGGTTCTGGCAGTGCAGCGCGTTCAGTTTATCCTCTAATTTCGGAGTGGGGTAAGGCTAAAGGTGTGGCCGGTTCGTCCGATGAGCACGCTATTCCTTTCGAAAAATTTCTGCATCCTACTTTTAAAACTTTCCAGAACACAATTTTAATCGCCAGCAGTGCAGAGAAAAAAGTGTCAAGTCGTATTGGTCATTCCTTAATGAAAAATAATCCTTTCGCCGCACCGCGCTATGCACAGGCTAACAAAAACCTGCGCGACCTTATTGTGGCTTTAAAGAAAGGCGATTTGGAGAAATTTGGCAGCATTGTGGAAGATGAAGCTATGACCCTGCATGCATTAATGATGTGTTCCTCGCCGTCGTTTATTCTATTGGCGCCCTCTACGCTTAGCATGATCGAAAAAATCAGGAAGTTCAGAGAAGAAACCAAACTTCCTGTATATTTTACACTTGATGCTGGTCCGAATATACATTTGTTGTATCCCAATAACATTAAGCGCAAAGTTGACAGTTTCATTTTCGCAGAATTGGAGAAGTATTGCGAGCAGGGAAAAATGATTCATGATAATGTAGGTAAGGGGCCTTTTAGTGTAAAGTAGACTCTGGTTTTTCCTTTAACCAGGAGTTACTGGCTTCCTTTAAACTGATGATTTCAACTTCATTAAGCGCATAGTTCAAAGTGCACTATTCATGGCCATAAAACCTTTACACAAAATATTCTATTCCAAGGTTCTTTTATTTGGAGAGCAAATCATCAATAAAGGGGCCATGGGGCTCGCCGTTCCTTTTGAACATTTTGATGGGGTACTGAAGTTTGCAGGCAAGGGGCCCAGCGAGGCAGCAGTTAAATCCAACGAATCGTTATGCGGTATTGCCAATTACATCATCCATCATAAAGTACTGGGGCCGTTATACGATACCAACCTGTTTTTGGACGATTTAGAGAAGGGATTGTATTTCGATTCCAATATTCCCCAGGGTTTCGGTTTGGGTAGCTCGGGAGCATTGGTGGCCGCTGTTTATTACCGGTACCGAAAAGGAAAAAAGAAAAATTATGTGGTCAGCGAACTAAAACATGAGCTGGCTGAAATTGAAAGCTATTTTCATGGTAAAAGCTCTGGCCTTGACCCGATTGTTTGTTATTTGCAAAAAGCTGTGCTGATATCGGATGGCGAAGTTGCCGAGGTGTTCGATTTACCTAAAAGCACTAAAGCCGTGCTGAAGATGTTTTTGATTAATACGCATATTGAACGAAAAACAGCGCCATACGTTAATCTCTTTCTTGAAAAATGCGAAGAGCCGAAGTTTATGAAAACGGTTGAGAAATCTTTAATACCCGCTAACAACTTGGCCATTAACGCCTTTCTTCATAGGAAACACGCCGAACTGATGAAGTGCATTAAAATCATCTCGCAGTTACAAATGGACTTAATCCCTGAGTTCATACCCAAAGCCTTTCATGAAGCCTGGAAGCAAGGACAAAAGCACAATGAGTATCATCTCAAAATATGCGGTGCCGGAGGCGGGGGCTTTATCATTGGCGTGGCAAAAGCCGATGCTGATTTGTCAATTCTATTAGCTGGTATGGAGGTGATTGAATTAATGAAATTTTAACGGGCGCTAATTTATCTCGAAACCGGCCGTTCGAAGATCGTCCCAAAATCCCGGGTATGATTTGTTGACTACTTCGGGGTTTTCAATATCAATAGGACCCAATAGGCCAAGTGGCGCAAAACTCATGGCCATCCGGTGATCGTTGTAAGTCTTCACTGGCAATTGCGGCGAGGCAATTGCACCTTTTAGCTGGTAAAATTCATACATCTCCGAATAATCAAAGTTGATATTCAATTTGCCTAATTCACACTTCAATGCCGCGACTCTGTCTGTTTCTTTAATTTTTAAACTCTCAATGCCCGAAAATGTACCATAAACTCCACCGGCCGCAAACATTACGGCAAAGGTTTGGGCCAGGTCGGGGTTATCCTTAAAATTAAGCTTCATCATTTTTGGATGGTCCTTGCTTACCTTTTTTAATATACCACCTTGCTCGTTAAATTCGGTATGCACTCCAAAACGTTTCATCCAATCGGCCATTACACGATCTCCCTGACTCCAGTTATCCCTCAACCCTTCAATAAATATTTCGGCTTCGTCTGCTAAAAAAGCGATGGAGTACCAGTATGACGCAGACGACCAATCGGCACCTACTTCGTAAGTTGAAGCTAGGATTGAGCCATGCCGAATTGTAACAGAGTTCTGCCCCCACTCATGCTGTATGCCAAATTGTTCAAGCATACTCAAAGTCATTTCGATGTATGGCTTTGATACCAATTCAGTGGTAAAATTCAGCCTAAGGCCGTTAGGCAAAAACGGGGCTATAAGTAAAAGGGCTGTAATAAACTGGCTGCTTATATTGCCTTCGATGAAAGCTACATTGCCTGCTTTGTTGGTATCAATTGGTACAACTTCAACAGGCGGAAACCCCTCATCTGCCACATAACGAATATCGAATCCAAGTTCGCGAAGTGCATTTACGAGGGGAGCGATGGGACGTTGCAACATGCGCTCTCCGCCGGTAACTATTTTGCATTGGTTAGTTGCCGCAAAGTAAGCGGTTAAGAAGCGCATGCTGGTTCCAGCATCTAAAACATCAGCTGTTTTATCCCCGGCCGCCAGCAATTCAATTAGTCTTTGGGTATCGCGGGCCGTTGAAAGATTTTCTATTTTTAACGTGTTTCCTGATAAAGCGTTCAGGATTAGCGCACGATTGCTCTCGCTCTTTGAGCCCGGAATCCGGATACGGGTTTGTATCTTCTTTGTGGGGTGGCTTACCTTTACAATACTCATTTACAAAGCGAATTGTAATAATTCAGTGATTCTATAACCAGTTCTTCTTCAACGGTGTTATTGATAGAATAGTTACCAATGTTCTGCAATAAAGTAAATTGCGTGGTCTCGTGCTCGTTTTTCTTATCCTGTTTTATCAACGCCATTATCTCAGTTATATGCCCTTGCGGTATTGCGACTAATTTGAAGTAACGTTTTATAGCTGATTCAATTTCATTTAAGTCTTCCTTATTTAATAGTCCCTTTTTTAACGACAAAAAACTTTCCGCCAGTATGCCAACAGCAACTGCTTCGCCGTGCAGCAAAAATGCTTTTTCATTTTTTAGCGACCAGCTTTCAATGGCATGGCCAACTGTATGCCCGTAATTGAGGGCTTTACGAACCCCTTTTTCACTGGGGTCTTGCTCCACAATTGCGGATTTAATCTTGATGTTTTTCACTACCACCTCGGGCCATTTATCGTTGGTTAAGCCTGACCGGGTGATTTCGAAAAAAGACTCTCTGTCTGCAATCAGGTAATGTTTAATTACCTCAGCAAAACCCGATATTAATTCTCGTTGTGGCAGCGTTTCTAATAAGCAAGTAAAAACAAAAACGGCTTCCGCCTCGGAGAACTGACCCAGTTGGTTTTTGAATCCCATAAAATCAACCCCTGTTTTACCGCCAACACTGGCATCTACCATAGCCAGTAACGTTGTTGGGATATTGATGAAAGCGATACCTCGTTTATAGCACGAGGCTGCAAACCCACCTATGTCGCTAATAACTCCCCCACCTAAATTGATCAATAAGCTCTTTCGGTCGGCGTTGGCATTTGTTAACTCTTCCCAGATAATTTCGCAGGTTGAAATGGTTTTATGTTTTTCACCCGACTGAATTTGTATCAGGACATGTGCCGGTAGGCATGTTTTTACGAAGGGATAGCAATGTTGTAAAGTATTTTCATCCACCAAAACAAAACAAGCCGAAAATGGCTGTTGAAGAAATCGGATTAGCTCCTGCAAAGAATCTTGAGTAATAAATATCCGCTCGCTTGAAAGTACATTCATATCACCTCAAATTTAAACCGAAATCGGAGATAATCAGACTAGAATTCCATATCAAACTTAAGTGGGAGTTTATAAGTTACTTTAACCGGTTTACCATCTTTCATGGCTGGTGTAAACTTTAATTTGCGTGCCAGATTTACGCAACGGGCATCGGTTTTGGCGTTTATAGATTTCAACACCTTTACGTCTTCGACCTTACCCTGCTCATTAATTACCAGTTCCAGGGTTATTTCGGGATGGTCATCGCTTTCTTCACGCTCCTGCCATTTAACACTGGGATCATCAATACTGTCGATAAATAACTTTGCCAAGGCTTTCGTCCCTCCCGGGTAAGCAGGCATTTGATCAACCTGTAGTGTTGCCTCTTTCCTCTGAATGGATTGGGATTGAAGGCAACCCGACATAAAGACAAGCACTATAAGGGGTATTTTTTTCAATACAAATAATTTAATTGCGTTTATATGAACGATGCCAAACATATAGGCAATTTTAGTGCCAAATGCCGGACCACTTTAGTGAGAGGGGCCTGCCGCTCTCTTCTGGTTTAAAACGGTCATCATACTATCGCAATCTTTATTGTCAGGATCGGCCATTTTATAAATGTTCAGTATCTTTTCTGCTACGTCCAGTTTGTCTTCATATAGTTGCCCACCACCAATTGAGTAACAGGCCAGGGATATAAACCCAAGCAGCCTTTCGCTCATAATGTCGGTCTTCTTTTTAGCGTTCAGTTCAGCAATTTGTTTCTTCCACCAGGCCAGGTCCTGTTTCTGGAAGGCATAAATAAACTCACTCTTTTTATCCTGTTCGGTTTTTAGTTTTTCGGGGGTGATAGTTACCCTCTTTTTATCATAATTCTCAACGGTTCCGGTATTCAAAAATGTGAAAGCGTCTTTAAAGACATCTGCCGTAGGAAACTCGTGCTTGCCTTTCCACTCAATCAAAAAATGTTTAACAGTCGGGTCTTTCAATTCTTGCTCGAATAAAACAAGGTCGGTGTAGTTCATGTCTCTTTGCCCCGCAAAACCCAGAATTGATATAGGATGTGTAGGTTGCAAATCAACTTTGGCGCCGGCATAAATGATGGTCGAAATTTCAGGATTCGCCTCGCCGCTTAGCAAAGCCACTTTGGCACCGCCGCTAAAACCACAGAGGGTAATTTTTGAAGGATTAACTGACAAACGCGATTTAACTTCGTTAAACAAGTTATAAGCAATAGCCTTGGTTTGCTCAAGCGGTACTCCGTTTTTTGAGGAATTTGAACCCACTAAAATATAGTGATATTCATCTGCCAGGCTGTGATAAAGATTAAGCGGCAGGCTGCCATCGGCATGGGGGTCGAAAAAAATGATAACCGGCAATTTTGAAGTGTCAGTATAACCATGGGGCAAATACAAAGCGAAAGTTTCACCGGCATCCATGTGTAACGCAACAGTAGGAATTACCTCGCCTATCTTAAAACTGTCTTTGGGTTGAACCATATTGGCAGCAACAGCAGGTTCAGTGGTTTGGGTGGAATTATTATGCTCGCCGCACGAGGTTAGAAGGCCCGCAAGGGCAATTAATAGAACTCTTACCATAAAGTAAAAAGGACTTTTGTTTATCCTGCGGTAAAACTGCTAATTATTGATTGAATATTTTAAGAATCCCGGTTGAAATAAGGGTACCGTCTTCCGATTTATCGTATACCAATACTTTATAAGTACCCGGGTCATAAAAAACTGCCTCCTCCCAGGCATAATTCCATCCTGCCTGTACATCCTGTTCAATCGTGTTGTTATAGGTTTCCTTCCCATCGTCGCTTAAACTGAAAATTTTATAAAGCACTTTTGAAGTACCCAGCCCTTCCTTATTTTTTAGTAAAAAGGTAATAGTTCCACCCTCAGCGCTTATTGAAAACTCATTAGCCGGATTTTTACAGGTTCCATCTTTGTTTACTTCCCGGCAAAATCTGAGATTGGTTTGGCCGTATAATAAACCGGTGATGAAAATTGCAAAAAGGCTCAGTAAAGTTACTTTCATCGGCTTATTTTCAATCTAAACAAGGGAGTATTTGCTTGCTACTGTAAGATAAGGTAAACGATTCGAAAAAGCAAATTTTAAACCGGCATTAATGAGCAGGGAAAACGAAATTGGCCTCGCGTAAACAGTCTTCAAAAGCAGGTATTTTAAAGCTATCGCCTAGCTGCTCTTCATTAAAATAGTTCAACAGGTTTTCAGTAGACATATTGCCTATCAGGTCGTCCTCCGCCATCGGGCAACCGCCATAACCTTTTATGGTAGAATCAAACCTGCGGCAACCGTTTTGAAAAGCTGCATCTAATTTTACTCTCCAGTTATGGGGTGCTGTATGCAAGTGGGCTCCAATTTCGAGTTTTGGGAATGCGGGTATAAGCGTGGAAAATAAATAGCTTATGTTTTTGGGCTCGCCTATCCCCACGGTATCACTTAGCATAAAGGTTCTAATATCCAGTTTAGCAAGCTTTTCAACCCAGCTTTCAACAATCTGCGGGTTATAGGGGTCTCCATACGGATTCCCAAAGCCCATGCTGATATAAATAATTAACTCCTTATTGAATTTATCACATAACTCGCGGATATGCTTTACCCGCTCTACCGACTCTTCAATGGTTGAATTTGCATTGCGCTTTTGAAAAGTTTCAGAAACTGAAAAAGGATAGCCCAGGCAGTCAATCTGGGGAAACTCACCCGCATCCGTAGCTCCCCGCTCGTTGGCTACAATGGCTATTAATTTAGAGATCGAATTATTTAAATCCAAACCATCCAGAACGCTGGCGGTGTCAGCCATTTGTGGTATCAGGTCGTGTGATACGAAGCTGCCAAAGTCAATGGCATGGTAACCTACCTTCAACAATTTGTTAATATAGGCAATCTTTTTTTCGGTTGGAATAAATTCTTTAATACCCTGCATGGCATCGCGGGGGCACTCTACTATCCTTATTTGTTCCTTGCTCACGGTTCAAACCTAAACAAAAAAGATGAAATATGGTTTTAGAAGCTTTTACAAAGGTTGCTATTTTAATACTTCATTAAATAATTGCTAAAGCCCTCAGGAAATGGCTTTTATCCCATTTTCTTTCTAATCTTGTTTTGTGATTTTAGTAAATAACAGGGATAGCAATGATCCCTATCTTAATCTTGCTATTGAAGAGTTTCTGGTCCGCAATCTTAATTGCGAGGATGAAGATTATCTGATGTTGTATATCAATGAACCCTCCATTGTTTTGGGTAAAAATCAAAGCATATACAAAGAGGTTAACTTTGAATTTTTGCGCAATGGACAGCTAAAGTTAGCCCGACGAATTACTGGTGGTGGAACCGTTTACCATGATGAGGGAAACCTTAATTTTTCTATTGTTTCAAAGTTTTCAGATAATAAGGTGAACAACTACGGTTATTTTAATAACCCGGTGATTAATACTTTAGGGCACGCGGGCATAGAAGCAAGCATGGACCATTGGAACAATATTCTTTGTCGCGGGAAAAAAATATCGGGTAGCGCCCAATTTACTAACCGGAAGAACATTTTGAGTCATGGTACGGTACTGTGGAATGCTAACCTGGCTGTCTTGCGGGCATGTTTAAAGGATAATCCTTTTAAGGTGGAAAGCAATTCGGTAAACTCGGTTAAGAGCGCAGTACTTAACCTGGAAGAAATAAGCGACCGCTTCTCCTCGGCTAAAGAATTAAAACAATTTTTTATTGAGCAGTTAAGTGCCCTTAAGAAATTTGAGTTAACAGATAAGGATTGGGCCGAAGTTGAAAGGTTACGCAATGAAAAATTTAGAACATTTGAGTGGATTTACGGACGAAGCCCAGCTACCAAAATAGAAAAACACGGCACTATTATTGAGGTAGAAGAGGGCCTCATTACTTTCTCAATTGGAAGTATTACGTTACCTCCTTTGAAGGGCACGAAATATGAATTTCAGACATTGAGAGATTTGTTAGAAAAGGAACCGAACGGGGCAGTTCTGCTTTCCGAAATATTTTAATTAAGGATGTGTGCCATCTGCTGGCAATTCGTTTCCAGGTAACTGGTCGGCTTTCTTTCCCTTCTTTCCTTTTTTAGCGGGTTGAGCTCCCAAGGCCTCGTCCAAAGACTCAGGCACTTTTTTCCCTTTGTACTTTGGGTTTTCACTCCATTCAAAAACGCGTGTTCCATCAATGTATTTGGCAACAAAAGCATCATGGATGCCTAGTTTGCGAATATCAGCTACAAACTTTAAGGCAGTTTCCTGGTCGGGGAATGAACTGATTACGTAGCGATTCATGCCATTTACATCCTCGTAACCAATATAGCGGGCTTGTTCAAAAGATTTATTCACGTTCAGGCCACGATACATTCCTAATTGCACTTTATAAACGGTTCCTTTCGGTGTATTTTTCATATCAGAGGCTTGTGCGGTGGTAGCTGCTTCTTTCAACTTATCATTTTCCTCCTGTAGTTTGGTGGCATGTTCATCCTGCTCAGCTACCCGCTTTTCCATGTCGGCTTCATTGTCCTGGGCAGCTTTTAAATCAGCCCTTAAACGACCCATTTGAGCATCGCTGGAGTCTTTGTCAGCCCTTAATGCATCCATCTTAGCTTTGTATTCCTCAGGATGTTTCATATAGTTCTTCAATTCATCTTTAATGTGCTTGGCTTCATCCTTTGAAAGCTTTTGTGCGTATCCAATATTCATCAGCAAGGCAACAAACAGGCTTAAAAAAATTCCCTTTTTCATTTGGTTCGGTTTTTGTTTTTAATGGGCAAACAGCAATTCGGTTTTCGATTATCCGAATAATAATTGCAATCAAATGATTTTTGGGCGAAATAAAAAATGAAAATTGGAACACTTAATATATGCAGGTATGTTTACATTGCGCCCAATTAGACACCTACAAGCCAAGAAAGAGGAAAAATGCATCAACTAGAGAACAGTTTTTTAAAAGTGGTTGCCCGTGAACATGGTGCTGAACTTACTTCGATAATCGATAAAAGGAATAACATTGAACACCTTTGGCAGGCCGATCCGCATGTTTGGGGATACCATGCGCCCGTACTTTTCCCGGTTGTGGGAAGAAACCTGAATGATGAAATTGACATTGAAGGTCAGAAATTCAGGTTAGAAAAACACGGTTTTGCCCGCAAGGCCAATTTCCGTTTGTTAGACCTAACCGAGACAAGCATCGTTTTTTCTTTAAAGAACAATGAGCAACTTCAAAAAATATATCCATATAAGTTTGAATTTCTAATCAGGTATAAGCTTGTGGAAAATACGCTTGTGGTTTCTTACGAGGTAATTAATAAGGATATTAAAGATATTTACTTCCAGATAGGTGGGCATCCGGCCTTTTCGGTCCCATTCACGGAGGGAGAGCACTATGATGATTACTATCTGGAATTTGAACATACTGAAAAAGCGGCAAGGTATTATATTGACAAGAATGGTTATTTTGACGGTAAGAAGGATGTAGCGCTCTCAAACACCAATACCATTCAATTAAAAGCTGGTATGTTTAAAGATGATGCCCTGATTTTTAAAAGTCTGAAATCTCATAAAGTTACCCTTAAATCAAAAAACCACAGGCGCTACGTGACAGTTGACTATAAGGATTTTAATTACCTGGGCCTTTGGGCTAAAGTAGGAGCCCCGTTTGTATGTATTGAACCGTGGTTAGGCTGCGCCGATACCGTCGATAAACCTACTGAGTTTAAAGATAAAGAGGGTGTTATTAAGCTCGAAAAAGATGGAACTTTCAGAGTTTCATTTAAAATTGAGGTAGGTTGATAAAAAATTCGAACGACTGTTTGAATTTTCGATTTTTTTAGCTGTAACTTCGTTGCTGTATTTGAGTGCTCATGTGTGCTTGGGTTTGGTTAGTTGATATGACAACAACGCCATGCCTCACGCTCGCGTTAATTGTTTAACACCAGAACAAAATCATATGCAATCATCACATCAAACAACTCACCAGGAAGAAGTTGATGTTTTAGAGGACGTAGACATTGAAAATACGCTCATTATTCATAACGATGAGGTAAATACTTTTGACTGGGTGATTGAAACCCTGGTAGAAGTTTGTAAACACACCTGGGAGCAGGCCGAACAATGCGCTTATATTATACACCACAAAGGCAAGTATGCTGTAAAACATGGCGACTTTAATATTCTTAAACCCATGAAGGACGCAATTACCGACAGGGGCATTGAAGCAACTATTCAATAATAGAATTCTCAACCTACTTTAATCATGGGACAATACTTTAACGCCGAGCATGAATTGTTCCGTCAATCAGTCCGAGACTTTGTTCAGAAAGAGATAGTGCCTAACGTAAATCTATGGGAAGAAGAAGAAAAAATTCCCCGGGAGGTTTTTAAGCGCATGGGCGACCTTGGTTTTTTAGGAATTAATTTCCCCGAAAGCCTGGGGGGAACGGATAATAATTTTTGGTATAGTGTTGTTTATCTGGAAGAACTTGCCAAGGCTACTTTTGCGGGCCTTTCATCTTGTGTAAGTGTTCATCAGTATATGGCTACCAACCATATTCTACGCGCAGGCAGCGATTACCTGAAGGAGAAATACCTGAAACCTTCCATTAATGGCTCATTTGTCGGTAGTATCGCTATTAGTGAGCCGGGAGCCGGCAGCGATGTTGCTGCCATTCGCACCACTGCAACGCGTGAGGGCGATTACTATATCATTAATGGAAGTAAAACATTTATCACCAACGGTTACTACGGCAACTTCGTAAACGTAGCCGTTAAAACCGACCCGGCTGCAGGATTGGCTGGTGTAAGTTTAATAGTAGTAGATGCCGGCACGCCGGGATTTACCCGTAGCAAGCTAAAGAAGATGGGCTGGAAGTCGAGTGATACTGCAGAATTGTTTTTTGACAATGTAAAGGTACCGGCGGCCAACCTGGTAGGACAGGAGGGAAGAGGTTTTTTCTATATCATGGAAAGCTTTCAGTTGGAACGACTCGTGGCGGCTATCATGGCTACCTCGGCTTGTGAGCATAAAATTGAAGCCACATTGGAATACATGCATCAACGGAATGTGTTCGGTAAACCAATTGACAAATACCAGGCGTTGCGCCATAAAATGGCAGACTTAATTACTGAAGTGGAAATTACCAAGCGTTTTACCTATTATTGTTGCGACCTGTTTGAGCGTGGTATTTTTGCGGTGAAGGAATGCAGTATGGCTAAAATGAAAGCCACAGAATTAGGCAAGCGTGTGGCTGACGAATGCCTTCAAATGTTTGGTGGCTATGGTTACATGAGTGAATACAGCATGGAACGCGCTTATCGCGACGCCCGGGTGGGCACTATTGTTGGAGGAACCACTGAAATAATGAAAGAAATTATTTCTAAAATTGCCATCGACGGGGTAAACTATGAATCGGCATACAAGGCTGGTAAAGCTAACGACACCGGCGAAAAGGGAGCTGTAAAAGCCGAGAGAATAAACCCGGCAACGGGTCCTGAAAAAGTAAATCAAAATCCGAATAATATTTCTTCACAACAAAACCAAAACGGAAAAATGGCAAATCCAGAAACAGCTAGAGACATCATTTATTCACTGCCTACAAGACTTAAAGCAGACAAAGTAGACGACAGCGCTACACACAGATTTCATTTCGTACTGGACGGACCTACCGGTGGCAACTTTACTGTTACCCTGGAAAATAAGAACGTAACTGTACTGGATGGACTGGTTGATACTCCGACCTGTGTTATTACTACTAAAGCTACTGATTACGAAGATCTGGAATTAGGCCGGGGCAATCCTCAAATGATGTTTATGATGGGCAAAATTAAAGTAACCAACCTGGGTGAGGTAATGAAGTTCGTTACTTACTTCCATCGCGTAGTGGGAAATTAAATACACCAGTTTTATATTTGAAACGCATTCACCCGGTGGTGAATGCGTTTTTAGTTTATTCCAGGTGAGTAAGCGTTAAAGGAGATTCCTATTACTTATTTTGATTTTCCGGGCTTGTGAACTTTCCGGAGCCGTTTTTGGCGTTTAAAATGCTTATGGATTTATCTGATAGGTAGAATAAGTTAATGGAAGTGTAAATCAAAGCTCCAAGTAATACCAGTAAAAACCAGATAGTATTTTTGGGTGTCTCTTTGGAATTTGATGTCATGAACATATGTTTATTGTAAATCAAATGGTGACTTAGCCGAATTGCACACTCCCTTACAAATAATGTATTGGATATATTGATTTATTTTTTATTAATGAATAATTAAAATTGCTATATCACCTGCAAAAAAACAGAGATAGATGGTGGTGAGCAATCCCCTTAAATGGGTATACTTTGTTTTTTGGGAAGTGCTTGTTGAAAAGCGTATTGGATAAGATAAGTACTGGATTGGCCAAAGTATGTTGTTAAAAAAAGGATGTTTTCAATGGTCTTAGCAGTGTTTGAGAGAAAAAGTGGGGTTACACTTTTCGACCAGTTTAGTAGACGTGTAACCCAACTAAAATATTGATTAACAATGTTTTAATTGCTTTGGTTGCTTTAAAAAGTGTAACCCCACTGTAACCCCACCTTAGGCATGAAATTTTTGTTTTAAAAATTTCGCCTGATAGTTATTTCCCTTCCAAAATCTTCTTCAACTCGTGCAGCTTCATGATGGCTTCAACCGGGGTCATGGCGTTTACTTCGATGTTTTCAATTTCTTCCGCCAGCATTTTAAGCTTAGGGTCGCTTACATCGAAAAAACTAAGTTGGTAGTTTTGGGCGGGCATTTTCTTCACCGATTGTTTGATATCGCCGTGTTGTTGGCGCTGGCTTTCAAGCTCCTTCAGCATTTCGTTGGCCCGGTCAATAATGGCTTTAGGCATACCGGCCATTTTTGCTACATGTATTCCAAAGCTATGCTCGGTACCACCGGCCACCAACTTGCGCAGAAATATAACCTTGTGCCCGGTTTCTTTAATGGAAACATGGAAGTTTTTAATGCGGGGATATTTTTCTGCCAGTTCGTTCAACTCGTGGTAATGCGTGGCAAACAGAGTTCGGGGATTAGCGGCCGGGTTGTTGTGCAAATACTCGGCCAGGCTCCAGGCAATGGAAATGCCATCGTAGGTTGAGGTGCCGCGCCCAATTTCATCAAGCAATATTAAACTACGTGCTGAAAGGTTATTCATAATGCTGGCAGTTTCATTCATCTCCACCATGAAGGTCGACTCCCCTGCACTCATGTTATCGCTTGCTCCTACCCGCGTAAAAACCTTATCGACCAGGCCCAATTTAGCCGAGGTGGCAGGAACAAAACTTCCCATTTGAGCCATCAATACGATAAGCGCGGTCTGCCGCAAAAGCGCCGATTTACCGCTCATATTTGGTCCGGTGATCATCAACAACTGCTGAGTTTCATTATCAAGGTAAATATCGTTGGGTACGTATTTTTCGCTTACATCCAACTGCTGCTCAATAACCGGGTGTCGGCCAGCTTTGATATCTGTGATATATGAATCGTTTACCTCAGGTTTAACATAATCATTTAACATGGCTACTTCAGCCAGAGATAAAAAGCAATCTACCCGGGCTATTAGGTTAGCATTCTTCTGAATAGCGATAACAAAATCTTTTGCATGGCGCAGCAACTCTAAAAAAATACGTTCTTCAATTACCTGAATTTTGTCTTCCGCGCCCAAAACCTTGTGCTCATATTCTTTCAGCTCTTCTGTAATATACCGCTCGGCATTCGAAAGCGTTTGCTTACGAATCCAATCGTTTGGCACCTTGGTTTTGTGCGAATTGGTGACCTCTAAAAAATATCCAAACACATTATTAAAACCGACTTTTAAAGTGTTGATACCGGTGCGGGCAATTTCTTTTTGTTGTATGCCAACGATGTATTCCTTTCCGCTGTTTTTAATAATGCGCAGCTCATCCAGTTCGGCGTCGACCTCGTTTTTAATAAAGTTACCCTTACTAATCATCGGCCCGCTTTCCTCAAATAACTCTTTGTCCAGTTTCTCTTGCAATGCGTGACAGGGATCAAGTTGTTCCGCCAGGCGTTTAAGGTTTTGATTTTCTGCTGCAGCTAAAATTTGCTTTAAAGGACCAACAGCTTGCAGAGAACGCTTCAACTGCACCATTTCGCGCGGATTGGCTTTTTCCAGTGAAACTTTCGAAATCAAACGCTCCAAATCACCCATTTGGCGGATGAGCTTTTTCAGGTCTTCAGCCGCCGGTTTATGATGCAGAAAATAATCAACGGCTTCCAGGCGCTGATTGATTTGATTCAGGTCAAGCAGCGGCATAACCATCCACCGCTTGATAAGACGGGCGCCCATTGGTGAGGTGGTATGATCCAAAATATCCAACAAGGTTTTTCCATCCTGGTGCGGCGAATAAATCAACTCCAGGTTCCGGATGGTAAATCGGTCCAGCCACACATTCTGCTCATCACCCAATCGGGTAAGTTTGCTTATGTGACTGAGGTTGTGATGCTCAGTATCTTTAAGATATTGAATTGCAGCACCGGCAGCAATAATTGCGAGGCGTTCATCGGAAACGCCAAAACCTTTCAACGAATTGGTTTGAAACAGCTTGAGCAAAATATCACTGGCGTTGTCATAGCTGTAAACCCAGTCCTCTAGCTTAAAAGCATAAAGTTTGTTACCGAACTGCTGGGCAAATTCCTTTTGTTTTGATTTGGGGTATAGAATTTCTGAAGGAGAAAGGCTTTGAATAAGCTTTTCCATATAGCCAGCGTTTCCTTCCGCAATAAAAAATTCGCCGGTGCTAATATCAAGAAAAGAAATGCCGTAGTTATCGTGTTCGAAATAAATGGAGGCAAGGAAATTGTTTGCCCGCGTGTTTAAGATATTGTCTGCCAGGGCGACGCCGGGGGTTACCATTTCAGTTACGCCGCGTTTTACAATGCCTTTGGCCAGTTTAGGGTCCTCTAGCTGATCACAAACAGCTACCCGTAATCCTGCACGAACCAGTTTGGGTAAATAGGTATCGAGCGCATGATGTGGAAAGCCGGCCAACTCCACCTCGCTTGCTTTGCCATTGCTGCGCTTGGTCAACACAATGCCTAGCACAGCCGAAGCCCGTTTGGCATCGGAACCAAAGGTTTCATAAAAATCGCCGACCCTGAAAAGCAAGATTGCATCGGGATACTTAGCCTTGAAACTATTATATTGTTTCATAAGAGGCGTTTCGGTATCTGCAGCGGGGCTTTTGCTCATGGTCCGTTCAACGGGCATCCGTTTGTGTTTTTGTTTGACGTGAAAATAAGAACTGCGCTTACTTTGTGGTCTTAAATTTTTAAACAGCATTAATTTGTGGTTTACAGTATGTCTTTTACGGTTAAATTAACGCCTGAATTATAATAGGAATTTGAACTTTATGCGTAAATTATTGAATGAAGAGTTGCCAAGGCTGACAAAGGAGGAATTCAGAGCAGAAAACAAAACCCCTGTTGTTATTGTACTGGATAATGTTCGAAGCCATTTAAATGTTGGCTCGGTGTTCAGGACGGCAGATGCATTTTTGATTGAATCCATTTGGCTTTGCGGCATTACTGGTATTCCTCCTCATCGCGATATACATAAAACGGCTCTTGGAGCTACAGAAACAGTTGTTTGGCATTATGCAGAGTCGACACTGGAGGTGGTAAGCAAATTAAAGGCCCGCGGCTACCAGATAATTTCGATAGAGCAGGCTGAAAACGCGGTTATGCTGCATCAGTTTATACCGGAAACGGGGCAAAGGTATGCAGTAGTTTTTGGAAATGAAGTTGATGGGGTAGGACAGGATGTAATAAATGAGTGCGATGTGGTTGTTGAAATACCGCAATTTGGAACCAAACACTCTCTCAACATTTCGGTGAGCGTTGGCATAGTGATTTGGGAGCTGGTAATGGGGATTTCACCCCAGTTTTTGCGCGCAGATTGAGGTTTTAATTTTCGGTGCTCCGCCTCTTCCTAAGCTGGCTGTATGTTGCTAAAACAAGAATTAGTACAAATGCAATAATAACCAGCCAACCCATAAAGGTTAACTGGTGCAGGTAATTCAGAGCGTTTTTCATATTCGCTAAAGATAATGGAAAATATTCCCTTGGGTCTAATTCATTCTATGCTGTTATTTATAAGATTCAAGCAGGATAGCGGAGAATCGTTTTTTTGCCTTTCAAATGTTTTTTAAATATTTTGCGGTTTGCTTTTGTGATTTTGCGGAGGTTTATATATTTGCGTCCCGTTTAGGCGGAAAATGTTCTAAAGAATAAATGCGGGAGTAGCTCAGTTGGTAGAGCGCCACCTTGCCAAGGTGGAGGTCGCGGGTTCGAGCCTCGTCTCCCGCTCTAAATAGAATTAAAGCGGTTTGAGGGCTCAGGAAGATTGAGTTTACGCTCTGAATGATTATTTTTAAGGGCGATTTATCGCCCTTATTTATTTATGGATGCCGTGGTGGTGGAACTGGTAGACACGCAGGACTTAAAATCCTGTGACACTTAAATGTCGTGCGGGTTCGATTCCCGCCCGCGGTACTGAAAATCAAGCGATTATGAATAAATTTCATAGTCGCTTTTTTATTTATTTGATGATGGGTAAAAGCTGGGGTAAAAGTAAAGGGCATTATTTCTAGTATAGCTATTTTTCAAATCTCACCATTTTAGACGGGCTAAAAATAAATACAGCCTTCAAGGAACTCATTTACCTTATGACTTCTGGCGGCATTTTATATAGCCCGCTTTTAGGGCTATGTAACTGCCCCCCAATCGGGATTGTTTTGTAAAAGTTTAGATGCTCTATCTGAACCTAGGTTTGCTGCTCTGTTCCAATACTCGCGCCCTCCAGATTTATTACCAAGCACATACAAGATATTACCCGATTCTATCATTGCGTTGATGTGATTAGGATTGATTTCTATCGCTTTTTTAAAGTCAGGCAACGCCTTAATCCTCCCGATAGATGCTAATATTACCAAGCCTCGTTGATAATAAAAATCGGAATTGTTTTCTGCCTTTGCAATCGCTTTGTCTATACAGTAATTCGCTAACGCATATTGATTCTCCTTATAGTAGTTTAATGATAATTTGTAGTAAGTATCTACACTCAAATTGTCGGCAATCTTTGTATCTGTTAGCAGTAGAGAATTTTCTTGTGTCAAATCCTTTTCAAATACATATGTATTGTTGTTTATGTATGAAAATAAGCTTGGATTACTCACGTTAATAAATCCAAACTTTTCTAACATGGATATCGCAGGCTTATTGTATTTCTTAGTCTTAGCTTTAATAGCCTTTACGTTTGCTTGTCGCAGAAATTTTATAATAGCAATATATGCTTCGGTTGTAAAGCCTTTCCCGCGGTAACTATTTAAAACCATACCTTCAAAAACTGCTGGGTCATCATCCCCATCAATAAAACATGTCCGCATTCCAATTAAAAGGTTTTCTTTTTTTAGAATCATGCCCCATGTGATACTCTGTTTAAGTTTAAATCCGTCAGTTATATTCTTAAGCGTTACATCATAATCGTATAATTGCGGGTTCTCAAATTCAAACTCCCTAGTTATGTCCTCGTCAATATAAAGTTTATACAATTGAGGAATGTCGGATGGCTGTAAATTTCTTAAGATTAGATTTTGAGTTTCAAGCACCGGAAATTTTCTGAAAAGAAAATCGCGGTCAAGTCGGTCTGATTTACAGTTAATGGATGTTGTCCTTTGGGGGCTAGTCGTGTTATAGGATTTTGCCTCTTGCTTGAATTTTATTAAATCCCCAAATTTGACTTTCTCTTTAATCAATACAATAGGAAATACAAAGAGTAAAAGAATTATGCATATGGAAAAAATTGTAAAAAGGAAAACACCTAGAAGTTTCTGAGTTAATTTTTCTGAATAAAAAAAATCCGTTGACAATTCCTCGTATATCTCTTTTAAACTTTCGCCTAATGGTGGTCTGCTAAAAGTAAAAATTCCTATAACCATATACATAACCAATAGCGATATAAATATTGTCGTCATGGTGGTTTTAAATAATTTGACCTATTAATTTCCTGTTATAAGACTTATCATCTGGCCTATTTCAAATCTGCCTTTGTGCGTTCGATTCTCTTCCTTACCATTCATCTTCATCAGTTTGGTTAATCTCAACTGTCGAAGCCATTGCCTTATAACGCTTAAAAACATCCAAGCTGTCTTTGATTGCATCGTATTCTTCATGGTCTCTTAGTTCTTCATCAATAATGTCAAACACTTTATAATTAGAGATAACAAAACATTTTTTGATAGCTCTTGTGATTGCTACATTCAATCGGTTTGGACTGTAGAAGAAATCCAATCTCCTCATTGATTCTAGTGGATGTGAATTGGCAAAACTGTAGATGATATAATTTCTTTCTTGCCCTTGCATACCATCTACCGTGTCAACCAACAATGTATCAAATGGCATGGAGACAGATTTTGGCAGTACTTTTTTAACCTCTTTTTTGATTTCTCTCACTTGTGCTCTGAAAGGGGACATAATCCCGATATCTTTAATGTTTACATCGTTTTGTAAAAGGTCCGAAACCAACTTTGCAACAAGTTTTGCTTCGTGTGGAGAACGGCCATTTGCATCGAAAACATTATGCAGAATCAGTTTATGAGGTTCGCTGTTTAAAACTTCAGGATGATGGTTGCATTGATATCTTGCATTATCTTCCTGTGTTTTATCTGATGATTCAAGCAGATTCTCATAAAACAAGGTATTCGGAATTTTTATCAGTGATTTATTTAAACGATAAGAGATATTCAACAGATTTATATCATTTTTATAAATGCGGGCTAATCTGCTAAAAATAGATTCTGCAAACATTTCATTATTTGAACCTTTGGGAATGATGGGGTCAAGCTGCTTATGGTCACCCACAAAAATGTATTTGCCTGTTCTGCACATTGCAGCAATGGATAAAGGAATACTCAATTGTGCAGCCTCATCGATAATGCATACATCAAACTTCCAACCATCCAATTTTTTACTTCCCGGATAACACAGCGAATAGGCAGTTGACCCAATAGCGATTCCCTGCTGGTTGTAGTTAGCATTGTCTATATAGCTGGGGTATGTTACGCGCGATTTCTTTGCTATATATGGGTTGTCTTGTACTTCTTTATTACTTGCTTTTTCGCCAATCTTGATGACCTTGCTGTTGTCTTTAACTTTAGATGCAATTTTATTTAAACAGTTATTAATAGCAGTATGGGTAGGCGCTGTCACGAAGACTTTTAATCCAGAATCCACGAGATGCTTTACAATATTGCCAATGGTTTCCGTTTTTCCAGTACCTGGAGGTCCTTGGATAATGCAAAAATCACTTGCATTTATGGCTTTTAAATAAGCTGCATTTTGTGAGTCATTTAAATAATCAACTTCTTGCGAATAGCTTTGGAATGTATTTCTTGTTCTGCCGTTTAGGAAGTTTTCAATTTTACGCAGTGTTGTGTCATTGTTTTTTAAAACCTCCGCCGCAGTTAGTAGAAGTTTTGTACTGATATCAGTATTTACTGCATTTATTTCCCAATTATTTTTTGGATAATTATCAGTGTCAATGTAGCAATGCTTTACGTTAAAATCGTTCGGTTTTAGTATAAAGTTTTCTGTACTATCCTCAATAATATCCATTTCAAAGCGATACGAACCATTACTCAAAACAACGGAACTGCCTTCTTTAAATTTTGAGATATTGTTGTCACAAAAAATCTTCACGCCCGAAATGTATTCTTTTGAGCCCGGTAATGATCCGCACCACGGATTCGGCAAATCATAGTAGAAGTCCATTTCAACCGTTAGATTATGCATAGTAACACCTTTTTTGACCCTTTCATCTATCGGTAGTTTCTTGTGCTCTTCAAACTCCTTTAGATTTTTATCAAATTCAATTTCAATTGCGGCCTGGAATTCTTTCAATACGTCCATATCAGATTTTTACTTTTAGTGAGTTTAAAATTATGTTCGTTTCCTCTCTCATAATGGGCACATTAACAAAATGGTATTTAGCATAGTTTTCGTGCAATACAACCAACTTCATTGAAGATATTTTCATTCCATACTCCGTTTCAGATATGTGCTTGTATATGTTCTGTTGAAGGCAGTATCTGTTGAAGCTTGAATTATCCAAAGTGCTTAATTCAGATAAGGCATAACCATATCCGAAAATTCTCGGTCTTCCATCAATGATGAGTTTTTTACTTCTTTTCCAGTCAAGCATTACATATTCATCTTTGTTGTTTTTTTTAAAAAGACAGTCAATTGTTCCTGCAACATTATACTTA
>Ga0364880_10194_pt2 | contig 30734 bp, 21 predicted proteins | sample ExccelJu500001D3_5_FD_206927 | JGI IMG/M metagenome (GOLD analysis project Ga0364880, IMG submission 206927) | Enriched cells from Trout Bog Lake Hypolimnion, Wisconsin, USA - BchlTB.July30.5000.01.D3 | ecosystem: Environmental > Aquatic > Freshwater > Lake > Hypolimnion/Profundal zone | place... | reverse complement strand
TAAATTTTAATAGGGAAAATAATTACACTGTACATTAGTCGTATGGTTTTATAATAATTAAATTTTACAGAAGAACAATAATTTTTAATTTTTATAAAAAAAGACAGTGAATTAAGTGATCAATTTAATACTTGGAATCCATAAGGAATAAATGTAAAAAACATGATAAAAATATTATCTATTACTATATTATTTTTATTATATGTAAACAATACAGCTGTTTGTCAGAGTATTAAATATGAAAGTTGTTATACAAAAGGTATAAATTCTCAAACAATTACTCACTATAATTGGCCATGTCAAACACACAGAAAATATTTATCAGGAGTTCCTGTTGAATATGGAGATATTCATTTTGTTAATGAAGATAAAATGGAGGGGCTAATTTCATTCTTTAAAGCATATTCGAAATTCATACATATAATTATATTACCTGAAGGGAAAAAAAGTGAAAGTAATATGATCGAACTTTATGGCAAAGAAATTAAATATATTAGAATATACAACGATTCAATAAGTAAAACAGGTTTTATTGATTTTTTGGATCTATATAATAAATATAAACTTAGAAACTATTGGAGATTGTTATGTACTAAAAATGCTATTTCTATTTTTGATGATTATAAATTTAAATTGAATTATTCCACTTATTCATTAGAACATAATTGGATAACTACGACCTCTATAAGTAAAAATAAGTTAATACTTTGTAGTGAAAATAATTACACAAAAATTTACTGGGGAGGTGGAATGTTCAGAAATGTTAAAAATTCTTTGAGACGCTTTATTAACAAGCGTTATAATCAGCATTGTAAAAAAGAGATGTTTAAATCGGAAACTGATATGTTAATCTATATTTTGAATAAAGAAAATGAAAGGTTGAATAATAATAGCAATAACCAATAGCTTGATTTGAAAAGATTCTTATAATCTAGTTTTAGGATTACAAAGGGACAGTAGAAGTTGATGAAACATTGAGTGGTGTCTATTCTTCAGCAAAAGGAAGAAGTACAGAAACGAAAGATACTTTTTTTGTAGCTGTTGAAACACTATCAGATAGAAGAACGGGGAATATTGCCTTGCAGCACATTGAAAGTTTTACAGCAGAAGAGTTGAAGTATGCTATAAAAGATAATATTGAAAATGAGGTAGCAATAAAAACAGGTGCTCATCATTTTTAGTAAATTTGATTATGAAAAGAAGAATTATTTTTATATTCTGGTTTTCAATCCTGGCGTTAAATGACACATTATTAAGTCAGAGTAGAATAGAATATATTGATTTGTTAGAACCTGCAAAGGAAAATACAGTTTCTTTCAGTAAAATAATAGTGGTTGATAACAGATTTGACACATCATCTATAATAAAGGTTAGTGTAGGGCAATCTAGAAATAGTTTTTTAAAAAGTGAAGTCATAGAATATAAGTGGAGAAATTCTATTAATAGTTCAATAAAAAAATACTTTGAGATAGTTTTTAGTAACGAAAAAAACGAAAAAACATTATTAATAGAAATTCGACATTTTCAATTATATATATATAACATATATTTTACTGCAAATGTATATGTTAAAAACAATGACTCTAACTTCGCGAAAATTCTTGCAATTGATACTTGTATATTTTATAACAAATGGCAAGTAGGTTTTGAAAAACGTATCTTAGAGATATTAAGGAAAAAAATTATTCAGAATGTTACGAATAATGTCATGTCTCAATTTTCAATTGAAGTAATAAAAAAAAATAATGTTAATAATGCATGGAAAGAACTAACAATTAATAATCAGGCACTTGATACTGGCATTGGAATCTATGAATCTAATAGTTATTTCGTCGAAAATAAATTAAAACAATTTCCACTTCAATTAAATGAATTGAAAGACAGTGTTTTTGAAATGAAATTTATTGGAAATGACCAAAATGAAAAACTGAGTTTCACTCATTTATTAACTCTCAAAAGAGGGCGAGGAATAATACAATTTAAAGGAAGTCTTTTTTATCTTCTCGATTATAAGTATTGTATTCCAATAAGTAAGAAATGGAATACATTTTATTTCCATATTCCTACTTCGTTACCCAATATGCTTTATTTTGATGCTAAATGGCTTAATAGTTATTTAAATACACAAGTTGGCTTGAGTAATGTTAATAATATAACTGACTTAATTGTCGTTGCGGGGGGTGATTATATATTACAAACATTAAAAGATTCTCATGAAAGTTCTTTTAAGAGAATGGCAATGAATGATTCTAGTTTTAGAGATTGTTATATAGATCTTGATATTGGTTCGTTGTGCTATTTTTAACATGCTTGTCTTAAGCAATACGGTGTAAAGGTTTTGTAGTCGGTAATTGACAGTACACCAAAATTGGCAATTAAGAGTGCACCACTGTTGTAGGCAAAATGTATAATTATGGTGGTATCAGGAAAACAATATAAAATAAAATTACAGTGTTTTATTTTGAACCTGCCTGACAGCTTTGCTGTTACCTCTAATGGATATATTAGTTATGTATATGATGCAATGGGAAATAAATTACAAAAAATAATAAATAATAATTCAAGTGGAACAGCTATAATTACTACCAGTAATTACGTTACGGAATTCGAGTATAGAAACGATACAATGTTATTTGTAGCTCATGAGCAAGGGCGATCAAGAATTAATACAAGCAACGTTTATGTGTTTGATTATTATTTAAAAGATCAGTTAGGGTCAGTTCGGATGGTGATTACAGATGATCCTAATAATTCGCTAATTTTAGAGGCAATGAATTATTACCCCATGGGATTAACTATGAAATGGTTGGATAAAACACAAAATCTTTCAACACATAATTATTTCGGATTTCAGGGAAAAGAAATGCAGAACATGGAATTTGGTTCTTCAGGGTTGGAAGAATACGATTTTTCTGCTCGTTATTATGACCAACAGGTTGGCGTTTGGCATAACCCTGACCCTGCAGGACAATATGCAAGCCCTTATTTAGCAATGGGTAATAATTGGGCGAATGGAATAGACCCAAATGGAGAAAATTTTTGGAATACTTTGGGTACCATTGGAGAAATCGCAGGGGTTACGGCTTTAACTTTTATTACTGAGGGGCAAGATTTGCCTTTGTTAGCTCCTGCTGTATTTGCTGGTGGATATGCTGAAGCTTCACTTGAAATTGGAAATTGGAACCCAGGAAAATAGGATGGAAATGCCTGGAAAGGAGCTATAACAGGAGAAATAGTGGCTGGTTCGGCAGTTATTGGAGGAGAAGCAAGATTTGGAGGTAGTATATTATCAAAAGCATTGGGAGTTGCCGGGGCTAACATAGCTTTAGGAGCGGTAGAAGCTTCTTACTTAATTGGCCTTGGACCACAACTTACATGGAATAGTGCTTTCTCCATTGCACTAACTTGGGGCTATTACTGGAGCATGGTCTGGGTTAAATCCCAGTCCTGGACTAGCAGCAAAAACGGGGTATTATGGCTTAGGTCTTAATACTCCAGATATTTCAGGACAAGAGGGTTTATTTTCAAGTCTTGGTAATAAGACACTCTATAATTTAGGATCTGCTTCAGGTGGTACTTTGATAAGTAGTTTGTTAAATGGGAGTTTGAAGTTAGATGTACCGCTTGGACCACTTCCATTTAACCTCACACTTGGGCCACATCAAAATTTGTTTCAACCAGGACGAAATGTACCTGGTATAATAAACGTTGGTGAAAATCTTGATGGCTTGCTAAACTCTTCTTGGAATGGATATAATTTTAATTCTAGTACATTTAGCCCAAATCCTGGTTGGTGCCCTATTCCCTTTTCAATATTTGCATTACCATGGTGGTTAAAAAGTATTAGTAATTAGGAATTTTAGTGTATCAGACCGGTTAATAGGACATTAGTTTCAATATTAATTATTCTTTTAAATACTTCATGAGCAGTATATTATTAAAAAAACTATGAAATATATAATTTATTTGTTTTTATTCATTACGGTAAAAATAGAAGCACAAATAATTATTCCTTTTACATTAACTTATAAAAGAAAATTAAAAGGAATAGATGAAGTACCATTTAATAATGTGGTTGTATTTGATAGCCGTTTTGATACAACAAAAATTCAAATAACTGAAGATGGGAAATATCCCATTTCAATTGTGCAATTTGCACAACCTACTACCGAGGCTATCAAAACATATATTGAAAATGAAATCGCTTGGTTGAAAAAAATAAATCAAACACTTTATATTAATATCAAGCGAATGCGATATACCAATATCTACAATGGCAGTTTTGTGTTTACTGCAGATGCATATTTTAGAAAAGACAATAAATTTATTAAGGTAGTAGCATATAAAAATGACGATTTTAGGACAGATGGGTTTCAAAAAACAGTTTCAAAAGCTTTATGCGATTTAATTGAACTGGTCAATACAAATTATCACAAACAAAAGAACGGTAAAATTCAGGAAGATATTTACGATAGCATCAGTACTAATGTCATTACAGATTGGAAGGATTATCCAATTATCAAAAAGTCAGCACCTTTGCAAAATGGTATTTATGAAACGTTTGATGATTTTTTTAATTGTAAAATTAAACCAATGAATTTCTCTTTGCAACTAAAGGCTGATAGCGTATACAGTATAACATTTCCAATAAACAATAAGCATTATTTCAATGAATCAAAGGCACTTTTTAAGAATATTTATGCATTTTACTATGATGGAAATTTTTATATTTCAGTGTTAGGAAGATGTTTTTTAACTATGTATAAAAGAAACAATACTTTCTATTTTAATGTTCCAGTATCATTACCAAATATGTATTCGATTATTTCTGAAAGTGGAATGTATTATGATCACAGTTTCCCAAGTTCTGGTGGTTCAACCAATCCCATTGCAAATTTGGCAGAAGTTGCAATTGGCACAGTTCAGCAGCATAATTACAATAAATCAATCAGTGAAAAAAAACAGGAAACTATAAATCAAGGGAGAATAAGTAGCAATTTTCGGTTTTGTTTTTTAGATATGGATACAGGAGATATAATTTATTAACAAAATAAATTTTATGAATAAGAGAAGTTTAGTTTTTATTGCTTTACTGTTAGTTGGAAGTACTAAAGTCCTTTCACAACAAAAATCGATGATTTCGCTTTCAATTGGTGTATCACAACCCGTTGGAAATTTTGCACAAAAAGATTCTTCCAGTGTTTTGTATTTGCTCAATTTCGATAAAATGCATAGCAATACAGGATTTGCAGAAACCGGTGTAAATATTGCATTGGATTATCGTTATGCAATTAATAGTAAATGGGGCTTGCTAATTAAAATCAAAGAGCAACAAAATACTTGTAATAATAGTGCGTTAAAAAACTTCTATACAATAAGTAGTAATAATAGTTGGGCTAATCAGAAAAAAGTTACTATCGGCAAGTGGCTTTGTGGTTCTGTTTTAGCTGGGGGATATTATTCATTATTTTCATCAGGTGTAAAACACAAAATAGATGTACAGGCAAAAGTAATGGGGGGTATATTAAAAACTTCAGTGCCTTCATCTTGGGTAGCTTTTTTAAATACATCCACTTATCAGGTTAGTGTTAATTCTACTCCCAAAAGGGACATGAATATAGGATTTTGCTATTTGCTTGGTGCAGATTTATTATATCATTTCAATAAAAGTATAGATTTTATCGGCAGTATTGATTATACTAGTGCTTTAGTAAAAGCGAGCTATACTCAAGAAATTCCAACTGGTAATAGTATACCATCTTACATCTCAAAGCCTTATACTGTTAAATTTAATCCAAGTACGTTGAACATAAATGCAGGAATTGGGATAAATCTATAATTCAAGGACAATTCAAATATTAAATGACTATGACCAATTCGATTATATTTATAAAAAATATGAGGTCTATTCATGTTAAGTTTGATTAAATTAATGAGACCTTAGATTTTACAAGTGTGGATATTCTTTTTTTACAAAACATTTCAATGAAATCCTTCCTCATACTTTTTTATGATGGCATTTAATTTCAGTAATTCTTTGGAAGCAGTTTTTATATCAAATTTTAAGGGATTAAATTTATAACCTACCCAGGCTAACATATTCAGATACTCTTCATCTGTTTTGTTTAATAAAATATTTTTGAGTTGAAGGTAACCTGAAACACCACCGCAATCTTCCGGAGGACAGGCATTTTCACCAGCTATAATAATAGGTAATATTTCATTTACAGGGTTATTGCTAATATTTATTAATTCCAGATGATGCATCCATCCATCACCAAAGTCATATTCATATTTTACCGCAGTACCTACTTTTGTAAAGATATCTTCTATCATCAGCGTTTTTACATCTGTTACTGGCCCCAGTTCATCTAAAACTAATCTTTTATCTGCTATGATTAAGTTGTCTATTGTAAATTGATACAAATGATAATTTTTCCAGCCCATTACTACCTGGATAATTTGATGTAATACATACATTGAGTTCTCTGAGGAAACAATAAAAGTCCGGGACACCACTGGATTGGTATCTTCTAAATAAATTTTAAATGTAAAGCTTGGCATAATAAAATGAAGATAATTATAAAAAGGAAAATACTTTTTTAAAAGAATGAAACCTGTTAAAAATGTAACAAATTCTGCTTATTCTTTAACTTTAATACCCTAACACCTCCTTATGAAAAAATTTATCCTGATACTCTTTTGTTTTACAGGGAGCAGCATCATGGCTCAGTTCAATGGAATTGACAATAACCTGAGTAATTTGTACAGGCTTTCTGCAGCTAAAAGTTTTTCTATCAGTCCCGAAAATTTTAATGGTGCCAAAGGCAAAGGCGGAATGGCAGTTACCGGTACTGGTGCACATGCAGCCAGAGACCTGGGCCAAACCTGGAAAGTTAGCCCGAGTGTGGTTATCAAAGCCAAAAGTACTTTTACCATTGCTGAAATAAATGCTGCGGGCAGTATTCAGCATATCTGGATGACGCCAACCGGTAACTGGCGGTATGCTATTCTGCGGTTTTACTGGGATGATGAAACCACACCCAGTGTGGAATGCCCGGTGGGTGATTTCTTTTGTATGGGCTGGGGGCAGTATGCTGCTTTGCAATCGCTGCCGGTATGTGTAAACCCCGGTTCTGCATTTAACTGTTACTGGCCGATGCCCTTCAGAAAAAAATGCAGGATCACCATGGAGAATATTGATGAAAAGGATATGGTACTGTATTATTCAGTAGATTATGTTCAAGCGGAAGTGCCTGCGGATGCAGCTTATTTTCATGCCCAGTTCAGGCGGGTAAACCCAAATCCTTATAAGCAGGATATTGTATTGCTGGACCATGTTTCCGGTAAGGGGCAGTATGTGGGTACTTACCTGGCCTGGGGTGTGCATAATAATGGTTGGTGGGGTGAAGGCGAGATTAAGTTTTTTATAGATGATGATGATAAATTTCCCACTATTTGCGGTACCGGAACGGAAGATTATTTCTGTGGCAGTTATGATTTTGATACAGAAAAAAAGAATGCAGCCAATGTTACCGAGTCTAATTATACGGAGTTTTCTTCCCCTTATTCAGGCTTGCACCAGGTAATCAGGCCGGATGGTCATTATACTTCTCAGCAAAGGTTTGGAATGTACAGATGGCATATTACAGACCCAATCCGTTTTGAAAAAAACCTTAAAGTAACCATACAGGCATTGGGCTGGAGAGACGGAAGCCGATACCTTCCATTGCAGGATGATGTGGCCAGTACCGTATTCTGGTACCAGCAGGATCCTCATCATGAATTTCCGGCAATGCTTTCTAAAGACCTGCTGGAAGTGCAGTAAGTTTTTTTGCAGATGTAAAACCTGATACTGCAAGAATTAAATATTGGCTATATAAAACCATAATCTTAAAAAGGGCTAATTTCACAGTAAATACCGATTATATGAAGCATTCAGTTCTCTTATTAGCAGGACTATTTAGTTTTCTCCTGTCATTCTCCCAACCTTTATACAGGCAGCAACCTTATCATATTGAAACCGATACATTGTTATATACAGTAGGGTATGCCCATCTGGATACGGAATGGAACTGGGATTATCCGGCTACTATTAATCATTGGATTCCGAATATACTGCATGAAAATTTTAATCTTTTTGAAAAGTATCCGGATTATGTTTTCAATTTTACCGGGAGCAGGCGCTACCAGATGATGAAGGAATATTATCCGGAATTATTTAAAAAACTGGGCCAGTATATTAAAGCAGGCAGGTGGCATGTTTCCGGTTCATCTGCAGAAGAGGGGGAAGTAAATATGTCTTCTTCCGAATCACTGATCCGCCAGGTATTGTATGGCAATAACTTTTTCCGTAAAGAATTTGGAGTGGAAAGCAGGGATTATATGCTGCCGGATTGTTTTGGTTTTCTGGCTAATATGCCCAGCATCTGGGCACATTGCGGCTTGCTGGGTTTCTCTACGCAGAAGCTAACCTGGCATTCTGCAGCAGGAATTCCCTTTAATGTGGGGGTTTGGAATGGCCCGGATGGAAAGGGCATCGTAGCTGCATTGAATGCTACTGATTATGACGGTAATGTGGAACACAGGCTGGATATTGATAGTGCATGGAATGTCCGTTTATCTGATGATGGTAAAAAATATGGAATTCATTTTGATTACCGGTATTATGGGGTGGGTGACCAGGGTGGTGCCCCCCGTGAAAAGGATGTAAAAAATGCTATTGGCAGCCTGAACCATACGGATAGTAAGCTAAGGGTAATCCTTACTTCCTCAGACCAAATGTTTAAAGATATTACCCCTGCATTGCGCAGCAAATTACCTGTCTATACCGGGGATTTATTATTAATAGAACATAGTGCCGGATCCTTAACTTCTGAAGCCTATATGAAACGCCTGAGCCGTAAGAATGAATTACTGGCACAGTCGGCCGAAGAACTTGCTGCCGTTGCAGATGGGTTGGGCGTATCTGCTTATCCTCAGGATAAACTGAACAATGCCTGGAACCTGGTACTTGGCAGTCAGTTTCATGATATTCTGCCCGGTACAGCCATACCTAAAGCCTATGAATATGCCTGGAATGATGAGGGTATTGCTGCCAATGGTTTTGCACAGGTGCTCACCAATGCAGCCGGTGCCATTACTACCGGCTTAAATACACAGGGTACCGGAAGATCTTTAGTGGTGTATAACCCGGTTGCAAAAGAACGGGAAGATGTGGTTGCCGCAGAGTTGGATTATGCCGCTTTTCCCGGTTCTATACAGGTAGTGGATGCTGCAGGTAAAACAGTCCCTTCTCAGGTACTGGAATGGAAACAAAACCATCTTAGATTTATTTTTCAGGCCAAACTGCCTTCTGCCGGACTGGCTGTGTATGAAATAAGGCAGGGCAGTGATAAAAAAACGGAAGCCAATGAATTAACTGTAACCACACAATCCCTGGAAAACAAGTATTATAAAGTTACGATTGGCAGTAATGGAGATATTCTGAGTGTATTTGACAAACAGGCTCAAAAAGAAATATTAGCCCATCCTGCCACACTGGAATTTCTGCATGAACATCCAAACGACTGGCCGGCCTGGAATATGGACTGGAGCGACAGGCAGAAACCTGCTATCAGTCATTTGGATAAAAATGCAACCATCACCGTGCTGGAACAGGGCCCGGTAAGAGTAGCCCTGGAAATTAAAAGAGAAGGCAGAAATTCTTATATTGATCAGGTTTTAAGCCTTGCCAGCGGGGATGCCGGTAAACACCTGGAAGTGGATAATAAACTGGATTGGCAATCTAAAGGGGTAAGCCTGAAAGCCAGTTTTCCCCTGACTGTTAGCAATGAAAAAGCAACCTATAATTTAGGAGTAGGTACACTGGAAAGAGGTAATAATAACCCGGTTAAATATGAAGTGCCTTCCAAACAATGGTTTGACCTGACTGACCAGTCGGGCAATTACGGAGTATCCATACTGGAAGACTGTAAATTCGGTTCAGATAAACCGGATAATAATACCCTGCGTTTAACACTGATGTATACCCCGGAAGCCAATTATTTTGTGTACCAGGGTACACAGGATTGGGGCGTGCATCATTTCCGTTATGGTATTTATGGACATCAGGAGGATTGGAGAAAGGCCCAGAGCCAATGGCAGGCCCAGTTCTTTAACCAGCCGCTGATTGCATTTGAAACACCTAAACATCCTGGCAAACTGGGTAAGTCTTTGTCGCTGGTTACTATCAATAATCCGCAGGTGGGACTGATGGCATTTAAGAAAATGGAAACCGGCGGGTATTACCTGCTGCGGGTGAATGAATTGAACGGACAGGATACCAAGGCTATACAGGTACAGTTGCCGGGTAAGATTACAGATGCTTATGAAGTAAACGGGCAGGAGCAAAAAATTGGTACAGCAGATTTTACAAACGGGAAACTGAATTTTGACCTTACACATTATACCATCCGCAGTTTTGCAGTGAAATTTGAACCACAATCTGCCGGAATTACAAAACCGGTAGAACAGGCTGTTGTGTTGCCTTATAACCAGGATATGATGAGTTTTGACGATAACAGGGATGATTGCAGTACAGGTACCAGCCTGCCTGCAGAACTGGTGCCGGATACGATTGTGAGTGAGGATATTCATTTTGTAATGGGCAGTAAGGAAGATGGAAAGAATAATGCAGTTTCCTGTAATCACCAAAAGATTAGTTTGCCGGTGGGGGATTATGATAAACTGTATATACTGGCTGCTGCTACCGACAATACAACCGGTGATTTTGAAGTTGACGGAGAGAAAGTATCCGTGCAGGTACAGAAGAATGCAGGCTTTGTAAGCCAGTTCTATAACCGGGAATTTACAGCAGATTTTAAGGGGGTAACTAAGATCAATGACCCTTATTCCAGGCAGGATAATATTGCCTGGTTTGCATCGCACAGGCACCTGGCTTATCCTTCAGAAAATGATGCCTACCAGTATACTTACCTGTTTAAATATTTGTTGAAAATTCCTAAAGGGGCTAAAACCCTGGTATTGCCGGATAATAAAAAGATCAGCGTGTTTGCTATTACTGTTGGCGGAAACGAATATGATGATATAAAGGTAATGGGGCCATTGTATGATGATTTTAAAGGCGACCCGCATGAAGTATTGAGGAACTGATATAACAAAAAACTTTTACTTTCTTTGTAACCTAAATTAAGAAAGCATGGAAAATCTGGGTATTGGTTCCCGTGTGGAGCATCCGCATTTTGGAAAAGGAGTGATAGTAGATACAGGGAGTGAATTTTATACAGTTTGGTTTAAAAGCCAGAACAGTACAAAAAGTATCAGTAAGGATTATGAGTTAAAAGTGGTTGAACTGAAAGAAGGGGTTATTGAGAATAATAGCATTTCACTGGCTGATATTGAATTTGCGGTGAACAATATTTTTGAGCAGCGGTTGCATGAATTTCAACTGGTGCCGATGGCTAATAAATGGAATGACGGGAAGATGATTTTACAGCCCAGTGATACCAGTTTACAGGCAAAGGAATTGCCTATAGAAACATTCTTTCATAAAATAGTGATGCTGCGCGACAGGCTAAGGCTGATTGAACAGAAAATTAATGCCCATAAGGTATTGACTGATGAGGAAAAAGTGGATTTGCAACAATATATCACTGCTGTGTATGGCTCTTTAACCACATTTAATGTATTGTTTAAAGAGACCCACCATCAGTTTAAAGGAGTGGGGGGAAAGGATTAAATAAGTAAAAAAAGCACCTTCAGCAATTTGTAGAAATTATTGCAGGTGCTTTTTAATTTGATTAGAAACTAGTATTTACAGTTCATCATCGTCTTCTTCCAAATCGTCTTCATCCTCTTCTTCAAAAAGGATTTCATATTCAGACAGTTTTTCGTCTGTCAGTTCTTCTACCACTTCAAATATTTCATCTCCTTTTTTACGCCAGAAAGTGGTTTCTTCATCATCATGAATAGCAGTTAAAACACTGGTTTCTGTTTGAAATATGGGTTCTACCAATACGATTTCTTCCCCTTCACTTTCGATGATCAGGTAAAAATGGTTCAATTCTAAATCGGAATAGGTTTTCATATGTTTATTTGTTGTTTACTCCTGCAAGGTACTCAATGCAGATTAGCCTGTTATTATATACTTGTTAACCTTGTATTATATATGCCAGAAGTGTTATTGGAAGGCTGAAGCCAGCCAATGCTGATCAACTTCATAAAACTCAAGGCTTTCAATATTGCTGCAGAAAGCCAGAGCTGCTATATGCTTTTGTGTTACTTTAAAACTGATTAGTTGTAAAGACTCAAATTCTTCTTGATAATCAACAGGAAGCGTTAAATCAAAGTCAAGTATGGATATTCCGGGCATCTGATCATGGATGCCGGTTCCCAGCGCTTTTACAATGGCTTCTTTACGGGTAAAAAAGCAGTAAAATGAAGCTAAAGGGTCTGAGGAATTAAGAATCCTGTTTTTTTCCTCAGGAGAAAAAACAAAATCCAGCACTTCCCAATAATTAAAATCAGGCTTCACTTGTTCCAAATCAATGCCGGTTTCTTTGTTGGAGACTGCGATCAGCGCATAATTGCCTGAAAAAGAAAGATTGAAAAAAAGAGGTGGGTAAGTTTTATCCGGTACCAGTTGTGGTTTGCCATTTTTACCTGTTATAAAACAAAGTTTTTCAGGAAGAACCCTGCAATATTTAGCTATTAAGAGCCGGGTAACTGCCCAACGGATGATACTTGAATTTTTATCTTTTAAATTGGAATAGCTGGTTGCTTTTACTTTTTCTTCCAATGATAGAAAAGATACAAGTGATTCAGTAAATTGCCCCAGGTTATCCAGATTCAGTTTAAATACATGGAGATAATTTTGCTGGTTATATGAGCAGGAATCCGCATTTTTCCAGCTTATTGGAAATATATTAAGATCAGGTGTAACCTGCATTAGTTAATGGCTTTTAAAAGGGCTGTTTCAATGGCTTCTGCCAGTACTTTGCTATTGCTGTCTAAAAACATTGTTTTATGATCTCCGGGAATGGTGTATACATCCACCCCCTCCTCTGCATATTTAAGCCAGCCCAGGTATTCAAAATCATCAACAAAGTAGGGCCGTTCCATTGCTTTGAACAGAACAATTTTACCGGAATAAGTTTGAAGGCGGTATTTATTCAGGGCTTTATAATGTTTCCTGTTAATTTTATTCATTAAGATAGTATAAGGTTCAATATCCTCATAAGCCGGTTTATCTTTTAGTTGAAGCAGGTTTCTTATTCTGTTGTTCAATCCAATAAGTTGGTATTTAATTGCTTTTTTAGGATTTTGAATAATAGACCTGACCAGCCATTTCAGCTTAGGGAACTGGCGTTTGATTTTAATGATTATTTTTTGCTGACGACTGAGAAAATTTTCTGCATTGGTTACATTCGTATCCAGCATACCCAATAGCACCACTTTTTTACCTTTTCGCTGTAATTGTTTTGCCATTTCAATAGCAACATAACCACCAAAGGAATAACCGGCTATAGCATATGGGCCATCAGGATTCTGTTTTAGTATCGCTTTATTGTAATAGCTGGCAATACTTTCAATGGTTTCCAGGGGTTGGGAAATGCCATCCAGTCCTTTTGGCTGTAATCCATACACCGGTTGTTCAGCATGGATATTTCTTGCAATTCCGCTGAAATTCAATACGGTCAGGCTATCTCCATGCACCAGGTAAACTGGTAGCCTGTTACCCGAAGCTTTGATAGCAACCAGCGGTGAGAATGATGGTATTTTAGTGTTACTTAGTAATAAAGGAGCTAATTTTTCAATAGTCGGAGAATCGAAAAGCGAATCCAGCGGCAATTGAATCCCTTTTTCTTTTTCTATTCTAACGATCATCTGAATTACCATTAAAGAGTTTCCGCCCAATTCAAAAAAATGATCATTGGTACTGATATTTTCCAATTGGAGCAGTTCTTCCCATAGATTTTTCAAATAAGCCTCCCTGTCATTATTTACTTCTTTAAAGGCATTTGCCCTTTCCTTAATATGCTTTTCCGGAGAGGGTAGTAATTTTCTATCAATTTTTCCGCTGACAGTATATGGGAAGGTATCTACAATTACAAAACTGGAAGGAATCATATAACTGGGGAGTAGTTCGCCAACACGGTGTCTGATATCTTCTGATTTAAGAGTAATATCAGACAATACAATATATGCGGCAAGCGTTTTATTGCCCGGCTTATCTTCCCTTACCATTACCAATGCCTGTTTAATATCTGGAATCTGGCTGATCACCACTTCTATTTCTCCAGGTTCTACACGATTACCTCCCCTGATCTTAACCTGTTCATCTTTTCTGCCCTGAAATTGCAGGGAACCATCTGTATTAAATAAAGCCAGGTCGCCAGTCCGGTAAACCCGGATATTTCCCAATACAGGGTGATGCCATTGTATAAACCTTTCAGCGGTTTGTTCCGGTTTGTTTAAGTAATAAAGTGCGAGGCAATCACCATGTATAAAAATTTCGCCCACCTGGCCTACAGGCAATAACTGAAGGTTCTCATTAACAATAAACAGTGATGCACCTACTGCAGGTGTACCAATGGAAGGTATGGCTGGCCATTCCAATGCATTTCCTTTCAGTTTCAGCTCTGTAACCCAGATACTGGTTTCAGTAGGCCCATATACATTCATCAATGTACAATCGGGCAGTTCGTTAAAAAAGTTACTGATTTGGGGCGTAATTCTTAACAATTCTCCCCCGGTGATAATTTCTTTTAATGAAGGGGGAAACAGGTCGTAAATCTGGGCTGTTTCAGACAATAAATGCACAATAGCGTAAGGAAGAAATAATCGGTTAATTGCATTGGTATGCACAAACTGCAATAAGTTTCCGGGATTTAACCGGTAATGGTCGTTAATCAGGTAAAGCGTTCCTCCGGAAGACAGTGGGACAAATATTTCCTGGAATGCAGCATCAAAACTTAAATGGCAATACTGTAAAGTTTTAGTACCATGTTTTGCAAAACCATTCTTTTTTTGCCAGTTAATCTGGTTAATCAGTCCCTGGTGCCCCAGACAAACCCCCTTGGGCTTTCCTGTGGAACCAGAAGTATATAATACACAAACAATCGGGCTGTGAAAAGGAACAACAGCTTCAGGAAAATGATATTCCTGGTCTGATGGAATAACTTCTAAATTCAATTTTCTGAAAAAATCTTTTTCGACACCTACTGATAAAGTGAATTTTAATCCGGCGTCTTCAATTAACTGCTGTAAACGTAAGGGTGGGTATTTAGGATCCAGTGGCAGGTATGTTTTACCTGATTTTAATATTGCCAGTACACCCGCAATCATTTCAAAAGAACAGGTGGCACTGATGCCAATAAACTGTTCACCAGGGGCCAGTTGAAGAATGGCATTGGACAGTTGTGTAACTCTTTTTAATAATTGTTTATAAGTAACAGATTGCCCTTCACAGATCAATGCAACACTTGTTTTGTATTTAATTGCCGCTTCCTCAACCAGTTGATAAACAAACATTTTGGCACTTTTTACTCGATAAATTTAAGGAATGATTCCTGATACTTAAAATAAATATTTTGTATATCAGTAAATTGTATAGTAGAGTTTTTTAAAAACTATTATGAATGACTTAATAAGCTAAAAAAAAGTAAACTAAATGATCTATCAGGAATATAGGATATCAAATAAGGTTTGGAAATCAGAACTGAGATGGGGTTAATTGTTAATTAGGGGATTAAAATACATAACTTTAAGCCATAATTCTAATGAATGCTTAACCGGATTTCTATGAAAAAGATATTGTTTCTATTATTTGTAATCCTGCAATCTTATTCCTTTTCCCAGACCAATGGTTCTGCAGTTGCAGCAGCTAATGCTATAGTAAAAGAAGGAAATGTCAGGTTTACCATATTAACACCCCGGATGATACGAATGGAATGGAGCCCTTCCGGTGCATTTACAGATGATGCCAGTTTTGTATTTATTAACCGGAAATTGCAGGTACCCAGGTTTACACAAAAAAACAAAAACGGATGGCTGATTATACAAACGGATGAACTGGAACTACAGTACAGGACTGGATCAGGTAAGTTTACAGACCAGAACCTTACCATAAAAAACCTGGATACGGCACATGCTTTTAACTGGGTTCCCGGAATGGTACAAACAGGCAATCTGAAAGGTACTGCGCGGACACTGGACGGATATGACGGGGATATGCATGCAGACGGGAAAACCAGGTTACAACTGGAAGATGGTTTATTGTCTACCGATGGCTGGTTCTTTACAGATGATTCCAAATCCTTTTTATTTGACCATAGTGATTGGCCCTGGGTAAAACAACGCACGGAAGGGGAGCATCAGGATTGGTATTTTATGGGATATGGCAAACAGTATAAAAAAGCATTGTACGATTTTACACAGGTTGCCGGGAAAGTACCCCTGCCCCCCAGGTATGCATTTGGTTACTGGTGGAGCAGGTACTGGAGCTATTCTGATAATGAAGTAAGAAATTTAGTGGATAATTTTGAGAAATATAACCTGCCTTTAGACGTGGTGGTGGTAGATATGGACTGGCATTATACCGATAGCCTGCGGGGGCGCAGGGATGAATTTGGGGAGAGTAAACAATGGACTGGCTGGACCTGGAATAACAGGTTATTTCCTGATCCGCAACATTTTTTACAATGGCTGCATGCAAAAGATTTAAAAACCACGCTTAACCTGCATCCGGCTTCCGGCATTGCGCCATATGAAGCACCTTATGCTGCTTTTGCAAAAAAGATGCATTTTGATACTACTGGGCACAAGAATATACCTTATGCAGCTTCTGATAAAAAGTATATGGAAACCCTGTTTGATGTGGTATTGCATCCGATGGAAAAACAGGGGGTTAGTTTTTGGTGGCTGGACTGGCAGCAATGGCTGAATGATAAAAAAATTAAAGGACTAAGTAATACATGGTGGCTGAACTATGTATTTTTTACGGATAAGGAAAGAAACAGTACAGAAAGGCCGATGCTTTACCATCGCTGGGGTGGATTGGGCAATCACCGTTATCAGATCGGATTTTCAGGGGATTCATTTATATCCTGGAACACCCTTGCCTTTCAGCCCTATTTTACCAGTTGTGCTTCCAATGTTTTATACAGTTACTGGAGCCATGATATAGGGGGGCATATGTTTAGTCCGAATGCTGAAAAAGTATTAAATCCCGAGCTGTATGTGCGTTGGATGCAGTTTGGGGCACTCAGCCCTATTTTCAGGACCCATTCCACCAAGAATGCAGAACTGAATAAGGAAATATGGAATTTCAGGGGTGAAAACTATAATGCTCTGAGTAATGCCATCCGTTTTCGTTATCAGATAGCACCTTATATTTATACAATGGCCAGGAAAAACTATGATTCTGCATTGGCACTATGCCGGCCTTTGTATTATGATTATCCGGAAGCAAAAGATGCATACCAGCATACCACCCAATATATGTTTGGGGATCAGTTGCTGGTGGCACCAATTGTGGCTCCGATGGTGAATGGAGTATCTAAAGTCAATGTATGGCTGCCTGAAGGGAATAACTGGTATGAATGGAATACCGGAACATTGCTGAAAGGCGGACAAACCACAGAAAGGTCTTTTACCCTGGAAGAATACCCGGTATATGTAAAAGCAGGTGCAGTGATACCCATGTATCCACCAGTTAAAAACCTGGATAAAGATCCCGGTAAAATGATTATTGGCGTATTTCCTGGTGCAAACGGATCAGCGGTGGTGTATGAAGATGGGGGTAGTAATAAAAATTATGCGAAGGAATTTGCTACCACAAAAGTGAACTCTACCCATGAAGCTGGAAGAGTTCAAAAAATAACCATAATGCCCCGAAAAGGTAATTATCCCGGAATGCCGCAGAACAGAACTTATACCATACAAATATTTGGAGCAGAAATGCCGCAACTGGTGAAAGTTAACGGGGTTATTGTAAAATATACTACCATCCCTAATCAGAAAGAATGGAATTATGACGGGAGTACATTTTCAGTTACTATTCCATTAGCAACTGCTAATTGTGCTTTACAACAGGAAGTATTGGTGTATTACAGCAAAAAAGACAGTGTGGATGTAAATAATGGGTTGGTGAAAACTTTCCGTCAATTGACAAAAGCAACCACCGCCCTGAAATTCCGGGATGCAGGTATAATATTGCCGGAAATAATAGGGAATTGCGAAGAAACCAATTTACGCCTTCAGTATTACCCTGCTAAATTTTATGAAACCCTGCAATATTTTAATACCAATTATGCAGGGATACCTGAAGCTATCCGAAAATTGACCAGCAGTGCCAATGCAAGCTGGTATATAGACTATTTAAAATTAAAGTAAAAGAAAAAGGTTTTGTTATTTGATAGGAATGTCATTTCTTTACTAAGCTAAAGAAATGTTAATGAACCTTGCTGCTATATGCTGGTTTATGCTATCTTTAGCAAGGACGATTTGTTAATTGATTGCACCTTAACTAAAACATCAGACGTATTAATGCTTGCCCAGGAAGAAATAAAAAAGCTTCAAATGGAATTGTGCACCGAAAAAGGGGAGCATGCTTTTGGTAAGCTGTACATGGCTTTAATGCCCAACCTGCTTCAGTTTGCACTGTCAATTATTAAGAATAAAGAACTGGCTGAAGAGATAGTTTCAGATGTGTTTATCAAAATCTGGCAAAACAGGGAATTTCTTTCCGGAATTGAAAATTTTAAACTCTACCTTTTTATAAGTACGAAAAATACTGCACTAAATTATTTATCCCGCCATTTCAGAAAAGATGTATTGTCACTGGATGAAATGACCATTTCCACTGCATCAGTAAACTATAATCCGGAACAGATTTTAATTACTTCAGAACTGATTAACCGGATCAATGCTGCAATTTCCATGTTGCCTTCCCGTTGTAAGCTCATTTTCAAAATGGCGAAGGAGGATGGTTTAAAGTATAATGAAATAGCTCAATTATTAAATATTTCAGTCAAAACCATTGATAACCAGCTGGCTATAGCCGTTAAGAAAATTGGAAAAGCCATCAGTTTCGACCTTAAAAAAGAACCGCACAAGCAGATTTAAATATTTTTTCAAACCGTTTAGTAGATTTTAAAAAGATTGGTGTCCTATTTGTACAAATGGAGAATGCTGCAATTGAAAGAATCTGGGAATTAATTTCCCGTAAATTATCTAATGAAGCTACTGAGGTTGAACTACAGGAATTACAAGCACTGTTACACCAACAACCCAATGAAGCCTATTCTTTAGAGATAATGGAGGATTTGTGGAAGGCTCCAGCCCAGGAAAACAAACAATATTCCGAGTACAGGTTTAAGCAATTAATTCAGCGCATGCAGGTTCTGGGAATTGATACCAGTGGGTTTGAAATGGAAGAAAACCACCTGATTACTGCAGAACAGGAGATCAACAGCTCCCGTAAAAAGGGATTTTTCACTATAAAAAAAATAGCAATAAGCCTTTGTTTTATTGGAATTCTGATTACCGGTGTTTTTTTATATGAAAATGAAGTGAGTAAAAATAGTCCGGTTACTGTGGAAAAGTCCAGTGAAATTACTACCAGTAACGGATCTAAAACCACGATTACACTTCCGGATGGAACTAAGGTTTGGGTAAATGCCGGATCCAAACTTACTTATGAAAACAGTTATGGAAATAAATTGAGGGAAGTTTCATTATCAGGCGAAGCTTTTTTTGATGTGGTACACAATGCCGAAAAACCTTTTGTAATTCATACTTCCAAAATGGATATACGGGTATTGGGAACTGCATTTAATGTAAGGTGCTATCCTGATGAAAAGAAAATAGAAACCAGCCTGATCAGGGGAAGTATTGAAGTAACCCTGAAAGACAGGCCCAAAGAGAAGATTTACCTGAAACCTAATGAGAAACTTACTTTAACGGCTGATGTGGTTACAACCACAGTTTTAAAGAACCTCAGGAAATCAAAACATGAAGTGGAAGTAACTGAGCCATTGGTAGCAATCAGCCATTTAACATACCAACCGGCAGACAGTTCCGTAGTGGAAACTTCCTGGGTGGAAAATAAACTGGTTTTCAGAAGTGAAACTTTTGAAGAAGTAGCTTTGAAAATGGAAAAATGGTATGGGGTATCAATTAATATCCAGAATGAAAACCTGAAGCAGGAACACCTGACCGGCTCTTTTGAATCTGAAACAGTAGATCAGGCACTTTCAGCGCTTCAGTTTACCACCAATTTCAGGTACACCATCAACAAAAACATTATTACAATCACCAAATAAACAAAACATGATTACAACCACCACTAACACTGCTTAAAAAAAACGGGAAATGAATGAACATTTCCCGAGCCAAGGCTTGACTGAAAAACTTGTTTGAACCCCGACCAAGGAATTCAAGTTTTTCTTATTTACTTAACCTTAGACAATAAAAGTATGAAAAAAACTAAACCTGAGAATGCTTTGCAAAAATCGGGCATTCTCAAAGTATTGCTCTTTATGAAACTAACGATAGCCATACTGTTAATCTCACTGGTACAGGTTTCAGCTAAAGGGTACTCCCAATCCAAAATTACACTAAAGCTAACCAATGCAGAACTGACTAAAGTACTGCTCCAGATTGAGAAGAAAAGTAATTTTCGTTTTCTTTACAATGATGATGCAATTTCATTAACAAATCCTAAAGTTGATGTTAATGTAGCCAACACACCTGTAACAGAAGTGTTAAATTCACTCTTTGCAGGCACTAATCTTACGTATAAAGTATTAAATAATAACCTGATCGTATTGTCTGCAAAGGACAACCTGATCCAGGATATTAAGGTTACCGGCCGGGTATTGGGTTCCAATGGAGAACCTGTTCCTGCAGCCACTATCAGGGTAAAGGGAACAACCGTGGTAACATCTGCCGATGTTAACGGTTATTTCAGCATTATTGCACCTGATAACGCCACACTGGTAATTTCTTCTGTAGGATTCAATCAGACTGAAATTGGAGTTGGTGGAAAAAAGGATGTGAATGTGGTATTAAAGGAATCTGAAAAAGTACTGGACCAGGTAGTGGTAATTGGATATGGTACAGCCAATAAAAGAGACTTAACCGGATCAATTGTAAAAATACAGGGTAAGGAAGTTGCTGATAAGCCCAATGCTAATCCAGTTGCATCTTTGCAAAGTAAAGTTGCAGGGTTATATGTGGTAAATAATGGTGATCCCGGAACAGCACCTGATATCCGTATCCGCGGTACAGTAAGTATTGGTCAGGTTCATCCTTTGTATATTGTTGATGGTATTTTCAATGATAATATCGATTATTTAAACCCTAATGATATTGAATCCATTGAAGTATTAAAAGATCCATCCTCATTGGCCATCTTTGGGGTAAAAGGTGCAACAGGTGCTATTGTTATTACAACTAAGAAAGCAAAAGCAGGCCAGACCATTATTAATTTCAATACAACTTATGGTGCCAAGAAATTAGTGGATAAAATCAAAATGGCCAATGCAAGTCAGTTCAGCACATTGTTTGCAGAAGAAAATGCAAATAATAATGTAGCTACACCTGATTATTCTGCACTGACTGCCAATACTGACTGGATTGATGCTGTTACCCGTGTAGGAAATTTCAGTAACACCAATTTAAGTATTTCAGGAAGTACTGAAAATAATAAATTTAATTTCGGATTGGGATATATTACGGACCAGGGTGTTGTAAAACACCAGCAATTGGATAAAATCATGATCTCTTTAAATGATGAATTTAAATTTAATAAAGCCATCAAATTAGGAGTGAATTTCAATGCATCCAGGCAACACAACCCTTATGATGTTACAGCATCCGGGACTGATGTATTGAATAGTGCCAGAAAAGTAATGCCACAGGTTTCTTCAACACCAAAACAGTTTATGGTACAGGATCCATACGGAGCAGATTCATTACCCATGAATATTTACTCCGGACTGGATGTTGCCTTACAAACTTCAGGCGTGGTGAATCCGTTGGTTCAATTGGAAAATGAATGGAATAAGACCATTGATTATACTTACAGGTATGTAGGTAGTGTGTATACTGATGTTAATTTCCTGAAATATTTTAATTTCAGGGCTACCTGGTATGGAGATGTAAGTAATCAGGATAAAAGACAGTACACTCCTTTGTATTATGCATATAATCCTTTAAATAATACGCCTTATTTATCAAGCTCACAGACCAGCTTAAAGCAGAATAATAATGACTGGAAAAAGTTCCAGCAGGATTATATCCTGACCTTTAAAAGAGTATTGGGGGATCACAGTATTTCAATAATGGGAGGTTTTACCACTTACTATTATGGTTCTTTCGGACGCCAGGTGTTGGTTAAACAGGGAACTACTGCAGCAGATTTACCTATTCCCAATGATTCAAGGTTCTGGTATGTAAGTTCTGGACCATGGGGTGTAGTGGATCCGATAAATTCCAATTCCACACAAGCTGAATATAGCTTAGTTTCTGGTTTGGGGCGTTTATTGTATAATTATAAAAGCAAATATTACTTGACCGCATCCATACGTAATGATGCATCTTCTCAGTTACCATCAAAAAACCGTAACCAGGCTTTCTGGTCACTGGGTGGAGCATGGGATATTACCAAGGAAGATTTCATGAAAAACCAGAAAGCATTTGATTTCCTGAAATTAAAAGCTTCTGTTGGGGTATTGGGTAACCAAACATCAACTAAACTGGATGGAACTCCTATAAATTATCCTTATTATCCAAATTTAAATACTGGGATCAATGCTGTATTCGGAACAAATATTTATGCAGCAGCGCAGCAAGCATATCTGGCTAACCCTGATTTAAAATGGGAAACTGTTAATGCTTCAGAAATAGGCGTAGAAGGCAATGCATTTAATAATAGGTTACATTTTGAATTCAGTTACTATAATAAAGTAACCAACAATTTAATGACTTTTGTTGACCGTTCTGCCATTGGTTTACCGAATGAGTTAATTAATGGGGGTAGTTTGAAAAACTGGGGTGAAGAACTGGCTGCAACCTGGAATCAGAAACTGGACAGAGACTGGTCAGTTACTGTAGGTGGCAATATCACATTTATGAAAAATAAAGTGGTTAGTCTGGCTTCAGATCTGCCAACCGGATATTTAAGCAGGGCATTCCAGAATAATGGAAGTGCGGAAAGCAGAACGATGGTTGGACAGCCTATTGGTTCTTTCTATGGTTATATTGTACAGGGATTGTACCAATCTTATAATGATATCTTATCTTCTCCGATTGCATCATCTATTGGGGCATACAGACCTGGTGACTTTAAATTTAAGGATATCAGAGGAGCGGGTGGCTCACCAACTCCTGATGGCAATGTAACTGCAGATGACAGAACTGTTATCGGAAATCCAAGTCCTAAATTTACTTATGGTGGTTCTATCAATATAACCTATAAGAGATTTAACCTGGGTATTGATGTTGGAGGAGTTTATGGTAATAATATCTTCAGAACCTGGGGGTCTCTGGAATCTCCATTCCAAAGGGTAAATTATCCTGAATTTAAAATGAACAGATGGCATGGTGCCGGTACTTCCAACTGGGAACCGATCATTAGCCAGGCAGACAGGATTAACTATAATGGTTCCACTTATAATATCGAAGACGGAAGTTATTTCAGGATCAGGAATCTTCAGCTGGGATATACACTTGATTCCAAATCTTTATCAAAATACAGGATTAACAACCTGAGAATATTTGCTAATGTTCAGAATCTGAAAACCTGGAAACATAATAATGGCTATAGCCCTGAATATGGTGGAGATGCCACTGCATTCGGATATGATAATGGTGGTGGTGCCATTCCAAGGATCACTTCAATGGGTGTGAATGTTACATTTTAATAATATTCTAAATGAACTATTATATGAAAAAAAGTATTAAATATTTCGGGAGCTTACTATTGTTGGCTACCTTATTTTTAACAATAGCGGGGTGCAGTAAGTTTCTGGACAGGAAACCATTAACTGCCACGCTAAATGACCTGAACCAGGGGGCTCTGGAAGCTCAGAGCCTTGGCCTGTACAATACGCTTAGAACCTATGCAGGTTTTTCTACACTGCCCTGGTTAGATTTTAACAGTATTCGTGATGATGATGCACAGAAAGGAAGCAGTACTACAGATGGTGCTGAAATCAACACAGAATTTGAAACTTTTAAGTATACAAAGGATGACTGGGGTACTGATACTTACTGGAATGATCATTATACAATGATTAATTTATGTAATAAAGAATTGTACTGGGCCGATTCACTGAAAGTTAGTGATGCAGCTTCCTTACGTAATGTTGGAGAAGCGCATTTCTTCAGAGCTTATTCCTTTTTTGAACTGGTGAAAGCTTATGGACAGGTTCCATTAATCAATTACTACTATACCAACGCTGCAGACGGAATCAGGCCCAAAGCCACTGTAGCAGCCATCTATGCACAGATTGATAATGACCTGGATTCTGCAGCAATATTGTTGCCTTTAAACTGGGAAGTAGCTGGAACCAACCGTTATCCTGGCAGGTTAACCAGTGGTGCTGCCAATACGTTATGGGCTCAGACCTATTTGTTCAGACAGCAGTGGTCAAAAGTAGTGTCTTTGTGTAATACTGTAATCAATTCAAACCAGTATTCATTGCAACCCAATTTTGTGGATATCTGGAAAGATGGTTTAAATGGAGCCGGTAAAAACGGACCTGAATCTATTTTTGAAATGCAATGTAATATTGGTGCCAATGGTGCCAACTATAATGGTACACAATGGGGTACAGGACAAAATGTAAGACAAGGTGGTGCGGATGTTTCCTGGAACCTTGGATGGGGATGGAATGTGCCCACACAAATATTGCAAAATGCCTGGGACCCAACCGATCCGCGTAAAGCATCTACCATTTTATATTCCGGACAATTTGACGGTGGCAGTGCAACTGGTGGGTATGGCGCTACTTTGCCTCCATACAACCCGGGTGTAGCACTGGATCAGCCTTACTGGAACAAGAAAGTATATTCTGACCCGGCTATGCGCAGTTATACCGGTGAAATTAACAGTAGTGGTGGTGCAGACTGGATCAACCACAGGATATTACGATATGCCGATGTATTATTAATGCTGGCTGAAGCGTCCAATGAGCTGGGAGATGGCGCCACTGCAGCTGCGAATCTCGAAAAAATCAGAGCAAGGGCAAGAGGAGGCAGTAGTACAGCACTTCCTTATGTTGCATATACCAGTCAGACTCAAATGAGAACTGCTATTAAAAATGAAAGGCGTTGGGAATTTGCTATGGAAGGGTATCGTTTTTATGACCTGGTAAGGTGGACTCCGGCAGCGGATGGTATTGATGCACCTTCTGCATTAGGTAGCCTGGGTTACCAGCCAAGAAATGCATTGTACCCGATACCGCAACCAGCAATTAATTTATCTGGTGGAGTATTGGTACAAAATCCAAATTATTAATAGTATTCACTTTACCCTGAGAAAAAATCAGGGTAAAGTATTACCAATTTAGTTTCACAAATAAAATATTTAACATGAATTTCATTAATAAAGCATCCAAATTAGCCCTTAGTGTTCTTACACTGGGTATGATGATTGCCGGTTGCCAGAAAATGGACAGGCCAGCTTTGGGTAAATACCCTACAGATGCCAATCCTCCAGGCGGTCCACTGAAATTTTTTGCTGCTTACGACGGATCCAATTCCAATCAATCAATGGCTGCTGTAGATAGTATCCGTGCCAATTTCGGAGTGGTATCAGGAAGTGGTTCTTTTGTATCAGGTGGAGTGGAAGGCAATTGCTGGTCAGGAAATTTAACCAGTTATATTGTATATCCTTCTGCCAATGATTTTGGATCTTCCACCAGTTTTACTATATCCTTCTGGATGAATATTACATTGGCCAATAAGGACAATGTGAATGCAGATGGCGTTTTAGCGTTAGCCAGCTCCAATAATTTCTGGGGAAATGTAACTTTCTATGCTGACCATACAACCGGAGGTAATTCTGATAGTATGGACCTTAAAATGTATATCAGAAATGGGTCTAATGATAATTGGGACTTTGCAGGATATACCGGCAATAACAGGTGGCCACATATGTATGACGGTAACTGGCACCATGTAGTTTTTACGTATGATGCTACCAGTAAAACAGGTACATTCTATCGCGATGGCGTTGTCTTTGACAAAAAGACCAATGAATCCTGTGCTTTTGACAGTAGCCCTGCACAATTTGTTGTGGGTAGTTTTGAACAGGCAGCTGGAGTGCAAGGATCACTGGCCAGCAATACCTGGATGTCCTGTTTTCCTGGAAAACTGGACAATATAAGATTATATGGTGTTGCACTGGCAGCTTCGGATGTTCAGGCATTGTATAATGCAAAGCATTAATAATTAATGTTTTGATTTAACCTTCCTATATTGTATTTAAAAGGGCTGAATCAAATTAATTCAGCCCTTTTTTTTTAAAGGATTAATAGACAAAAGATCATCTTCCTGAATTTTTTTGTATAGAACCTGCCATTATGATTACTTCAATTCCTCACCGCAGAACATTCTTAGTAATTGCAGCTATTCTGTTAAGCACGCTGTTATTTATAAAGTGCATTAATAATGAAAGTAATAAGGTAAAAAAAGAAATGGTAACCGTAGTTACAGATAATAAGTATGAAAAATATGCGGGTTCAATAACCTGTGCAAAATGCCACCAGGATATTTACAATAAACATATAAAAACTGCACATTATCTTACTTCTCAGAAAGCTGATGAAAAAAATATTAAGGGAAGCTTTAAACCGGGTGAAAACAGGTTTGCCTATGATGGGTATGTAAATGTAACCCTTGAAAAAAGGAATGATCATTTTTATCAGGTAGAATATGTTGACGGTATTGAAAAAATAACAGAACCATTTGATATAACTGTTGGCTCCGGAAAAAGAGGGCAAACCTTCCTTTACTGGAATCAAAATAAGTTGTTTCAATTGCCGATCTCTTATTTTACCTCTGCTAAACAATGGTCAAACAGTCCAGGCTATTCCAATAAAGTAGTTTTCAGGCGCCCAATTACTTCAAGATGCATGGAATGCCACAGTACTTATTTTCAGAAAATATCAGCAGAAGGTAAAGAGCCGGAAGATTTCTCAACTTCCAAGATTATTTACGGGGTGGATTGTGAAAAATGCCATGGGCCTGCTGCCAGGCATGTTAATTTTCAAACGCAGCATCCTAATGAAAAAGCCGGGCAGTTTATCACAAACCCATCTGATTTTTCCAGAAAGCAACAGCTGGAATCCTGCAGATTATGTCATGGGGGTAAGCTTTCAAAAACAAAACCATCTTTCAGCTTTGAAGCCGGGGATGCATTATCTGATTTTTTCAATTTAGATACACTAAAAAAAGATGTTGCAAATATAGATGTGCATGGTAACCAATATGGAATGTTAATAGCCAGTAAATGCTTTAATAAAACCGAAATGACCTGTGGTACCTGTCATAATCCACATGAAAATGAAACCGGTAAAAAAGAAGCATTTTCTCAGAAATGCATGAATTGCCATAATGAATCTCATAATAATTTTTGTAAAGAAAAAGAAAGAGTAGGTAGTAAAATAACTAAAAATTGTATTGATTGCCATATGCCCGAAATGCCTTCAAAATCAATAATGGTATTACTGCAGGGGCAGAGTGTTCCAACACCTGCTTCCATGCGTTCGCATTATATCAGTATTTATCCTGAGCAGACCAGTAAATTTTTGGCTGCCCGTAACAAAAAATAACAGGACTTTATTTAGGAAAATCTTGATTAACAGTTTATAATAATCTTGTATGTTTAAAAGAAAAAAAAATCTGCTATTTTTAATAACATGGTTTGTGTTTTTTATTTCATGTCACCGGACAGATACAGTATTTACCAGTTTACCGGCTTCCAAAACGAATATCCAGTTTGAAAATATATTGGAAAAAAAGGAAGGATTTGGCATTCTCTATTATCTCTATTATTATAACGGGGGAGGTGTTGCAGTGGGCGATATAAACAATGATGGATTGCCTGATCTTTATTTTACAGCCAACAGTAAAGGCCATAATAAATTATACCTGAATAAAGGGAATTATGAATTTGAAGATATAACAGATAAAGCCGGAGTGGCAGGTACTGCAGACTGGTGTACCGGGGCGACCATGGCAGATATTAACGGTGATGGTCTGCTGGATATTTATGTTTCAGCTGTTAGCAATGCATACGGACTGAAAGGGCATAATGAACTTTTCATAAATAATGGCGACGGTACATTTACAGAAAGTTCTGTAAAATATGGATTAGACTTTTCAGGTTATACTGTTCAAACCGTATTTTTTGATTATGACCATGACGGTGATCTGGATTGTTTTGTATTAAATGAATCCCAGCAGCCACATCAGAATATTGTTGATACCAGCCATAGAAGAGGATTTGATCATAATGCCGGGGATTACCTGTTTAGAAATGATATCAGCACAACAGGTAAGTTTACAGATGTGACAAAGACGGCTGGTATTAGCCAAAGTAATCTTGGATATGGTTTAGGACTTTCTGTTGCCGACCTGAATAATGACGGTTGGGATGATATTTATATTGGTAATGATTTTCATGAAAATGATTATTACTATGTAAACAATGGGGATGGAACATTTACTGAAAGTGGTGCCCAACATTTTAATCATTACTCGCGGTTTAGTATGGGGAATGATATTGCTGACTTTAATAATGACGGTCAATTGGATGTATTAACTGTGGATATGCTGCCTCCTGATGAAAAAACTTTAAAGACTTATGGCAGTGATGAGCATAATGATATTTATGATTTTAAAATAACACATAATGGATTTCAGCCCCAGTTTTCAAGAAATTGCCTGCAAAGAAATAACGGGAACGGAAAAAGTTTCAGTGATATAGGATTAATAGCTGGAGTATCAGCAACAGACTGGAGCTGGTCGCCACTTATGGCCGACTTTGATAATGATGGTAATAAGGATATTTTTATTTCCAGTGGTATTGTAAAACGTCCTGTAGACCTGGATTATATCCGGTTTGTTTCTAATCTGGCTGCCACTGTTAACAGGAACAGTTCCACTAAATACGACGATATGACTGTTGAAAAAATGCCGGAAGGAAGTTCCTATTGTTTTATGTTTAAAGGAGATGGAAATGGGCAGTTTCATGATATTGGTAAAAATTGGGGCTTAATGGATAAAAAAGGTTTTTATAATGGCGCTGCTTATGCAGATCTGAATAATGATGGCAATTTGGATTTGATTGTAAATTCCCTCAATTCAAAAGCAGTTATTTTTAAAAACAATACAACCGGGAAAAATCATCTCACCATTAGTTTTAAAGGTGAAGGGATGAATAAATTTGGCATTGGATCTAAAGCGTATCTTTTTTGCCAGGGTAAAATGCAATATGAGCAGTTAATGCTTACCCGTGGATTTCAATCATCTACTGAACCGAGGCTTCATTTTGGTTTGGATCAGTCAAGTGTTATTGACAGTATTCTGATTGTTTGGCCCAATCAGCAATATCAGGTAATTAAAAATGTGTCCGTTAATAAACCATTGACTGTATTACAAAAAGAAGCAGCTGGCAAATTTGAATATGATCAATTCTTTCCGCCTGCAAAAGAAAAGCTGGTCAATATTACAGATCAGATACAATGCAATTTTAAACATCAGGAAAATGATTTTAATGATTTTAATATTCAATACCTGATTCCGCATAAGGAAAGTACCCGAGGCCCCAAGATTGCAGTTTGTGATGTTAACAAAGATGGATTGGAAGATTTTTATGTATGTGGCGCGAAAGGTCAACCCGGGGCTTTAATGATTCAACAGCCTAATGGAAACTTTGTAGCTACAGATACTGCTTTATTTAAACGATTTGCAGTTTGTGAAGATGTGGATGCTTTATTTTTTGATGCCAATGGAGATGGATACCCGGATTTATGGGTAGTAGGTGGTGGAAATGAACTGCCTTCCAATGGGATTGCCAATGCAGACAGGCTCTATATTAATGATGGTAAAGGGCATTTCAGTTTTTCAGGAGATGCTTTTCAGCAGGAATACTGGACGAAGTCCTGTATTGCGGTAGCAGATATAGACCATGATGGGGATATGGATGTTTTTATTGGCCATTTATGTGACCAGACAAAATTTGGGCTTCCCAGAAATTCTTATTTATACATCAATAATGGAAAAGGTAAGTTTGATATTGCAGATATGCATACCATGAACCTGACGAACCTGGGTTTAGTAACAGCTGCCAGTTTTACAGATTTGAATCATGACGGATGGCCTGATCTGATTGTAACAGGAGAATGGATGCCCATGAAGATATTTATGAACCATAAAGGAAAGTTTGTGGAAACTGATATACCTAATTCTACTGGCCTCTGGCAATCATTGTATATAACAGATATAAATGGTGACGGGTTTCCAGATATAATGGCAGGTAACTGGGGACACAATTCAAAGTTGTATGCCGGTAAAAACGGGCCTGTAAAGTTATTTATAAAAGACTTTGATGATAATGGCAGAATAGAGCAGGTGATGACTTATTCTATTGATGGAAAGGATTACACTTTTCTACCTAAAGATGAACTGGAGCAGGCATTACCTGTTTTGAAAAAAGC
>Ga0364880_10207_pt1 | contig 31609 bp, 30 predicted proteins | sample ExccelJu500001D3_5_FD_206927 | JGI IMG/M metagenome (GOLD analysis project Ga0364880, IMG submission 206927) | Enriched cells from Trout Bog Lake Hypolimnion, Wisconsin, USA - BchlTB.July30.5000.01.D3 | ecosystem: Environmental > Aquatic > Freshwater > Lake > Hypolimnion/Profundal zone | place... | reverse complement strand
TCGAATGAGCGGACAAATTTTCTATCGCTCATTAATCCGTGAGTTTGCAGTTACCGGTGCCCTAGTATCTTCTATTTTGCTGGGTATTATGGTTTTAACTCAGTTGATTCGTCTTTTAGGCGATTCGGTCAGCGGTTTATTGGCGGTGGAAGGGGTGATGGCACTGGTTGGCTTTACCACGCTGAATTATTTGCCGATTGTGCTTTCAGTGAGTTTGTACCTTTCAGTCTTGCTGACATTGACACGGAGTTACCGTGACAGTGAAATGGTGGTGTGGTTTTCTTCAGGGATAGGTTTGACGCGCTGGATACGTCCCGTTATGGGATTTACTATTCCTGTAGTGTGTGTGATCGCATTACTGAGTTTTGTCCTCGCACCGTGGGCCAAGCAAAAAGCGGAAGAATTCAAGAATCAATTGGATACGCGAGATGATGTGGCTATGGCTACACCGGGAGTGTTCCGCGAGTCGAAACAGTCTGATCGCGTGTTTTTTTTGGAAAATATTGATCCCAAAAATAATCGTGTTGGAAATATTTTTGTACAATCCGTGCAAAACAGCAAAGAGGGGACCATGGTCGCCAAAGAAGGGTTGCAAGAAACTGCGGCCAACGGTGACCGGTTTATCGTGTTGTTGAATGGGACACGTTATGAAGGTGTTCCGGGTCAGCATGATTACAAGATCGTCGAATTTGATCGTTATGCGGTGCGAATTGAAGCCGCAGAGATTAAAGAAGTAGAACTTGATCGTAAGAGTTTAACGACTTTAGCGCTGTTGCGTGACCCGAATCCCGGCAATATTTCGGAGTTGGCCTGGAGAATTGGTGCCCCCTTGAGTGCTTTGATTCTTGCAGTGCTGGCAATTCCGCTCAGCTTTGTTAATCCCCGTGCCGGAAGATCGTTTAACTTGATGACCGCAGTCGTCCTGTATATGGTCTATAGCAATATGCTTGGTGTGACAACCACGTGGCTTGCGCAAAGCAAAGTGAGTGTTTTGATGGGTCTTTGGGGGTTGCATGCCGCGATGATTGTATTGCTCGTGTTGATGTTCTATAAGCGCTTGTCTGTGTTTTCGTGGAGGCGTCTGATCAAATGAGACTACTCACGAGATATCTGGCCAAAGAAATATATTCCAGTGTGGCGATTGTTTTTGCCGGCTTGCTGGCGCTATTTTCCTTTATGGATGTCATCCAGGAATTGCACGACGTGGGGCAGGGGGGGTATCACCTGAGTGATGCGCTAATTTATGTGGCGCTCATTATGCCAACACATATCTATGAGTTATTTCCCTTGGCCGCACTTATCGGCTCGATCTTTGCCATTGTGCAAATGGCCAGCAATTCTGAGTTAATGGTGTACCGGAGTTCCGGCGCGTCACTGAAGCAGATGATCTATGCCATGTTAAAAATTGGCTTTCCTTTGGTTTTGCTTTGTCTGTTGTTTGGTGAAGTGATAGCGCCGCCTAGCGATCATCTTGCACAAGAGTTGAGCATGAAAGCAAAAAATTCCAAAATGACAGTGAAAGAGTTTCGCTCGGGTGTTTGGGTGAAAGATGAGCATAGCTTTGTGAATGTGAAAAATGTTTTGCCGGATACCTCGCTACTGAATATCACTATCTATGAATTTGATGATACCTATCATCTGCGAGCGATTACTTATGCAAAACACGCGGCTTACAACAGCGAGGATCAGTGGATACTGGACGACGTGAGTCAAACTCGTTTTGGTGAACAAGGTACCACAACCAAAGCACTGGCTAACCTGGCATGGCATTCGACCCTTAATCCGAGTATTTTGAACGTGTTGCTATTGTTGCCCGAGAAGATGTCTTCCTGGGATCTTTATCAATACACAAAACACCTAAGTGAAAATCATCAGAAAACCGGACGTTACGAAATCGCGATGTGGAATAAATTAATTTATCCCGTTGCGGTACTGATCATGATGCTGCTGGCCTTGCCTTTTGCATCTTACAATCGGCGTGAGGGTGGAGTAAGCAGCAAGATTTTCATTGGTATAGTGCTTGGACTCAGTTTTCACTTTGGCGGAAGATTATTTTCCAACTTGGGCGCGCTGAATGAATGGCAGCCGATGTTCAGCGCCACTGCTATTAGCTGGATATATTTAGCAGTTGCTATGTTGTTGATGTGGCAAACAGAGCGTCGCTGAGTTTTTGACTTTGTTTATGGAGTCGGCGATGCCGGTGGCACTGAACTTGCAGCGACTGGATGCTTTTTAGCATGTTTCTCGCGTAAAGCTTGTATTTCCGCCTCGCGTTTTTCGGGAGGAAGTTGGTTCAGCTCTTTGCGCTTTTCTCTCGCCTGCTGGCGTTGCGCAGGTGTCAGTTTGGCCCACCTCACGATTTGTTCCTGAAAGCGCTGCTGTTTAAGCGGCGTCAGGGAGGGGTAGCGGTTAGCAATTGCAATATAATTATTTTGCCGTTTCTTCGGCAGCGTATTCCACTCGTTTGCCAAGGGCGCCAGAATTTGTTGCTGTTGGGGGGTGAGTTCCTGCCAAGTTGCTGCCATTGCTTCGGTTGGCAGGCCAAGCGACAAAACGGCAATCAGTGTGATTGCCGCTATAATCGATTTCTTGAATAGTTTCTTAATCGACGTATGCATCAACAGGCAAATCGTCGGTCAGGAGCTCTATATCGACGTCGGAGTGGTCGCGATCATGCTGTAAGTATGTGACTCCACTGTATAAAGACAAGGCAAACAACACGGCGAGAACCCAGTATACGGGTTTGTAACTGGTATGCGAACTGCCTGACCATAGGCCGTGATGCGTGAGCCAAGCCTGCACGGGGGCATGTTGTAACGCGCGGTGGCGTTCCAGCGCAAGGTTGCGGGAAGTGCGCAATCGCTCTGTCGTCGTTCTATCCATTTGCGCTACTGAATGGTTCAAGAGTCGCTTGATTGAATCCGGCGTCAATTTTTTATTTTTCATTTAGATTCACTCCCTTCTCTTTCAATTTTGCTGCCAATGTATGCGTTGCGCGCGAACAATGTGTTTTTACGCTGCCTTCGGAGCATCCCATCGTCGCAGCAGTCTCTGCAGTGTCCAAGTCCTCCCAGTAACGCAGGAGGAAGGCTTCGCGTTGACGTGCGGGAAGATCAATTAAAGCTTCTTCAATTAGAGCAAGTAGTTGCGATTGATCGAGAGCACTTTCCGGCTCGGCTGGTTGTGAATTATTTCCCTTATCTTGCAATGTGTCTAGCGGATCAAAGTCTTCTTCATCATGATGGGATTGAAGAGACGAAAACAAAACGGTCCAGAAAGAGCGAATCTTCTGCCTGCGGTAATAATCCCTGATTGTATTTTGCAAAATACGCTGAAAAAGCATGGGAAACTCTTCCACAGGCTTGTCGCCATATTTTTCGGCGAGTTTAAGCATGGCATCTTGCACGATGTCTAACGCAGCATGTTCATCACGAACGGCAAACAGCGCTTGTTTGTAAGCTCGGCGCTCGACGTCGGTCAGGAATTGAGAAAGTTCGTAATGGCTGCTCAGATTCAATACCTCCGTTGGGACGACTGGAATACTAACAAATTCTTAGGTGTATCTAAGGGGTATTTGAAGATTTATGCTATTCCGCGTTGCCTCAGGGGTTGACCAAAACGCTGTCAACCTTTATCTTGCACGGTTCTTTAATCGTAGTTAGCTAAGGTCATAAACATGGAACTGACAGGCGCAGAGATTGCCATCAGGTGTTTGCAGGAAGAGGGAGTCGAATATGTTTTCGGCTATCCCGGTGGGGCGGTGTTGTTTATCTATGATGCCCTGTTTAATCAAGATGTTGTAAAGCATGTGCTTGTTCGTCATGAACAAGCAGCGGTTCACGCCGCCGACGGATATTCGCGCTCGACCGATAAGGTCGGTGTCGCGCTGGTGACGTCCGGTCCGGGTGTGACCAATGCGGTGACTGGAATAGCAACAGCTTACATGGACTCTATTCCCTTGGTCGTCATTAGCGGCCAAGTGCCCACCAGTTATATTGGTGAAGACGCGTTCCAGGAAGTGGATGCCGTTGGTATTACACGCCCGTGTGTAAAACACAATTTTCTGGTGAAGGATGCCAAAGATATTGCCAGTACCTTGAAAAAGGCATTTTATCTGGCGAAGAGCGGACGCCCCGGCCCAGTGTTAGTGGACATTCCCAAGGATGTGTCGAATCAGAAGGTGGAGTTTATTTACCCTTCTTCCGTGAGCATTCGTTCATACCATCCGGAAAAACACGGCGATGTTGCACAAATCAAACGAGCAGCTCACTTATTGATTGAGGCCAAGCGCCCGATGATCTATGCGGGTGGCGGCGTGGTGCTGGCAGATGCTGCCAAACAGTTGACCGAACTGGTACGTTTATTGAATGCGCCTTGCACCAACACCTTGATGGGTTTGGGCGGGTATCCTGCTACCGATAAGCAATTCGTCGGTATGCTTGGAATGCACGGTACGTATGAAGCCAATATGGGCATGCAGAATTGCGACGTGTTATTAGCTGTAGGCGCTCGCTTCGACGACCGTGTTGTGGGAAATGTCGCACACTTCGGCTCCGTTCCGCGAAAGATTATTCACATTGATATTGATCCGGCATCGATCTCAAAACGCGTGCAAGTTGATGTGCCCATTGTCGGCGATGTAGGAAATGTATTGGGTGATCTGCTTGCCGTGTTGCATAGCAGCAAACAAAAACCGGATCCGGTCGTGGTGGCGAACTGGTGGAAGCAGATCGACGAATGGCGTAGCCGTAATTCGCTGGCTTACAAAAAATCCAGTGAAATCATTAAGCCGCAATTTGTGATCGAGAAGCTGTACGAGATTACCCACGGCGAAGCATTTATCACCTCAGACGTGGGGCAGCATCAAATGTGGGCTGCACAGTACTACAAGTTTAATCAACCTCGTCGCTGGATCAATTCGGGCGGTTTGGGCACGATGGGTTTTGGCTTGCCTGCCGCGATGGGTGTTCAACTCGCCCATCCGGGGGCGACTGTCGCCTGCGTGACAGGCGAGGGTAGTATTCAAATGAACATCCAAGAACTTTCGACGTGTAAACAATTCCGTTTGCCGATTAAAGTGATTGCGTTGAATAATCGTTATTTGGGTATGGTTCGCCAATGGCAGCAATTCTTCCATGGAAACCGTTATTCAGAGTCGTACATGGATGCGCTCCCTGATTTTGTGAAGTTGGCAGAAGCATATGGACACGTGGGTATCCTCGTGGAAAAACCGTCTGATGTGGAAGGGGCATTGCGTGAGGCTTTTGCACGCAAAGATGAGTTGGTGTTCATGGATTTCCGTACAGACTCTACCGAGAACGTGTTTCCGATGGTGCCAGGTGGCAAGGGCTTGTCAGAAGTGATTTTCGCGGAGGATCTGTGATGAGACACATCATATCTCTGCTGATGGAAAACGAAGCGGGTGCGTTATCTCGTGTGGCAGGCTTGTTTTCAGCACGCGGTTACAATATTGAGTCGTTGACAGTCGCACCGACTGAAGATGTCACGATGTCACGCATGACCATTGTGACGCGCGGATCAGATGCCATCATCGAGCAAATCAAGAAACAACTGAATAAACTGATCGAAGTTGTTGAAGTAATGGACCTGACGGATGGTGAACATCTTGAGCGCGAACTCATGCTGGTCAAAGTGCTTGCTCAGGGGGAATCTCGTGAAGAGCTAAAGCGCATGGCAGACATTTTCCGCGGACGCATCATCGATGTTTCCGACAAGACCTACACCATCGAACTGACAGGAACAGGTACCAAACTGGATAGTTTTTTACACGCGATTGATCGAAGCTTGATTTTGGAGACGGTGCGTACCGGATCTTCAGGAATCGGTCGCGGAGATCGCATACTGAAGCTTTAAGAGCAGTTGAAGCCAGTCGTTAGACGTTAGTCATTAGTTAAAGCCGCGAAGCGGACATAGCCAACTAACGACTAACGACTAATTACTAATAACTAATTTTTTACCTAGAGGCCAACATGAAAGTTTATTACGACAAAGACGCAGACCTATCCCTGATTAAGGGCAAACAAGTGACTATTATTGGTTACGGCTCACAAGGCCATGCCCATGCGCAGAACCTGAAAGAATCGGGTGTTAGCGTGACCGTCGGTTTGCGCAAGAATGGCGCATCGTGGAAAAAGGCTGAAGGTGCAGGCTTGAAGGTTGCCGAAGTGGCCGCTGCAGTTAAGAGCGCTGATGTAGTGATGATGCTGTTACCCGATGAAAATATTCCTGACGTTTACAATACAGAAGTTGCACCGAACATGAAGCCAGGCGCGGCACTGGCATTTGCGCATGGCTTTAACGTTCATTACAACCAGGTCGTGCCGCGTGCCGATATTGATGTGATTATGATCGCGCCAAAAGGCCCGGGTCATACGGTGCGTTCTGAATACCTCAAGGGGGGCGGTGTGCCAACTTTGATCGCGGTATATCAAGACAAGACAGGCAAAGCCAAAGATATTGCGTTGTCATACGCAGCTGCGAACGGTGGGACTAAAGGTGGCGTGATCGAGACTAACTTCCGCGAAGAAACAGAAACCGACTTGTTCGGCGAACAGGCAGTGTTGTGCGGTGGCGCAGTGGAATTGGTGAAAGCCGGTTTTGAAACATTGACTGAAGCCGGATACGCTCCAGAGATGGCTTACTTCGAATGCCTGCACGAACTTAAGCTGATCGTTGATCTGATGTATGAAGGCGGTATCGCCAACATGAACTACTCCATTTCGAACAACGCGGAATATGGCGAATACGTCACGGGTCATCGCGTGATTGGCGATGAAGCGCGCGCTGCGATGAAAGAATGTCTGAAAAATATTCAGAATGGTTCGTATGCCAAACAATTCATTTTGGAAGGCCGCACAAACTATCCGGAAATGACTGCACGTCGTCGTTTGAATGCAGAACATCCAATCGAAGTAGTAGGTGGTCAGTTGCGTTCCATGATGCCTTGGATCAGCAAGAACAAACTGGTTGATCAGTCTAAGAACTAAAAGGCAGTTGGTAGTCGTTAGACGTTAGTCGTTAGTTAGGCCTGTCCGCTTCGCGGGTTTGCTTCAACTAATGACTAGCGACTAATGACTAGCGACTATAAGTTTTCAAATAGTAGCTAAAGGTTAACAACTCAGAATGAATTATCCCCACCCCATCATTGCCCGCGAGGGCTGGCCGTTTCTGGCAATTGCTTTTATTCTTGCTGCCGGTGCTACAGTGTGGTGCGCGGCTTGGTCAATTCCGTTGTGGATCATCTTTGTTTTTGTGTTGCAGTTCTTCCGTGATCCAGCACGCGAGATTCCGCAACAAGCCGGGGCAGTGTTGTCTCCCTGCGACGGACGGGTAATCAAGGTTGAACGCACACAAGATCCGTATGGTGAACGCGAAGCGATCCTGATAAGCGTGTTTATGAATGTGTTCAATGTTCACTCCAACCGCAGTCCGCTGGATGGCACGATACAAAAAGTGCAATATTTCCCAGGTAAATTCGTCAATGCGGATTTGGACAAGGCTTCAACTGAGAATGAACGCAATGCGATTGTGCTGAAAACGGCCGAGGGACAGGTTGTAACCTTTGTTCAAGTGGCCGGACTTATTGCACGCCGTATTTTATGCTACGTAAATGTGGGTGATGCGTTGACTCGCGGCCAACGCTATGGATTCATACGCTTTGGTTCACGTGTGGATGTTTACCTGCCGCTTACAGCTAACGTCAAAGTCAGCATAGGTGATAAAGTGTCGGCTACTACGACGATTTTGGCCCAGCTATAACCTAAAGCCACAGAGTTCACAGAGTACACCGAGAGTGTCAGCTTTATCCTGCCTTCATTGGCTCACCCCAAAGGTGAATCGGCCTCGTGACAAGACCGTTTTTTCTCTGTGATCTCGGTGTTCTCTGTGGCTAACGGCTTTTTTCAGGATTAAAGACTATGACCGATTTGAACAAACGCAAACCTTTGGATATTCGTCGCCGCAGTATTTATTTGCTGCCGAACCTATTTACCACAGGGGCGTTGTTCGCCGGTTTTTATGCCATCGTGCAAGCGATGAATGGCAAATTTGAGTCTGCTGCAGTAGCCGTGTTTATCGCTATGGTGTTGGATGGCTTGGATGGCCGCGTAGCACGCATGACTCGAACCCAAAGCGAATTCGGTGCAGAATACGACAGCTTGTCCGACATGGTTTCGTTCGGTGTTGCTCCTTCTTTGTTAATGTACGAGTGGGCGTTTCGCGACTTGGGAAAAATCGGTTGGTTCGCCGCTTTTATATATTGTGCTGGCACCGCATTACGTCTTGCCCGCTTCAATACTAATCATGAAGTCATCGACAAGCGCTTTTTTCAAGGCTTGCCCAGCCCCGCGGCAGCGGCCTTGGTTGCCGGCTTTATCTGGGTGATGCATGACTATGGTTTTGTAGGGACAGATGTACGCTGGATTGCCGTAGCATTGACTCTCTTTGCCGGATTGAGCATGGTGAGCAATATTCGTTTTTATAGCTTCAAAGATTTTAATATGCGTAAAAGCGTTCCATTTATAGTGATTTTCCTGCTCGCACTATTTTTTATTCTGATTTCAAGCTATCCGCCTGGCGTGCTGTTTATGCTGTTTTTTGGCTATTCCCTCTCGGGTTACGTTTCGTGGCTTTACGGGTTTCGCAAAAAACCAACACCTCCTCCCTTACCATAACCCTGCTTGTCGATGATCGGCAACTGTTGCAGTTAGCAACTTTTGTTACGAATCCAACTTAGGAATTACTTTCCTAATTCCCAATTTATTTGCTTGGACTTTGATTAAGTAAGTCTCCTCCAGGGCAAATATCTATTTTATCTAGGTTGAATTTACCTAAAGCAATTCAAATGATTGCGTTTTGAATGGGCATTTCACAGTGAACTGACTAGGCAGTCATTCAAAATATCTAGTTACGATCTAGGTCGTTTGGCATATTGTCCGACATAGGAATAGGGTCTATATATACATCCTAAGCTTAGGGAAAGGGCTCGAAAGAGAATTCTCTGGGCAATATTAAGGAGTATGAGATGAGTTACCTATTTTCAATGACTGAACTTTTGATAATCGGCGCGGTAACGCTCATGGCGGGGAGTTTTCTCATCAACAATCAGATGGGACTCAACCCTCAAAGAGCCGTTAGTGAGAGCGTGGTGTGGGGAACAGCTTTCTTTATCGCCTTTGCAGGCGAGTTTATATTGCTTGCGATTGCGCTTTAAGAAACCAATGCAGTTTTTTCAAAATTCAAAAAAAGGCGCATCATCACAATGCGCCTTGTTACAGAATGAGAGTTGATTAGGCCTTGGCTGCTTTACGACGAGCGAAATCAGTCAGACGCAAAACCTTTGAAGAAGAGAATAGGCCGCATAGACGATGTTCCTTGCCTTCTTTGGTATCCAGAACAGGAATGTGAGTACGCCCTGTTTTTTGGAAGACATCAAGTACAGATTGAACAGAGCAAGTTTCTACATTCTTCATTTCAACACTGATCCAATCGCTTACTTTCTCCATGATGTCTTTGACTTGGATATCGCTATGAGTGACGCCACTATCTGCGAAACCCATGCTTTGAAGATAGCGCATCGGTTTTTCGCCCATGATATCGTAAGATGTTATAAAGCCCTGAATAGATTCTGATTTTGAATCGATGACAAAGCCGAGACGAAGACCCGCCACTTTCATTTTTTGCAAAGCCTCATCAATCGTATCTTCCGGGCTTACTTTGAAAAGCGCACTGACTCGAAAGTCTGTCATAGCGGAAACTGCCGGATCGGTTAATTCAACTTGCCAAGGTTCGTTGATTGGAACAGATATATTGTTGATTCCTGAAAAGGTTTGCAAAACATTTGGCTTTTGATGTCCCATTGAATTCTCCGTTAAGGCGATTGGTTGTGTTTTTGTAGGGGCAAAGTATAACGTCTTCGGAAATTCTCGTCAGCGGGATTTTTCTAAAAAGTGCAATTGGCCTGTTTTCAGCTTAAAGGGGGGGTCTTTGCCATTGAATCTCAGGTTGATTTGCAGACTGATTGATAATCCGGCTCAGAATGAACAACAAATCTGAAAGTCGATTGAGATAGCGCAAGCCATCTTGCGGGGGATGATTGCTTCGCATTAATGCAACATAATTACGCTCTGCACAGCGTGCATGCGCTCTCGCTACATGGCACAAGGCGGCAGCACGGGTTCCACCTGGCAGGATAAACTCACGTAACGGCGGTAGGTTTGCATTGTAGTGTTCGATGGCGGTATCTAAACGAAGCAACTTGTCGTTCACAAAAGGCGCCTCTGGAAAAGCCACTGCGCCGCCCAGATCAAAAATGTCGTTCTGTATAAGTAATAATTCAGTGCGTACTTCAAAAGGCAATGACTCTGCAAGCAATACGCCAATGTGGCTATTGAGTTCGTCCAGCGCTCCAATAACGGCAATGCGCAGATCATCCTTATTGACGCGAGTGCCATCAGCCAAGCCCGTAGTACCGTCGTCGCCAGTGCGGGTGACAATCTTACTTAAACGATTAGCCATTATTGCTTTTCCAAACAAGAAATATAAATTGCGGCATCCGGTGCGGTCTTATTACGCTGCGCTTGCCAAATCATTTCGCCAAGACAATCCATCATGGCATGTTGCGCTTCGTGTTCAGATTCATATTTCTGCGTGAGTCGCGCAAACTGTTCCCGAATGCCGTGTGGCTGACCGATGGATAATTGTTCTTCAATCGAGAGATGCATCATTATGTGAAGAAATGGGTTAACTTCGCTGCCATCCGGGGCAAAATCTTTATCTTGATTATCTTGCGGAGCCGAAAGTAATTTGTGATATTCAGGATGTTTGTCTATAAGCTGCGCGGTCAAGTCTTCCAGTGGTGAAAGCAGCTCTCCCTCACGCCGTTTACGCCATGCTTCAAATAAAAACTGTCTCGCTTGATCTCGGGTAGGGTTAAACATTTATCTTGCCTGAAAACTGGATTGTGCTTTGTGAGAGTAGGATTCTAGCTTGATTGAACACGTTGTGATTGTAAACATGAAGCTAATCTGATGCGAATTCGATTGGCAGAAACTTACTGATCTCTCTAAAGTGACTAGTCAAAAGTTGTTAATTGGCAGCTAATTTTGTTGATTAGGTTTGGATCGTGAAATAATCGTTCATTCGAGTTCAATTATTTCAGAGGGTAAAACGCCAGACTTGGCTGCTTGTTGGGATAATTCAAGCAATGAAATGACGCCAGTCTTTAAGTGTATCTGTGAACGATGATTTTCTACAGTGCGAACACTGATCTTCAATTTCTTGGAAATTTCACTATTTATGAGGCCTGTAAGGGCAAGCGCGAGAACTTCTTTTTCACGTTTGGTGAGATTGTTAATGCGCTTTTTGAATTGATGCCTGAACGCTTCTTTTTGTTTTTGTTCAGTAACGTCAGTCAGTGTCATCAGCAATGAAGCTTCATCGCTGTCGGTGATAAATTGACGGCTTTCTATGTAAACATTAAACACAGCACCATTTCTTTTTAGCCCCCGTAATTCGCAATTAATCTTTTCATTCTGCGAAATTGCCTTTTGAAAATACTGGTACCAAGCTTTTTTATCATCATCTAAAACAAACGAATTGAAAGGGCGCCCAATTAACTTTTTTCGGTCATCGCCCAGAAGCGTTGCGCCGGTTAAATTTATTTCAGTAATCAGTCCTGAACGGGACAACGTAATGAAACTGACGGTTGCAAACTCGTATAGATTTAAATACCGGTCGCGTGATTTTTCAAGTGTGCTCAGGGTTTGACGCAGGGACTCATTTTGCATTTCCAATTCGACATGGTGAATTCGGAGCTCATGCTCGATCGAATCCAAATTTAAGGTTGAGTCAATCGGAGTATGTGGCTTCCCGGCAAGCAACGATTCAGCTTTATTCCTCAACGAGATTGTTTTATTTTTCAATACTTCTCCAGCGTACTTTGCCAGTTAGATTATTTTTATTATATCCTTAATAAACCGTGCGTAAACCGAGGTGTCCATTTTAGGAATAAGGGGTTAAATAGCAAGACTAATTTGATGCTCCGCCTGTAACAAACAACATTATGAAAAGTAAACGCCTGCAATCATTTACAACCTGAAAGTCATGATGACAATTGAGAGCAACACTCTCGAATTTCATTATGCCCAACCCCCGCATTTTGCAATCGATAATTCTAAAAATATTGTCTTTGTATCAAAGACTGCTATTAATATTGGCATTGCCAACGCCTTCGATAAATTCATCGAAGTCAGTTCTCATCCTCAGTCGGCAAATGACTTCGCACATTAAATTGAATACCATGTTTAAAACAGTCGAAATTAACAATAAGTTCTATCGGCACTTCTTCCAAGGCGCAAAGGTGGCAATGCTGCTCATCAATCCTGCTGATGGTCAAATCGTTGATGCGAATGAATCGGCTGAGTCGTTTTACGGATATTCACTCAGCCAGTTAAGTAAGATGAATATCAGTCAGATAAACACGCTGACACTAGATGAAATAAAAATAGAAATTGCCAATGCTGTTAATCAAAATAAAACTTTTTTTAATTTTCGCCATCGTTTGGCTCAGGGGGTGATACGCGACGTTGAAGTTCACTCGGGGATTATTAATCTAAAAGATCAGCCGTTACTTTATTCTATCGTTCACGACGTCACTGATCGCAAGCTAACTGAAACTTGCCTAAAAGAGAGTGAAGAAAAGTTTCGCGTCATTTTTGAAACAGCGAAAGATAGTATTGAGATTGTCTCAATGGATGGTCACATCATCGATATTAACCAAATTGGTTGTGAACAGCTTTCCTATTCAAAAAATGAAATGTTGGGCATGCATTTATCAGGGTTTACCTCACCGGAAAATACCAACAAAATCGAAGACAGGATGGAGCTTATTAAAAGAAGAGGAAATATTACTTTCGATTCGCATCGAATACGCAAAAATGGGTCCGATTTTCCCGTCGAGGTTAACTGCACTTATGTTCAGCTAAAAGGACAGCCTGTTTTTGTCAGCATCAGTCGTGATATGACTGAACGCAAAAAAGCAGAGATGTTGCTAGCGGAAAGTGAAAAACAACATCGAACCCTGTTTAAGAATATGCTGGACGGATATGTAGAATGTAAATTGTTATTTGAAAACGGCACACCACAAGATTTCTTTATTATTAATGCCAACGACCAAGTTGAGAAGTTAACCGGCCTAAAAAATATCGTTGGAAAAAAAGTTCGTGAGGTTATTCCGGGTATCAGAGAGTCCAATTCTGAATTATTTGAGGCCGGTATCCGTGTTGCTTTGGGTGGTCAGACGGAAAAACTGGAGACGCATTTGGAGTCCTTGGCGATATGGTTGTCATTAGCCGTCTATTCCAATGCAAAAGAGCAAATAGTCGTCGTGTTTCAAAATATCACAGAGCGCAAGAGAACTGAGCAAGAGATGATCGTCTTAAATAATCTTCTGATGCACGAAGTCGACAAACGAACTGCTGACTTGGCTGAGCTTTCCGCACATGTCCAAGAGGTGGCGGAAAAAGAACGCGTTAATTTGGCGCGAGAATTACACGACGAATTAGGCAGTAACATGGCTGTGGCGATTATGAATGTTGACCGCCTGAAAGAAACTGTTTCTGACCCGAACCTTTTGAATGAATTGACTTCACTCAAAGACTTGCTTAAGAGCGCGACGAATTCAATGCGATCAGTTGTTAGTCAGCTTTATCCTACCGGTTTGGATTCATTGGGGATTATTCCAGCGATTAAATGGCTGGTTCAAACATACGAAAAGCATGCTGGATTAGATATAGAATTGTTGTTGCCAAAAGAAAATATTTTAATGGAACAAACTGTCGAGCTTGCAGCATATCGTATCACCCAGGAGTGTTTGACTAATATAGCCAAGCACGCTGATGCCAGCAAAGTGAAGGTTGAAGTTAAAACAGTTAACGATTTTCTGGATTTACGTATACATGACGATGGAGTTGGATTGCCTGATGATATCAAGACGGGCGGTCATGGAATTTTTGGAATGATTGAACGCGCACGCTTTCTGGGCGGATCAATGGAGATCACCAATAATAGTAAGGGAACAACAGCGCACCTTAGTCTTCCCCTCGCAGCCGAAAAGCCCAAAAATTTAAAGCGCGTTTTAATCGTCGACGATCATGCCATTATCCGCGATGCGCTCCGACAACTATTGTCCAGAGAGGCAACTGACTTTTCCGTAGAAGGAGAGGCGGTAGATGGGATGGTTGCCCTGCAGATGGCAATCGAAGAAGAGTGGGACATCATATTGCTGGATATTACCCTGCCAAAATTGAACGGGATACAGGTGCTGGAAGCCATTATGGCAGCGAAACCCAAACAGCCTGTCATCATGCTGAGTAGTAATCCTGAACAGGAATATGGTGAGATCGCACGCTCAAAAGGGGCCGCTTGCTATATTGAAAAAGGAAAAACAGGAAAATTGGTTGAGGCAATGCGGCGAGCTACATTATTAAGTTAATCGGCTAACGTCGGGGATCAGCTTCGCCACATTTGTATAACGTAAACGGGCTGCACCGCACAAACAATAAACAAGAAATTGAAAGATTACATATAATCGTACTTGCGCTTTTCGATTTTGCCATGGCTGACTTTCTCAGCCCGACCAATTGTCGAGGTTGATTGAAATAACTAATTTAATTGTTGGAGAATGTGTTTAATGGAACTGATTCAGAGCCTCAAATGGCGTTATGCAACTAAGCAAATGAACCCAGCGAAAGCTGTTCCACAAGACAAGGTCGAACGCATTCTGGAAGCGGTGCGACTAGCCCCATCATCAAGCGGGCTTCAACCTTATGAAGTTATTCTTGTTACCAATCGAGAAATCCTCGAGAAAATCAAGGCTGTTGCTCATGGCCAGGGGCAAGTGACAGATTGCTCGCACCTGTTGGTTTTTGCTGCATGGGATGACTACACGCCGGAACGTATTAACATGATGTTCGACCTGACCAACGCAGAACGAGGATTCACCAGCGAGGCAGGGGAAAGCTATCGCAATATGCTGCTAAGCCGCTATCCTGGCCGCGGTGCTGAGGTTAATTTTCAGCACGCTACCAAGCAAGCTTATATCGGCCTTGGCGCTGCCCTGATTGCCGCTGCCATTGAGCAAGTGGACAGTACGCCAATTGAAGGCTTCGATCCAGACGCCCTCGATAAAGTTTTGAACTTGCGTTCGCGTGGCTTGCGTAGTGTATTAATTATGCCCTTGGGCTACCGTGATGCAGACAAGGACTGGCTGGTCAACCTTAAGAAAGTTCGTCGTTCTCGTGAAAAGTTTGTTACCGAGATCAAATAAGGCAATAACTTCTCAAGAAACTAAATCCGTTTGCTGAAAGATGAACTGGCAGTTACTTCGTTCATCTCAGGTAACTGTCAGATCACGTTGTGAATACGGCACATTAGTTATTTGCGTGCCTAAAATTGGAACCAGCTTGCATCTTGCTTGAGAACGAGTGCTAGTTCGTTTAGTTTGTGTGCGGCCGAAGCCGTTTCGCGCGAGGCAGCACTGTTTTCTTCTGCCATCTGGGCGATTCGCTCAACGCTTTTCGCGATATCCTCGCTACCCAGTCGTTGTTCGCGTAACGCGGCACTGATGTCATTCACTTCATTGACTACACGGATTGAGCTTTCGCTTATTTGAACTATAGCCTTGCCCGCTTGATTTGCGAGATCTGTGCCGCTGGCAACCAATGACACGCCCTGATCCATACTGGCTACGGCCTCTCGGGTGCAATCCTGAATGATCGTCAACATTTTGGATATCTCCCGAGTGGAGTTTGCAGTCCGTTCAGCCAGTTTTCGCACCTCATCCGCAACCACCGCGAAGCCGCGACCTTGTTCTCCAGCTCTTGCCGCTTCAATGGCTGCATTCAGGGCTAACAGATTAGTCTGCTCAGCAATTTCGTTAATGACACTGGCGATTCCTTGAATCTCAACTGATCGACGTTCCAAGTCACCAATCATGTTCGATGAGCTTGTTACTGCGCTTGCAATTTTCCCTATCTCGGTGACAGCCTGACTAATAATTTGTGTGCCCTGATTCGAATATTGATGTGATTCGTTGGTCGCTTTTTCAGCAGCAGAAGCATTGTCACTTACGTGACTTATGCTGACGGTCATTTCCTCAACTGCAGCAGACATTGATGAAGCCGCAGTGCTTTGCTCGTCGGTACTGCGAGCGACTTGTTGCGCATTAGCTGACATTTGATCTGCTGCACTCGCCAAATGCTCTGCTGTGGAATTGATGCGACCAGCGACATCACGCAATTTAGTTTGCATTGAAACGAGTGAGATTAGTAACTGTGAAACTTCGTCTTTTCCAGTGACAACGATTGTCTGTTTTAAATCTCCTTGTGCAACAGCGTTAGCTGCTGATACTGCTAGTTCAAGTGGTCGAGTAATGCTGGTAAAAATCCAATAACCAATACCGATACCTAGCAAAGTAACAACGACAGTTATGCTTAAAAATAGCCAAATCATGCTTGATCTGACCTGTTCGGCATTTTCGTAGAAACTTTTTCCTTTAGCTTGGGCCCAGTCTTTTAGTGCAGTCACTGTGGTATTAATTTCCGCAACCTGCTTCGCGCCTTCTGTTTTTGTAATTTGAGCTGCTTCTTCATCTTTTCCCTGATGCTTCAAAGCAATTACTTGCTCACGTATTGGCCTCCAAGCATTAATCGAAGTGTTGATGTCCTCAACCATTTTCTTAGGCCCCAGAAATCCTTCCTTGACGATTTCCATATCTGCAAAGACCTTCTTTTCATAACCATTTACTGCCTCTGCAGCTTTATCGATGTCCTCAGATGACTTGGCTAATGCAACATCCTTCATGCTTCTGTGCATCCGTACGATATTGCCATCGACACTGAGAATCGCATTCGTGACAGTCATCGGGTGCTTGTAAAGCATCTCCGTCATGGTGGCTAGTTTGTCCATATTGGACATTGCCAATACGGCCAACACGACAAGCATGGCAATGAGAGAGCCAAAACCGAATATAAGGCGAGTAGATATTTTCATTTGCATTTCAAAAGTCTTTCATCAATGTAGAACAAACAAAATGAACACTGCCTCAAACAACAAGGCAACTTATTTGTTAATGACATGGCTACAACTGTATATATCGGCATAATACTATAGAAATTTAGTGTGATATATTAAACAAATATAAAAGAATATGTTAGATCGAATTTGGGTGGAAATATCTTGGCTTGATACCGTGTTTCGGCCATGCATTGTTTGCGATTGATGAATTGTCGCAAAGCCAGCTCTCAAAATTGCTAATCAAACATCAGGACTACAAAGTAAATACAATAAGGTTCTAGTCGACTGGGTGCTATCGCGGGAATTACGCCGAACGTTTTTTATAGCGGGTTATGGACTTGAGATTTTTATCACTTTACGTTCAACTCTTGCGCTCCATAACCGCTGCAAAAAATCCATCCGTACCGTGTTGTTGGGGTAGCAGTTGAAGATAGTCGCCCATTTCCAAAGAGATTTTTTGTTGCGCGAGTGCTTCACCCGCCGGTAGCAGGGCGAAACCAGCATGCTGAGCCAAGAATCCCTCAACGATACTTTGATTCTCTTCATGCAACAAACTGCAGGTTGCATACACGAGGCGACCGCCCACTTTAAGCAACTTGCTCGCGGCCGCGAGTATAGAAGCTTGTTTTTGAGTGAGCTCAGAAACACTTTGTTCAGACTGGCGAAACTTGAGGTCGGGGTTGCGGCGCAATGTGCCAAGTCCGCTACAGGGCGCATCGACTAGGACCCGGTCAATCTTGCCTGCGAGGCGTTTGATCTTGTTATCATTCTCATGTGCGATGAGCTGAGGCTGTACATTGCTCAAGCCCGAGCGAGCCAAACGCGGTTTCAGATTAGCCAGCCGTTTCTCGGAAACATCCCACGCATATAAGCGGCCTTGTGAATTCATCATCGCGCCGAGCATGAGCGTTTTGCCTCCCGCACCCGCACAAAAATCCACCACCATGTCATTGCGTTTTGGCGCGAGTAGCAGGCTTAACAATTGACTACCTTCATCCTGAACCTCAAAGCGCCCCGTGAGGAAAAGCGGGCTTTTGTTTAATGCGGGCTTGCCGGTAACGCGGATGCCGAAGGGTGAATAGGGCGTGGCGACGGCGGTAACCCCTTCGGTTTGGAGTCCTTGCAGTATTTCGTCGCGATTGGCCTTTAGGCTGTTAACGCGCAGATCAAGCGGGGCGGATGCTTGCATGGATAATCCAAGCGCGAGGATTTCATGATCGCCACGTTGCGCGCGTAATTTTTCGATGATCCACTCAGGCAATTCAGCCTGTACCGACAAGGGTAAATCGTCGAGCTTGATGCCTTTAACTTGTCCCAGCCATTCCGCTTCGGTTGCTTTAAGCACAGGTGTAAGTTCACGCACATTGTAGCCATCGAAACGTACCCAATAGGCCAGAGCCATACGGCGCGGCGTGGCTTTATTGGCAGCATTGGCAGGTGTCGTACAAGCGTGTTCTAAAAATAGTCGATGACGCAATACGCCGAATACCGTTTCCGCGATCAGCGCGCGTTCGTTCGAGCCAACTCGTTCAGCCTGGAAAAAGTAACGTAGTGTTGTGTCCGCAGGATGCACCAAAGGCAAAATGGTGCGCAGTGCTTGCATGACGAGGTCGAGACGGTATTCGGTGATGAGCATGAGTGAGCCTTAGGTGGAGTGCAGTTTGGAGTCGCTAGACGTTAGTTGAATTTGAGTTAACTAACGTCTAGCGACTAAAGTTTAACGACTGATTTCAATCAATGCATTTTAACAGATGCTCAATCGCTTATTGCTCCGAAAGCATCAAATTACATCGCAAAGCTTATTTTCTCGCAGCCGCTTTGACAATTCCACAGGCTAATATGGCCATTGAATGATTAACTACACCATCCAAGGATGAATCGAAGTTGTACCGAATTTCTGAAATAGCGGGATCTGTGGCTGAGGGTGGAATAAGGTAGCTGGCAAGCAATCTGACATAGGCCAGAATTTCTCCATGTTCAAATATCCGGTAGATTTCCAGCGATCTTGTATTGATATCACGTTGTGCAGAAGGCACAGAGTGAAAACCGGTGATAGGTGAAGGATCGAAAGCATAGACCTTGGTTATTCGAGGAATGTTTGGTTTATCCGGTAACGCATATGCAAATTCTTGTGCCAATCCCCCACCCAATGAATGCCCGACTGCAGCGAGTTGCACCTCTTTTAGCAACGAACCATTTGCTATGCGCTTGCCGACTTCTATGGCAAAATCTTTTGCCAGATTCTCTGCCGCAACGGTGTATTGATCTTCGTGAAGCGGAATTAACCAGCGAAAATCAGCTACCCAGGTTTGCCATTTGCTGGGTACCGTTCCGCGGAAAACAATGGCGACGATTTCTCCGGGAATACCTTTTTGCCACACTACAAAAAACAGTTGTTGTTTGTTTGAGTCACTTTCTAATGCGGGATCCTCTTCCGGGAAATCAGCCCAACGGAACCATCCCGGAAGGGGTAAAGGTTCGTCTGAGTTAGCAACACATTCGGTAGCAACTTGTTCGATTGGAACTGCCACTAGTGAAAGTTGCGGACTGGCAACAGGCTTTTCTTTAGTCCAGTGGTCGCGGTAGGCATTCTCGCCCATGATCGCATACTCCCACTCTAACTTGGCACGTTCTGATGCAGGTTCGTCACGATAAGTTCTATTACCCGGATCACGGACTTTTACGATTTCAGGACTTTGGCGCATGTTGCTGCATCCCCCCAGAAAAACAGCAAAAAAACCAATCCAAAGAAATGTAATTCGAAGGGATGGCAAATCATGAGATTCATTCCGAATCATCAATATTCACGGTTAAATTTGCGTCGTAATGACAGTTAGTAATTACTCATCTGAAACACGAATTTCGGTAATGATTGCTTCTCCGTCAATCTTTCCATCGCGATCAAGGTGGCGCACTTTGACAGGTAGTAGTCGGTACTCTTGGGCAAACCAGATTTCCAGACCCTCTTCGTGCTCTTTATGAATTCTTCGAAAGTGTACGGTTTGCAAGTCGCCCATTGCAGTTTTAAGCTTTTCTTCGAGATCGACTTGAAAGCGAAAGGTTTCGAATTTTTCACCTGTAGCGATGTTGATTGAAACAATTTCATTTTGTTCGCGCATGGGCGGAAATTGATAAAGTGTGCTCAAGATGTCCAGTGCATGGAGCGGTAAAGCAGCTTCGGTTCCGTTGGTGAAATGGATCTTCTGATTAGTCCAGTCAAAGTCTGCACGATTGGTTTTTTTCCCGCTACTTTGAGTGATGACTTCGGTAAAGGACTCCGGTTTCAGTGTTTGTGTTGTTGCGGTGCCTGAGCTAGTTTGTTCTATGTGGTAAGTTTTAAATACTTGCACCAGTCCGGTTGTGTGTGCATCGGCATTAAGTGTGTAGTGCCCATCAATAATGTCCAGCGTGTGTACTGACTCTCCAGCCTTAATGCCACTTTGACCGATGTAGACCGAGAAGCGAAGTTTTGCGTGTTTAGGCAAAGGTGGTCGCTGCGGCTCAGTATCTGTGGCAACAGGTGCGGAGGCTGGCAACTCTGTGGCTACGGGCTCACTTGCCGCAAGAGGTGCACTTGCTGCAACGGGTGCGCTAGCCACAACAGGTTCGCTTGCAGCGACAGGTGAACTGGCCGCGACAGGTTCACTGGCGGCGAGGGGAGCGCTCGCTGCAGCGGGAAGATCGGGTAAGGATTGTGCGACTGGTTCAGGTTGGGCGGGCGGAAGCGCTTTAGGTTTTGGCTTATGTTTGTGGGTGCCAATTTTACCGGTGAGTTTTGGCAGTGGAACCAGTTTAGCTTCTAACGTGTGTAACTGAGGTTCATGCTCGGGTAGTTGAAAACCGGGCAGCCACAATATCAATCCATGCAACAGCACCGACAGGACAATGGCCAAGGTGATACGTCGATGTGGAGTGGCAAAAAATCGTGTCATGTTTTGATGCAACTGGGTGGACGGTTCACAAAGTGGAAATCCACAGTGATTGCACTTAGTTTAACCCAGTCCGGGGGAGATCAACGGTGCGCCAGGTTGCTCAAGACGGTTCATGGCGACACGTCCATCCGTACTTAACCAGACTTGTTCTCGGCATATCCAGCGAAGCGCCTGAGAATAAATGCGATGCTCTTCATGCAATACGCGCGCTGCCAGCGTAGTTGGGGTGTCGTCATGCATTACCGGCACAGCAGCTTGAATGATGATGGGGCCAACGTCGAGCGTGGGGGTAACGAAATGCACCGTACAGCCGTGAATCTTTACGCCATCTTGAAGTGCGCGTTCGTGTGTGTGGATTCCAGTGTAAGCAGGAAGCAGAGCAGGGTGGATATTGATGAGTTTTCCGCGGTAGCGATCAACAAAACCGGCCGTCAGAATACGCATGAAACCAGTCAGCGCGATCACGTCAGGTGTATAGAGGTCAATTATATTTGCCAGTGCTTTATCGAACGATTCACGGTCAGCATAATCGTTATGCGATACCACTGAGGTGGGAATACCATAAGTCTTGGCAATCACCAAGCCTTGAGCATCAGCGCGATTACTGATGACAGCCGCAAATTGGCATGGCAGCTTCGCATCCAACAGAGCTTGCATGTTGCTGCCACGACCGGAGAGAAGAATAACGACTTTTTTCATTCGATGAACGCAGTGGTGGTCAACGAACTTGAGTTTGATGCTCGTCGCCGTTACGAGCGCGAATCACGCCGATACGCGACACAGTTTCACCAGCATTTTGCAAATGTTTAATCGCTGCGTCCGCATCTTGTGAGGCAACAACAACTACCATGCCTATGCCACAGTTGAAGGTGCGGAACATCTCTTGCGCTTCAACGTTACCGCCTTCGCGCAACCAGTGAAACAGCTTGGGCATTTGCCATGTTTTGCTATCGATGTCGGCGACGACATCGGCGGGCAACACGCGCGGTACGTTTTCGGTAATGCCGCCACCAGTAATGTGCGCCATGCCTTTGACTGTCATTTGCTGCATCAAAGAGAGCAATGGTTTCACATACAGGCGGGTTGGCGCCATGATGCAATCGGCTAGCGTGCGCTCACCGTCGAATTTGGCATTGAGGTCGGGATGCGAACGCTCGATAATTTTGCGTACCAGCGAATAGCCGTTGGAATGGGCGCCATTGGAAGCGAGTCCTAACACCACATCGCCGGTTTTGATGTGTTCACCGGTAATGATTTTGGATTTTTCCACCACACCGACGGCGAAACCGGCAAGATCATATTCTCCTACTGGATACATACCTGGCATTTCAGCTGTCTCACCGCCGATCAGCGCGCAACCGGATTGTTCACAGCCTAAAGCAATGCCTTTGATGACTTCAGTGGCTGCGGGCACGTCCAACTTGCCGCAGGCAAAATAGTCGAGGAAAAATAACGGTTCCGCGCCTTGAACCAGAATATCATTTACACTCATCGCGACTAGATCAATGCCGACGGTGTCATGGCGATTTAGTTCGAATGCCAGCTTGAGCTTAGTGCCTACGCCATCTGTGCCTGACACTAGCACGGGTTCTTTAAACTTCCTGGAGATTTCGACTAATCCACCGAATCCGCCAATACCGCTTAGAACTTCGGGGCGCATGGTACGCTTGGCAAACGGCTTGATATTTTCGACTAATTGGTCGCCTGCGTCGATATCAACACCGGCATCGCGGTAGGAAAGGCTGTTGGAAGGGGTGCTCAAGTTGAGTTCTCGCTTTCTTCGGGATAAAGTGCCGTCCGCACTGGGGCGGCGAATTTTGAAGGGCGAATTCTACCTGAAATGACCCAAACTGGCTTTACCGCGCATATTGTGAATTTGTTTTAATTACCGGAATTGATATGACTCAACTGCTTTTGGGTATTGCACCGCAATGGGTGCCGACCTTGGATAATTTTGTGATAGGTCGCAACCTGGAGTTACACGCAGCTTTGCGCCATGCGCTTTCCAGTTCGGGAGGTGAAAGGGGAATTTATCTCTGGGGTGAAGCGGACAGCGGTAAAAGCCACATGCTACAAGCAGTGGTGGAGCGTGCAAAGGCGAATGGTCAATCGGCAATCTATTGCGGCGGTGCCGTTCCAGAGGCTGCACAGGTGGTTGCGGTGGACGATGTCGAGACTCTGGATGCTTCAGCGCAGATTGAATTATTTGCCTTGTATAACCGCTTGCGCGAGAGCGGCGGCATGTTGCTGGTGAGCGGCAATTTAGCACCGGCACACTTGAATCTACGTGATGACCTGCGCACTCGGCTTGGCTGGGGGTTGGTGTACCAAGTTCATGGGTTGAATGACGAAGAAAAGTCTCAAGCTCTGCAACGACATGCACAAGCACGTGGATTTGAGTTACCCATTGAAGTGACTCAGTACCTGTTGCGCCATGGTCGACGCGATTTGCCCTATTTATTGGGTATATTGGACGAGTTGGACGCACACTGCCTGCGACTGAAAAAACGGGCTGCAACGGTTCCCTTGCTAAAAGAAATTATGAACGTTGAATAAGGTAACTATCTAGACCTGCCTAGATACTTTTCCTCATTGTATCCATGACTATCATGTGGTTACAATGCAAACATCCAAAACAGGCCTAGCCCCCGCCTTGAGATAGTTATTCGCTTCTGTTCAGAGGTGGGTTGAGAGCTTGTTGCTGTGGAGCGTATTCATGTTTTTCATTAAAGCAGGCCGGATATTTGTTTTTCTTTGCTTGGCGCTTCTCGTCAACTTTGCTCATGGTTCAGAACTCGGTGGAATAGAATTTTCGGGTTCAGGTTTTTTAACCTTGGCGGCTGGCGAAATGGTGGGAGGAACCAGGGCGCCGGTGCTTGATCGAAATTGCCCCTGCTTTGTCGCAGATTATGCGCAAGGTGCAGTTTACGATGGGCGCAGCGGGCCTCAATTCGGGCCGGACTCAAAGCTAGGACTTCAGGGAACGGCTAAAGTTGCTGACACCCCTTATTCAATGACTGCGCAAGCAGTATCGCGCGGCTCACAAAATGGTCAGGGCGATATTGAATGGCTTTATGCCAATTATCAGCTGAACCAAGATACCGACATTCAACTTGGCCGTAAACGACTCCCGATGTTCTATTACTCGGACATACAAGACGTCGGTTTCGCATTGCCCTGGATTCATTTGCCTCCCCAGATGTATGGATGGGAAGCTGTCAACTACAATGGCGGCAACATAACGCATCGAACTCGGTTTGGTAATTGGGCGGCGACGATGAATCTGCTCGCAGGAAGAGAACATGTTGATGACAGCGGTTACTGGCAAATATATAACGGTGTACAAAGTCACACTAATGTCACTTGGGATCATATATTCGGTGGTGATTTGTCTCTGGTCAGAGATTGGTTTGAGGTCCGCTTTGTCTATATACAATCAGATACAAGCCGCATAACCACACAAAGTTATACGCCTGTCACTGACCCGACCATGCTTGGCGCGGTGACGCAACAGAAAATTTATAGCGTCTCTTGCAATATCGATACGAATGATTGGATGGTGCGTACCGAGTTGTTAGTTATCGATCGACCCGGCGCCAACTACAGGGATCATGCGCAGCTTGCGGCAATCGGGCGGCATTTCGGTAATTGGTTGTTGCTGGCGACCATCTCGGAATATCGCAGCGAAGCCATCGAATCGATGGGCGCTGATCCTCTAGGACAAGAAGCACATACTGACCGTTCTCTCACGTTGCGTTATGACTTGAATGAAGCAAGTGATATCAAGGTGCAATACGATAACCAGATAGATCAGGGGGGGATTAATTGGACTCCTGAATACGGTAACTCCCAGCTTGTTACTCTGGCGTATGACAGGGTGTTCTGATCATGGCGCGAATCTCATTTTTTCTAATTTTTTGCATTGCAGTCATTTCAGCTACGGGTGCGTTGGCTGATGATATCGTTGTCGTCGTCAATCAAAAAAATGGAGTGAATAAATTAAGTAAGGATGAGGTCATCGATATTTTTCTGGGACGTAATCGACAGTTATCTTCGGGGGTAACGGCTTTGCCTTTGGATTTGCCCGGAGTTTCGCCTGAGAGAGAAACATTCTATTCCCGCCTGACTGGAAAAAGTATGAGTGAGATTAATGCGTATTGGGCACGCCTCATTTTTTCAGGTCGGGCGTCACCTCCCACTCAGGTTCGCAGCCAAGAGGAAACGATGCAGATGGTCATGGATAACCGAAGTGCTATTGGTTATTTGGAACGAAGCAAGGTTAGTTCGCAGGTAAAAGTTGTATACGAACTTGGCGCAAAATGATCAATCCTTTTCACAGAGGTATTTTGTTCGGCACGATAGTGAGTGCCGTCGCTACCGTTTTTTTTATCGTATCAATCTTTGTTGTTATAACCGCCTTCACCACTGCTGCTGAAACGCAGAAATACATTGCAAAGCATCTTGAAGAATTGCTGGACACTGTTGAGAGCACAGCGGGTGTCGCTTGTTTTGTAGAAGATAAACAATTGGCCGCAGAGCTTGTAGCAGGGCTACTTAAGAATGAAGGTATAGCAAGTGTAGTAGTGAAAGCATCCAACAAAGAGTTGGCGCATGGAATTCGTGCAGGTCTTTCGGAAAATGATGCATCATTCGAATCTGCATCACAACCGATAACCAGAAAAATAATATCTCCATTCAGCAAAGATCAGGTCATTGGCGAGATTACGATCCAGCAAGATGTAAACGCGATTAATCGGCAAGTATCGAGAAAAGTTTATTTCACAGTTTCTATGCTGGCGATACAACTGATTTTAGTTGCGGCTGCTGTAGTGCTCATCCTCTATTATATTGTTGTGCGCCCAATCAGAAATTTATCGACTAATCTCCGTAGAATCGATCCGACAGCCGGAGAAAAATTGCTTCTCCCTGCGGGACACGAAGGTAATGAAATTTCCGGCTTGGCGGATGATATTAACAAGTTGACCGAAACTCTGGTCATTGCTTTGGGTAATGAAAAACTCCTTCGCCAGCAGCGAGAGATTGATGAAAAAAAATTCCGTAGCATTTTTGATAATGCTACTTCGGGAATATTTATTGCAGATGAAGACGGCCACATTCATTCTTACAACCGTTCATTTATTAAACTGACACATTTCCCAATATACGAACATGGACATTCACCCAAAATTTCACATGTTCCGTGGCGTAATCGTGATCGATTAGATGAACTGATCATTTCTTGCATCGAGAAAACAATAGATCAGTCGGTTGACCTCGCACTGAATGAAGACCCTCCAATTTGGCTAAATGTGGCTCTGGCTTCAATTGGAGAGGGGCAGGTGCAAGGGGTTATATCCGATGTAACTCAAAGCAAGTTATCTGAAGCAACGGCTCTGCATTTGGCGGTGACAGACGAGTTGACAGGCCTGTCCAATCGCGTAGGTTTGGAGCGCTTCTTTCCGGAAGCTATCCGGCAAAATATGGGCGTGCCTTTGGTCATGATGATGGTTGATATCAAGGGGTTCAGGCATGTTAATGAATACTTGGGGCTGCCCGCAGGAGACCAGTTATTAAAGATCGCTTCGTCAAGAATGTTGAGTTGTCTAAAAAAGACTGACTGGTTGGGGCGGTTGGGGGGCGATGACTTTGTCGTTGTGCTGCAAGGTGGAGCAGGACGCGCTACTGCGGAAAGTGTGGCCACCCGCATCGCGGAAATTCTTCGAAAACCTGTTGAGATTAACGATACGACGATCAATTCAGGGAGTGCCATTGGCATTGCCTGTTACCCCACGGATGGTATCGATCTGCATGGATTATTGCGTAGCACAGAGTTCGCGCTTAAATATGCAAAGTCAGCCGGGAAAGGTGACGTTCAATTTTTTGTTCCTGAGATGGTCGCAGATGCCGAGCAGCGGCATAAACTTGAAGCAGAGTTAGGGTTGGCGATTCAGCGTGGCGAACTTAGACTTTTTTATCAACCGATCATCGATTTGAAAGAAGACCGCCTAGTGGGCGCGGAAGCACTGGTTCGCTGGCAGCACCCAGTTCGAGGACTGGTGCCACCGGATGATTTTATTCCCATCGCAGAAGAGTCGGACCTGATTTGCGACATTGGCCTTTGGGTATTAGAGACCGCATGTCAACAACTTGCGACTTGGCAGGCGCAGGGAAAAAATTTGTATCTGTCAGTCAATGTTTCTGTTCGCCAAATTCCAGATGCGCTGCCAGCTTCACTATTAAAGGAAACAATAGTTCGCCACGGCATTCCCGCTAGTTCTCTTGTGTTGGAGATTACTGAGGGAGTAATGTTGTCAGATATCAATAAAGGGATAAGTTGGATTCAAGATCTTCGTAATGAAGGTTTTCGGCTTTATATGGATGATTTTGGTACGGGGTATTCCTCACTGTCGTACTTGAAACGCTTCCCGATTAATGTGGTGAAAATTGATAAATCATTTATCCGAGATATGAATGAAGAAACCAATGATAGGGTGCTGGTGCAGGCAATTTGCGCAATGTCAAAAGCACTTGGTTTACAGGTCGTCGCTGAAGGGATCGAAAATGAAGGCCAAATGATATTTCTAAAAGAAATCGGTTGTGATTACGGGCAAGGCTATTACTTTTCCAAGCCGGTCCCGGCAAGTGACTTTGACCGTCTAGCCCTAAATGGCCCAGGATTTCTTGTCACTAAGGTTTAAAGCTGTTTATTTCTGATCCTGTCACATAAAAGTGGAAATCTAAGATCAACGAAAATGTCGTTGAAATAATTGTTTTAACATTTCCCAGTGAAATCTAATTGTAGTATTTCAAGCACAAACCTCTTCCGCAAGATTTTTTCGAATTTGCATTAAAGAATTGATCTATTCTGCCGATAAGCAATTATCGGATCATAAAACAGTCTGTTTCTTCGCATGCTAATGCTTTTGTTTAATGCTTATGTCATTAACAGGGTGGCTAGAAACAGAATTTTATTCTCGAAACTTTAAGTTTTTATCATTTTGACTAGGAGAGATAGCATGAGCAAAAATTCTCAACAAACTATTTTAGGAATAGGCAAACTCATTGCCAAGAGTCATCTATTGTTGATCGCAGGACTCGTCGTAGGATTAACGCTTTCTGCGTGCGGCTCAACAGGAGGCTCGGGTTCTAAGAGCTCTTCAAGCGGCCCATCTAGTCAACAAAATAGAAGCGCTGAGTTTCAAAGAAGGCTTTTACAAGAGCAAGCTGCAGAGGATGCTCGCGATAGAAATGCCCAAATTCAAGAACAAACAAGGTTAGAAGAAGTTGAACTTCAGCGTATGCGTGCGGAACGCGCAGCACAAAGAAATGCTGCACGCGAAGCCGCTGCACAGCAAAACCAGCAGAATCAATAGCAATACTAACTTACAAAGCTTGTATTAGAGGCCCTGCATTCATCCTTGCTCTGGATGAATGTAGGGCCAACGTTTTTTCGCGTGCTCAAAGCATGACCTATTGATTATTCTGAAGCGTCCACCCTTTTGAAATCATGCATTTTTTGAAATTAATTTTCATATCTTGCACGTCTATGAGCCCACCATAAAAGCCACTTTCTTGAGTATTCTTTTCACATTCGAAAGAATCCTTATTGTATTTTTCTTGTGCTGAACTTTCCATATTCATTTCCATCTGTGAAGCACAGCCGGCTAGTATGCCAACCAATATTAAAGCCGATGTAATTTTTGTCATGGAAATAAAGGTTGTTATCTTCTCCCGTTCATTGTATTTCTGAGAGACGAAAACTAGCGTTCGCTAACTCACGTTCTGTTGTTTCTAGGGAAAAATTAGCGAAGTGTGCATGTTTGAACAGCTGAAGGATGTTAAAAAAATTAATAGAGAGTATTAACAAAAAGTAATATCAACAGTAACAAACTCTTAACATTTGATTGTCAACGCTTCAACAGCAAAGCCGTTATAGCCATCAGACCTTCTAGGTCATTAACGTTTATAACTTTAAAATTGGAGGCTTAACATGAAACTATTGTCTACACTTATCGCTGCCGTTTTCGCTGCTGCTTCTTTCTCTGCTGTTGCCGTTGCTGCTGATGCTCCAATGGCTCCGGCTGCTGCTCCAACTGCCGCTGCAGCCCCAGCTGCAAAGGGTGATGCAATGAAGAAAGATGAAGCAAAGCCAGCTAAGAAACACAAGAAAGCAAAGAAGGCTAAGAAAGAAGCAGCTAAGGCTGACGCAACCCCAGCAGCTAAGTAATTTAAGTGCTGTAACTAAAAAAGCGGGGAGTTCCCCGCTTTTTTAGTTATTACTTCTACTTTTGCCGCACAAAAAATTCAAGCATTAGTTGCCTTCTTTTTGATTCCTGCTGGTATTTTACCAACAGCACATTCCGCAACAGCCAAAGTTCCAGTCTGTATAGATAAGCTTAATAAAATTAAGTACAACTAAAGAATCCGTAGCTTTAAACGAAAATGTTAATAAATCCATTGGCTAGTTCGCTACTCGCAATTTTTAAGCGCCGATACTTTTAATATGAATTGCGATAATGAAGTTGTTTGTGAAGTCGGTTAATACGTTGGCAGGAAAAACAACGCACACCTTTTAAGGGGTGTGCGCAAATACATACTAAGGGAGGTCTTACATGCGACTGTCCTGTAACAGTTGCACGTAACTACAATATTCTTCTCTTTTCCAAGTGGCTATCACTTTTACAATAATTTAACTTTTCTAACGCTTTCGTAACGAACACCCACAAGCTTTTTTTAGAAAACCAATATGGCATGCTAAAAAAGAAAGCGCACATCTTGTTAAAGGATGTGCGCAAAGGGTTAAGACACTGTCACAACTGTTTGACTCAAGTCAGTGGCGACGTAGGTACTGTATTACAGAATTCATTTTGTAATTTGAGAAATAAATGTGCAAAACACTAGTAAATCAACGTATTGCAAGGGGTGCTTTAGGCGCGAAAAATGCCTAGTAGAAAATGAAAGCGTGCATGTAGTGTCAGCAAGTTGCCATTTCATCAAGCTTCCTAACTTGCAATCCCCCATGGTTTCACCTGCCAATCACGAATGTCTGGAACGTTTGACATTTTCGTCCTTATGAGATTTGACTTTTATTTGAGTGCCCCCCAAAATGAGTTTAGCCCCTAATGGGCGCATGGGAAAATTAGGTCTATCGGTTCAATTGACCTCATCGAGATTGGAGGGCAGGTAACATGGGTAACTATTTTAGGTTTGGGGTTGTCGTATTTCTTAGTCTATTTTTCGCAGGTTGTGCCAGCATTGGAGGCGACGACGACAGGTTCTCCAATAACCCGCCTGAACATGTCCTGAAGAGGGGGAAAAGCACTGAGACCGATTTGACGAGTCTATACGGAGATCCTTGGAATATCCGCGTGTTGGAGCCTCGTGAAGCTAATGGGGAGCGCTACAAATCCAGAGCGGCACGCATTCTGATTTATCGTTACGTCGATACAAATAATAACAATTCTACGGGGAGTTCCATAGTCAACATGGTGGTCTCTCAGGCGATGAAACACTTTTTGTACTACGGATTCACCGTTGATAAGGACGGCATCATACTGGGCTGGACCAGACAAGATAATCCGGACAATATACGCGTGGTAGAGGGGCCTGACACTTCTGCAGCACAGGCCTACGTTGCATCTACAGGCGGTGGAGGGGAGGGCATGCCGGTAGCGGCCATGGGGCAATATGCGGGCGTAGCCTTTGCCTATGCGTTTAGCGCTGGCGGATACTGGCTCGGCTCGAAGGATTTAGAGCCCGGAGAATGGACCAAATGGACATCCTCAACAGGACAGGCTTTTGTAGCCGAAAAGGCGTTCTTGAAAAAAGACGAAAAAGGAAACGAGTGGTGGCGAATCACTTATAACATCAGTCGAGAAAAGGACACGCCCAAACAACTTATATTTGAGGCTTTGTTTGCGCCGCAGCGCGCTCACCTTTTGCGGCTCCGCGCACAATTTTCCGGACAGGATGCGGGTGAGATCCCGGTGACGGAACAGCAGTACTACTTTCCCCCGGCAAAACTAACCAGAGAAAGCATTGAGGGAGCTATCGTCGGCAAAGAGAGCGTTCAGGTCGGTGCAGGAAAATTCAACGCCAACAAGGCCGTGTATAGCGTGATGGGTGCCGGTATCTCAGAATGGTGGCTGAGCGACAAGGTTCCAGGAGGGGTTGTCAAATACCTTTACAAGGCAAAGAAAGAAGGCGTCCCTGCATTGGAAATGGAACTTGACTCCTACGGGAAGAACGCGAAGTCGGTATTGGGATCGTTTTGATCCGAGTCGTTACTGCATAGAAAGGTTCGTTTGAAATAAAGTGAAAGAAGTACTGCATAAACTGCACGAAGCTGGATTGTCTGTAAAAGCCAGGGTCAAACCAGCAAGTGCGTTATGTTTTTGCTGTACATGAAGCTGAATATTTAAATGGACTTTGACAAAATTTTGAATTGAGGAAGTCAGATCTGGACTACTCAATATTTTGTTGGATTGAGTACTTAGTAGATGGTTTTCTGATTTAAATAGCCAAATAACCCACACTTGTATTTAGATGGAGTGGTTGTAAACTGGTTACATTTGTTTGGCTGA
>Ga0364880_10206_pt1 | contig 31689 bp, 54 predicted proteins | sample ExccelJu500001D3_5_FD_206927 | JGI IMG/M metagenome (GOLD analysis project Ga0364880, IMG submission 206927) | Enriched cells from Trout Bog Lake Hypolimnion, Wisconsin, USA - BchlTB.July30.5000.01.D3 | ecosystem: Environmental > Aquatic > Freshwater > Lake > Hypolimnion/Profundal zone | place... | reverse complement strand
CTCGCAAGTACTATATGAACTCTTCCATCTCTATAAACCTCAAGCCTATTCCCAATTTTATCTTCACGATAAACTTTCGGCTGTGAGCTATGAGCTAAAATCGCATTGAATATTTCTTTTGTTAGTATTTCTGCCATAAAATCAAGATTGGAATATTGATATTGCGCTGCCCCAAATAATTATATATTTTAACAAAAAGTAAGCAATAACAGCCAATATCGTCAGTATAAATGCAACTCCGACAAGATTATCTTCGCCACTTTTTACAACACTACGCCACATCCAATTAACCAGATTAATTAATATAATAAACATTGCAACAGCACAGCTAAACGCAAAAACTAGCATTTTATTTCATTTAAAAGTGAGGAAAATACTGGGGAGTGTTTCATTTGATTATTTCATAATTGCGTAACGAATATATTTAGTGTTTTTTATACTACCAAATCTTTTTATAAATTAATTTATACACAACAAAAAAGCCCCGCTGGGCGGGACTCTTCTGGACTTTTGGTGTTATAGGGTTAGTAATAAAACTAGTAAATAATAGAGCCGACTAAAGTAGATGTTCTAAACAAAATATTTAAAGTCGTATAATCAACAGCCGCTGCTATTTGCGCCGCTGTGTTATTATAAACCTCAACCGCTAAAGCTGAAGGGGGCGCTATTATATTCTTATTAAAGAATTGAAACAAGTTATTGCCCACTCTTAATGTCACTGGATATATACTCCAGCATTGATAAGATGGCTCTACCGTTGTAACTCCTATTTGATTTTGAATATCTGTAATATTTGCAGCGATATCATAGTTCACAATTAAACTGTCGTTTAAATAAAAATCAAAGTCGTCGTCGCCGCCAATTCCAACATAAACCGTAAGCGGACTGCCCGTATTATTTGTATAGGAAAAAGAGCTGCCTATTGGCATTCCAGATGGTATAGAGTTGTTCCATACTCCATTTCTATTCATAGCCCCGTCTGTTGTATTAAGAGCGGAGTTAATCCAGAAAGAGTTGCTTGTATTTATTCTTGTAAAAGTTCCAGTTCCGTTCTGTAAAAATCCTTTATCATAAATTAAACTTCCATATCTCGAATATTGGGGACTAGAAAAAGCAGATGCTATATATGTATTAGTAATAGATATGCTTGATATACTTTCTCCAGAGGCAACGCCAACAGATACAATATTGCCACTAGGATTGCTCCATGTGCCAAGAGGAAATGAATTAAGCCCAACAAGCACCTGAGATACATTTGTAAAAGCGCCAGATGGATTTGCATAATTATATTGCACAATAGAGCCGTTACTAAGCGATGCATAACAAAAAAGCGTGTTGCTACTATAAATGGCCGCGTTCGCAAGCTCTGTTGTTAAATCGAAAGCATAAACAGGATTATTCAAAGCCTGCTGGTTATACTTATTTGTAACATCGAATAATGTAACCGTCTGGGTCTGATTGGTTGTATTTTGAACTTTCAAATAAAACTCTAGACTGCCAGTGTTTGGATACGTTGGATTATTGTCACTGATTTGTTCGGAAGAAGCCGATGTTTGTATTACAGCTTTCTGACCACTTAAACTTACTGGCTCATTACCTGTTATATTAGCTCCGCCACCTCCGCCAGCCGCGTCGCTATTATTCTTCTTGTTTCTTAAATATAAAAAAACAAGTAATAATACAACCACTCCTACGACAGTATTTCTTTTCATGTTACTCATTGAAGAAGGTTTGAAGAGGTATTAAAATCTACATAAATCATCATCTGAACGAATGCGTATGGCATAAGTTGAAATTGCATCATTGTATTGTTATCTAAAACAATACCCTTGTCTTTCAAATTCCAATAAAAAGATGGCTGCACCTGATTTGGGCTAACATTTACACTTTCAACTGTTGTTATAGCCTCCCCCGTTGGTAATTGCTTGATAAAATTAAACGAGCTACTTAACTGGGCAACATTAGTTGTATATAAATGAAGCTGCTTTATTTTGTACTGGTAAGACCCCATTGAGGATAGTATCTGATTATACGTTACAGCGCTGCTACCACTTCCGTATGTGTTTATTGTAAATCCGTCATTTATAATAGGAAAAGCAGGCACTTTTACTTCTTTTTATATTTAAAATAAAGATAAGCACTAATCGACATAGCCACTCCAATAATTCCAACAATCACCCATGTTTGCGTTGTAAACCTTGTTGTATTTGGCTGCATTGAATCTAAGCTCTCTAGATTGTATTCATCAATTAAATTATTTAGACTTGAAGCATAATCACTTTCTGTTGCGTAACCAGCATCTAGTAACGCCTGAGTTTGGTCTTGCGGGGTGCTTGCAGAAAAAACACCAGCATTTGTATATCTTGAATTACTCTTTAAAAAATTATTTCTATCCACGAAGCCATCGAATGCCGTAGGGTATGTTCTAAAATTAGCTGTAATATGCTCTGTAGCCCCATTCACTTCTTCTGTTGTTGGCATAGCGACATAACTTCCAGTTATCCAGCAAATAGATAAAGTTCCCTGACATTTTATTCCAAAATGGTTATTATAAAGAGATGCTAACTGGCTTTGTCCATTCGCGCTTTCCAATATCCCTTGAGCCATCATAACAGACGGGAACAGGCCAGTGCCATAACACCCATCAACCATGTCTTGAGAGTACTTGGCTATATAATCTGTTGTTGCACTCATTTTTAATCGTTTGAAAAAACTCCGTTATTATCAACAGAGCCGTAAATAATAATAGAAGAGTCTACTGGGGTATTAGTTCCATCTCCACTAATCAACATCTGCTGGGTATCATCGTAGGCGTTTCCTGAAATAGAATCAACATAAATATCTTGTACAGCGCTCATTGTATAAACAACTCCGTTTATTTGAACAGCACTTATAGTATCGTCATTATCAGAGCCATCCGTAACGCCGTCGTCGTCCGCTGTGGCGTATGTAGAAGGGTCTATATCTGGAACAGATGCTGTTGATGTGTTAATTTGACTATCTGCCTCATCTGGACTCAAAACAGTACTGTAAGCCTGATATATTAAATAATACTGAATCGCGGCATAGGCGGCTGCTACTGCTGCTACTCCAGCTAAAACAAGTATCCATATTTTCTTTTTTTCTGTTGTCATACAGCTGAAGCTATTAAAGATGAAATTGATGCTGTCGCCGATGCTATGTTTTGATTACTTACCCTCCCAATTGGAAGGGATAACAATACGCCATCCAAAAATGATTTATTTGTTGCGTAATAATGGTCTGCCGATTGCTGCGCTGTCCATATTTTATTTGGAGGCAACTGCGATTTAGGAAGTGTAGCGTCATTGTTCCCATCATAATATCCAGCATTAGCTATTGCTCTTATTTGCTTATAAGGGTCAAGCGCAGAGCCTACTCCAGCCACTTGGTATATCGGCTTTGTTGTTAAAAGATTTACATAATAACTAAAACAGTCTGTAGGGCTGTTAAAGTTCCTGTTTCTCCTGTTTTCCATTATTCCAAAGAAATTATTTCTATGCACCGCAGAGTAAGATGTTCCGTATCCGCTCTCGTTACACGCTTGCACGAGCATTACAGCAAAAAAAACGGGACTATTGTTTAGTGCCGTTACCATACTAGTGCCATATTTTTTGGCAAACGAAAGCATCCTAGTTACTGAAGCTGAAGCCATTATTTTTTCTTTTGCGTTAAAACAACTATAAGTACAATTGCAACTATCGCGACTACAATAGCCACATCCATCAATGTTTCATTTCCACTTGTTTTACTTAAGGCCTTTCCTGCCACTGGATTATTAGATGTTGGCTTCTTTGTATTAGCGTCCAAAGGAATACCAGCCATTGTGTACCAGCTGCCATCAGCAGACTCTTGGTAATTACCAGTTGTAATATCATAGGCTAATAATGGAACTCCCTGAAACGTGTACCATGTGCCATCATCTTCCTGATACGCACCAGTATTGGGGTCGTAGTCGTTAATAGGCGTGCCATTATTAAGATACCATGTTCCATCCACGTCTTTATACACACCAGTTACTGAGTCCATGTAGACTATATTCGGATTGTTTGATATTGTATATGCCATAATTTTATTTTTAACTCATTTGTTTTGATAATAAAATCTCTTTGCCGCTCAAATCTTCTACACTAATAGAGCCGTCTGAATTTTCATATACACAAACCCCCATTTCTTTTTTGAATTCACTATTCAAATCGGCCAAGAACGTTGCGTCCTTCCCGTCATTATATGCATCTATGTAAGCGCAAAGAGCGGCATAAGCATCCATTACTTGAGCATCTTCCTCAAGTGTAGCAGGGTCTACATCTGGCTTTTGATATTTCTTATTGCCAGTAGGAGTTACCGTTTCTTTTTCTTTTCTAATAAAGCTATATAACCATAACACAGCTACGGCTATAACCACTGAAACTAGAACTTGTTTTCCGCTATCGTTCATCTTAACTCGTTTATTGATTAATAGATGATGTTGTCTGAACTGTTACAGGCTGCTGTATTACTGGCAGTATCTTTTGTTGCGGAACAAAAACATTTGTTCCAGTTGTTACAGTCGCTCCGTTGTTTGCCAAAACACCAGAGCCAGTATTTGCTGTGGCCGCAGGGGTTGTGGATGCGTTATTGATACCAAAAAACAGCCCAGCTGTATTTATATCTGAATTAATAATACCCCCGACTGTTGTTGGAGGCGCTGGTGCGTTTGCCGTCGCTACATTGTTCTTGTTTGTTAAATACTGATATCCAACAAAGGCTACTGCGGAGGCGATTAAAAGAGTTCCTATATTCATAACTTTATTTTTTAAGATTTAACATCAAGAACAGAACTTGTCTGGTCGTTTTTAATAATTTCAACTCTTTGCGGATTATTATTCCAATCTGTACCAAGCTGAACACTCCAGCCCCATCCAAGACCATATTTTTCATTCGGGTAAAGTGTTATATCATCTCCCCTGTAATTTACAACAGCAACGCCATTTACATAATCTGCGCTAATAAATGTTACAGCTGGAGTCCATACATTACTAAAATAAAGACTTACCAAAGTAATTAAAGCGGCAAGTCCTGTTATAATAGTACCAACCTCTATGGCCGTTGTTTTTGCTTTACTAAAATCCATAAAACATTTTTATCTTTTATAAAAATTTTCAGCATGATTTTCTTTTCCACTTGCATTTACTGAAGTAGAACCAGTCCAATAAATACCAGCGCCAGTTGGAATTGAGCTTATCACAGAATCATCTACAACATTAAACGATGGCTGTCCCATTGCTACATACTGAGCCCATGTCAAAGTCCATTTACTGCCGCTGTTTAATATGTAAATAGAAGGCGTACTCCCCTTTATCAATTCGTTTTCAGTTAGCCCGCTTGGATACGCAGAAGCTGTAGCTGGTTGAGCGGCTGGCTCTGGCGTAGCAACAGTTCCAGCACTTGACGAAGGCATAACAGCTTGTGTTGGCGCTGGACTCGAATTATCAGGAAGAGTTGTTGACGGAGCGGCAGTACTTGCAGCTGAAGATGACTGACTGTTCGTGTACCACTTCCAACCTAAAAAGGCTAATACCGCAGCTCCCGCTATATAAATTATGTTTTTGTTTCCCATAAAAAATATTTATTTTTTGTTATAAAACGCTACGGCAGGACTTAAATCTCCTCTAGCAGACTGATTTGTTGGTAACGTGTAATTTAATACATTATAAGCATGACCGCCCTGTACTATAAAACTATAATACATCTGGTCGGAATCTGTTGTTGTAGATTGGTTTGAAATTGTGTTCCCATTATCTGTAGCTATTAACGTATTACAAGCAGGCACTCCCCATGCATTTCCCCATGAAGCTCCACCAAAGGCGTGCAAATTTACCGAATCTCCTTGCTGTAAATCAATGCTTCCTGTTGCACTAGACCATTGCTGTAACACTTGAACATTGTTTACATATATCTCTAAATTAGTATCGATAAATGGCGCTCCGTTTTCTCTTAAAGCCCAAGTAAGGGTTGATGCTGTTACTGGCGTTGGCGCAGGCGTTGGCATTATAGTAGCCACTGGCGGCGTTGGCTGTGGCGCTGGCGTAGGCGTAGGCGCTGGTGTTTGGACTGGCGCTGGAGATGTTGTATCCGCTGGCGGAGTATCTGTTACAGGCGGAGTTACAGTATCTGCACTTTTAGCTTGATTCCCTTCATACCATTTCCATCCTAAAAATGCCAATATTGCGGCAGCAGCTATGTAAATAATATTTTTGTTATTCATAAATTACTTTTTATTCATTTTTTTAATAACCATAAATCCAATTACGCCTGCTACAGCAACAGCTATAATTATTGCATAACTTGTTCCTCCGCCACTAGCCCCAGCTGTTTGATTATATGTTGAAACGGCACTCTGCTGAGAGGCTGTTAGCGCAGCCTGCTGTTCGCTTGCGGTCTGCTGCTGCGCCACACTCGCTAAATATGTATCACAACTCAAGTTTGTATAAAGAGAATTAAACTGAGATGATAAATTATTTATAGCAAGTGTTCTGGCATTATGAGTTTCCCCCACACCATCATTTACATACACTTTATCCGAAGCCGTTATCTCTGCTTGTAAGTTTATAATAGCTGTATTTATACCAGCGCAATTAGTTTGAGATGGAGCTGGAAGAGGATAAAGATTTCCATAATAAGCTGTATAATACCAAAGAAGCATTCCAGCATAGCTAGAAACTGTTGTCTGCGGATTTCCGTTCACACTATATGAATATAAAATACCACTGGCGTTATTCTGATTTAGTAAATATGCTTTCGACCCAGCAACTCTATCATACATATACTGCCAGTTGCCACCATTAAAAAATGAGGTCATATTATTAACCAGCGTTACATAAGATTGATTTGATGAATCTATTTGAGCCATTTTAATCTTTTTTGTTTATAAAATAATACGCAAATAAAAGAGCGGCCATACTAGCAAAAATAATTCCAGCGGTCACTAGAGAATTGCTTGATTGCGACCCAACCGAAGCCGCTAAAATAGAAGCGTTGCCGCTTACTGTAGCCACATCAATTTGACTCACTGCATCAGTCAAAATCTGCATCTGCTGGTCTTGTGTTTGCGCTGCCTGTAACTTAAGAGCTAAAACTTGCTGCTGCTGATTTGTTAACTGACTTAACCTATCCTGCAACTGCAAGCTATTTATTTTAGCCTTTTGTAAGGGCTGCTGCATTAAATTGGTGACAGTATTATTTACTACACTTGTCGCCCCCGCTACTAAAGATGCTGTTACTGGCATTTTTTATAATTTAATTTTACAAGGTCAGAGCTTTTTGAAACCTCATTCATTCCGCATTTTTTCAGCCAATTTAAAGCCCTTGTGTTTCTATCATACATAAAACAATCAAACTCCTCTCCGTTAAAATATTTCTGTATAGAAATAAATAAATTTTTTAAAACATGGGCGTTTCTGTTTTTTTTATTAACACCAAAACTGACTAAAAGATTGGGTTTTTTTGTATAAAAAACAAATCCTATCAAGTCCCCATCTTTTCTTACATCACTAAAAAAAACATTTGCAAAGAACTTTTTATAATCATCCAACTTTTCATAAACTCCTTCTACTAAATCAGCAATCTTTTTTTCTTTCATCTCTGGGTCGCAGAAATTACTTATTTCATTATCATCTTTAAAAGCAATCTCTATCGCCCTTTTGTTTATCATCCCACAATGTTTCCTTGAGCATCCACAATATCTCCCGTTGTTGTATCCAGCCATGTGCCATTACCCTGATTTACAAGAGAATTTCCATAATCAACATTGCCTACATAATTACTCGTTCCAGCCAATGCACCGCCAATTGGAGCTGTAAGTGTACCCCCAACTGTTTTATTTGTATCATACACAGGCGGCAAGTCATTTGTAACGATATCTGAGGTAGAAGATGTTGGCGTTGTTGTGGGAGTAGATGTTCCGAATAAACTTCCTATTAATTTATTCGCTATCGTCGATGCCGACTGAATACCCACCTGACTCAAACTTGTTGGCGTAGAGCTTGCTCCAAGCGGGCTGGTTAACAAAGAGCCGCCAGTAACTTTAGCTCCGACTGTTGCGCCTGTGGATGAGGGTTTAAATATTAAATACAAGACCCCAGCCGCTAGCGCAACGCCACCTATAACAATGAGCGTATTGTTTTTTTTGTCTGCCATAAAATGGTATAAATTTAATTTATAATCAATACAATTACGCTGTCGATACAAGAGACCCGTCGTTATTGTAAAGTGTTGAATTAATGCCGTTTTTATCAACCTCAGTAAACGTGCCGTTACCATTGTCATAGTCAACAGAGCCATCAGAGTTTTTCCTAACTCCATTAACCCATGTGCCTAAAGTCTTGGTTGTAGAGCCTCCACCAAAAAAAGCATTCACTAAACTTGTCCCAAGATTAGCAATGGCTGTAGTTGTTGTGTTGGATGTTGTAGCTACACCAGTAACTGGACTAACAACTACAGCAGAACTTGGTTTGAAGATTAAGTAAATTACATAAAGTCCAACCAATGAGCCGCCTACAATAAACAGTGTTTTTTTCTGATTTGCTTCCATAATATTTGGTATAAGTGTTATTTAATTATTCGTACTTAAAGCCGTAAATTCAACATGAAAAAGCGGGTTAACATTCATTGAATTAACAAGCCCACTATAAACAGGTTTTTTAACTACCGTCTGTCCATCTTCTTCAAACGCATCCTGAATATAAACACCCTCATTTACTACATTTGGAGAAGGCGGTTGTAATACGTTTGCATTTACAGACCCTGTTGTTGCGTTATTTGTAGTATCTGGCACAGTTGTAACCGCTATAACAGAAACACTTGAAGTGCCGTCCGTTACAGCAGGAGCAGAAGTAGATGCAATAGCGGCATTTGCTTGATTATGCTTCCACCACAAATAAGCTGCCAGTCCAACAATTGCGACTATGATTATATTTTTATTCATATCAATATTTTTATGTCACTACTATAGTCGTAGGGTCAAGTTCTAAATACATACTTCCCACATTACTGTTAAACGGAGATGGTGTTGTATTATTTCTTACAACTAAAAATCCGTTGGCATCATCTTTTAAATACGGAGTGTAGTCACTCGTTAAAAAGCTATCTCCCTGACTCACTCTGAACTGGTCTTGATTATACATCCACACTCCATTTTGATTATAAACACCTCGCCAAGCGCTATCGCTGTTAACCCATAAATTTGTTGCCCCTCCTTCAACATCAAAAATAAGCCCGTCAGAAGCAGACCCGTAATCGATAGCCGAAGTAGCTCCTTCTATTGTATTTAAAACATTATTCAAATCGTTTGCATCGGCAATACTTGTCTTGCCAGTTGCAGCTGTTAAAGCAGACTGAGTTTGCGACCCGAAAATTCCATCTACTCCAATACCAAGAGCCGTCTGCAAGGCCATAACTCCAACATTCGGATTTGACCTAGAGCCAACGCCATTTTGTAAAGGGAAGCTGTTTGATGGAGTAACAGAAGCAGATTTTTTTGCAACTGCTGCATTACTAGATGTTGGAGTATTATTAGCTGGGTCTGAAGCAGGAGTTGTATTCGATGGCTTAATTAATTTTATATAAGCAATATAGCCGCCAGCCAAAATTACTGGTGCTAATATTAACGCCCACGTTTTAATTTTGTTTTTATCCATTTTAATAGAATTTTTTATGCCTTCTAAATATTTCAATCAGTTTATCAACCGAACTATCTATCACAAGCCTGTCGCTGGGCGAGCTTGTTTCAGTTGTAGAAGAAGCAACAGAACAATAAAAAACTTTCGAATTATCTTTTGTCGTCATTAAGTGAAAAACCTTTGATGTTTTAACATTACATGAAACATAAAGGTCTTTTAATTTACAAACTGGCATTTCTCTTGTAACCAATTCCGCGCTTCCATTTGTAAGCATCTGACAAAACATTTCATAATACTCTGCGTCTGCCCTCCATCTTTGAACTTCTGAAATAACAGACTTTGTATCTTCTATTTCTGGGTTAAGCCATTCATATAAGGCAGTTGCATATATACTTTTACCCACTGCAATGAGGCCTGCGCTATCCTCTGCTACAAAAATCATAAACCGATTAAAATGAGTCTCAGAAACGCAATGCTTCATGATATTGAATATCTCAACTATATCCCTTGTCGTCTGAGCTACGTTAACCTTTAATTCATTTTTCTTTTTCCAATAAGAAATCGCTTCTTTTACTATATATCCTATCGTAGTACCGCCTAGAAATTCAGACCAATTCCACTCCATATTATAATTCTTTATAGTTGTCGATTGCACTTGGCTTATTTTGCTATAAAATTAAACACTAATAACAATCTTTTACCCATTCTTAAACTGTGTTTAGTGCTTGTTAATACCTCCACTTTGCAATAAATAAAAATGAAAGATTATTATAACAAAAATGGCTACTGCCGTGTAGAAGTAGCCATTACAAAAATTAATACTTGCTGTTATTTAAACTGGTCGTGGAATTTAACAATAAAATTTGCCATGATTCCCCATTTCATATTTTTTACCCACTCTTTGAGCTTGTCGTAATCCGCATCCTCTAGTTTAATAGACTCTGTGGTATCAAAAAATTCTTTTGGATAATCTTCAATTTTTTTCTTTTCGTCAATTTTGAAGGCGTTTTTCTTAGTCTCCACTATGTTTAATACCCTCAACCTCTCCATCATTTCCTCTACTTTGTAACCCCCTTCTTTAGGATAGTTGATAACCATTTTCAAAAGCTCGTAAGTGGAAAGGATAACCTCTCCGCCAGCTTGAGCAACATATTCTTTTGCGATAGTTAGTTTTACTGTTTTCATTTTAGTTTTTTTTTAAATAAAAGGATAAGCAACAATAGAAAAACTATTGAAACTTACCCGTTAATTATTTATGCAATCCCCAAATCTGCCTTAACTTTTGCCAATGCAAAATCGTCTACCCCGTCAATGGTAGTTTTAAGGTCTTCGCCAGTTAAAGTAAACTGATTGCCATATCCAGCAATGTTTTTATCTCCAATCTTAAACTGACCGTTAACGTAAAGAATCTTAACGTCAACAGCTGCTGGATTTGGAGTATCTGGCGTTGGAGGAGGAGTTTGTTTTTGCGTGTTTACTTGCGCTGGGTTTAACTCCAAAACAACCCCTGTCAATGATAGTGTTTGCATTTGATTTTATTTTTTTATTTGAAAATAAAGATACTAATAATCTTGTCCATAATCAATTTCTGCATTATTATTTTGCGTTACTGTTACAGTTCCTGTATCGTAGGATAAATCTGTTCCATAATTTGAATATGCTATATTCCCAGTAAACGCAATGTTTGTGCTGTGACCGTGACTTCCTGTTGGCGCTCCAACAACTCTAATTGTATCCCCGCTATTTACTGAAATATTACTACCAAAACTAGCGCTGGATGTGATAACAATACTTCCATTATGATAAACAGTCATTGTGTACTGGCCACTATACGCATTGCTAAATATATACTGGAAGTTATAACCTACAACGCACTGTGTATATCCCTGAACTATATACGTTCCATTACCGCCGCCATCTGTACTTCCCCCATCGCTATTCGTTAAATAAAAAGAATAACCTGTGTTTCCGTTATAATACCATTTATAAGTGCTATCTGTATAAAAGTAAGCTCCATAAGGCAAGAAGCTGCCGCCAGTTGAAGTTGAATATAAAACAGTTCCATTTCCAAATGTTCCAGAATAGTAGACCTTTTGATAATAGGGAGAGCCTGCTCCGCTTGCACAAGCGTTAGCAGAACTACTCCATCCTTGCTTGTACTCACCTGGCTTCACTCCACCTATGTAACTACATTTAATATCGGCGGTATTCCCAGCAGATATTGTTGACGTTAAGTCCTGCTTTTCTATTGTTTGATTAGATGGCTTGGGAGATAAATAAGTGTTAGATGTGTTATAGTTGGTTAAATAAGTACTAAGCTGACTTTTCAATATAATATTATACCCAGCAGGCAAAGCTGTGGCCGTTGGCGTAAATAGGCCATTGTTTATTGCGTCCTGTAAATCATTATAACTTACTCCTTCTATATTTATTAGTCCTGCCCAACTCATTTATTTAAAAGTTTTTGTTCAAGTTCTAAAACATAGTTTTCAAGAGCTTGTAATTTATAAACCAATATATCTGTCATATTTAAAGACCTATATGCAAACTTATCAGCTGAAAAACTAACCGTAGAAGGAAGTATGTTGTAAACCTCTTTTGCATCATACCCAAATCTCAAAATACTGCTATCGCCATGCCCAACTTTCATCGTATAAGCCTTAGCCTTTATTGCAAATGAATCTGAAAATGGCATTGACTTGAAGTCTTTTAATCTTGGGTCTGATGTATTAAAGAATCCTGTATTTGAATAAACCGCTCCCGCAAAACCAGCACCACCAGAAACTACTAAAGCACCTGTTGTATAGCTTGTTGATGCTGTTGTTCCTTGTACACTCAATGTACTTGACATTGATACTGCTTGACTTGTCGATATATGTATTGCTGATGTTGTGCCATTTGTAGCTATATCTACATATCCTTGTGCCTGCATAGCAATATTGGCAGAGCCTTCTGTTGATATGTACATATTAGAACCCCCATCTGAATATAAATATCCTCTTTTAACACCACCTGTTGTAAGTGCTAATATTGATGTTGAAGTACCATTTACTTCCAAAACACCTCTATTTGATGAAGCATATAAACCTGTTGCTCCACCTACATAAGTATTACTTGCAAATGTTGCTGCACCTGTATAATTAATAGTTACTGCGTTTAATCTGCCCGAACCTGTACCAACAAATAAATCAACATAAGATGCGGTATTGTTAGAACCATTCCAACTATCTCTTACAGCTATACCACTTCTCGTATTAGTCGAAGCACCACTTTGAAAAAGAACTTCTGAATTATTGTCTGTATTATACTGACCAAAGAAACCTGAATTAGTAATTGAGTAATTACCTGCATTTATTTGTGTAGCTACCACATTACTTGCAAATGTTGCTGCACCTGTGGAAGCTAAGGTTAATGCTACTGTGCCATTTGTTGCAAATAACATTGAGTTAGCAGATGAAGTATATTGAATATATCCTGAATAAGGCTGATATCCTGTAGTTCCTGTTGCAAAATATATTGCTCCATAACTACTTCCTGCTAATGTTAATAAAGAAGATACAGTAGAAGTACTACCTATCTGTGCTGCAATTGTAGCTGAAAATGGATTTTGAACAGTAGTCGTTCCTACACCAAGAGTTCCACTAAAACTTGCAGATGTTCCACTTAATGCACCTGCAAGGGTAACACCATCATCAGAAGTATTTATTTTAATTGATGTCTTTGAAGTATTACCATTGTAAATTTCAAAATTATCTGATGAAGCACTTACAGATGTTCCCAAAAACCATTTATTAACCCCACCTGTTACATAGACAATGTTATTTGCACTTGCTGTACTTGGATGGGATAAATTGAATGCTCCACCATTTACAGTTAAAGTAGTTCCTATAACACCTGCACCACTAATATTGAAGTTACTTGATGCTTGTTGTGATGTAGTATTTTGAATGTAGTTACCTGATGCACTTGCTGGAGCAGCGCCAATAGTATTATAGCTAATAGTTTGTGCTGCACTTCCATCAAATGTAGTTCCTGATGCTGCACCACTTCCTCCATTATTAAATGTTACCGCGTTAGCTACTTTACCAGCCTGTCCTGTAGTGTTTTGGTTAAGCGTTGGTACATCTCCAGCTTGTATAGCCGCCATTACTACGTTTGTTCCATTGCCTCTTAAATAGTATCCGCTTGTTACTGCACCTGCAAGGTTATTCATAGCACCTTGAGCAGAGTTAGCGTTTGTTCCTCCGTAAGAGTATCCTATTACACTACCCTGCCAAGTGCCTGTTGTAATAACGCCTGTATTTGCTGTAACAACGAGGCCATTAAAACTTGTTACACCTGTCAATGCTCCAAGAGATATTGTTAAGGCAGGAGTTGCACCACCGCTTGAGCTTCCTGAAACGCCCTGATTGGTTGTTACGCTTACAGATGTTACAAAAGTAGATGTATCAAAAACCCATGTATTAGTTCCTGTGCCAGTATATTTTAAGTACCCTGCGCTTACTCCAAGAGAAGGAAGAGCTACTCCACGCAAGCCCGTGTTTGTCATTGCACCTGCATTGGAAATAGTACTATCTCCAGATATAGCCACGCCTGTGGCAACATTACTACCGTTACCAACAAATACATAAGCAGATGTAAGAGCCGTGCCAAGTTTATTGTTAAACGTATTCCAGTCTGTTGAACTTAAAGCACCTGTCGTAGAAGTGTTTGCAGTGGCTATTACTAAATGGCTTGCAGATGTTCCAGCGCCGCTTAATGGAGCGTCAGCGACTACTCCAGTTAAGTATGTATTAGTATCAAAAACCCATGTATTAGTTCCTGTGCCAGTATATTTCAACAGGCCAGCAGATGCGCCAAGTGAAGGCAATGCAACTCCGCGTAGACCTGTGTTCGTTACAGCTCCTGTGTTTGTAATTGAGCTATCCTGACTCATAGCCACTCCTGTAGCTACATTAGATGCGTTGCCAACAAAAATATATGCTGAAGTAAGAGCATTCCCAAGTCCGCCTATTGCCGTTATAAAAGCGGATGCGCTGAGCCATGAAACAGAGTTATCTGCGTTGGCTCTTAAAAATGCTATCGCAGAAGGATTTGTGCTTGTAAAAATATTTTGCCCAATTGTAGTGCCGCCCAAGTATCCTCTGGCCGTAGCAGCAGATAATGTAACTAAGTTCTTGCTTGCATCAAACCCAGCCAAAGAAGATGCTGTTGCCGTTCCTATAATAGGAGCGTAAGCATTAAAAGTATGCTGCCCTGTCCATGTAAAAGCATTGGCAAGGTTTACAGCTAATTTTACTGCGCCAGTGTTTGGAGAGATAGTTAAGGAAGTATCTGACGTTGCGTTGTTTACAGAAGTTACTCCTCCGCTCGGAGATAACATCGCACTGCTTCCGTATAAAATCCAGTTTGAATTATTTGTAATATCATTATCTACTCCACCAAGTAATATGTTGGCGAGCATATAAGTTCTGTTATTTGCAGACGTTCCGTCAGATGTAACATTACGAAGCATCCCAAACACCCTTCTCTGTGTTGGTATAGCATATAAATCAGTTAAAGCGCCTGTAACAGCAAGCCCGCCGAACATAAGATAATCATAGTTCGTTGGAAATGTATCGGTAGAGGCTGTTGTTCCTATCCCGCCTGTAACTGGTATTGCGCCACTTGGATATGCCATTTATAAATAATTAAATATTTTCAATACTAAGAAACAATTGCTGTTATTGTACCGCCCAGTTGATTGGCTGTGCGATAACATCTCTTGTTACTTGTTACTCCATTTTGTGTAACCGAAACTAAACCATAATACCAACCATTCTGCACGTTTGAAAAGAAAGCGTTATCACTCGTCTGCGCCATCGCAATTTGTAAATTTGTGGCCGCATCTTTAAATCCTGTTACAGCCGTTGGACTTCCTAAACTATCATCCCACACAAACCATTTATACCCTCCAGCAGCAAAACTATAGCTACCTCCAAATGAGCCAGATAAATAAGAGTTTTGTAAATAAGTCGCGTTCTGTATTTGAGCCGCAGTCAACGTCGCTAACGTGTTATTTCCGTACCATTCTAGATACTCCCATGAAACAGAAAAATTGTCAGATAATGTTCCAGACTGAGTATTTGTAGCTTGAGCCGCCCAAGTTTGTGTAGCTGGTGCGCTGTTTGTTATTGTGCCGCCTAAAGATAAAGAAACTCCAGAGCCCTGCGCTATACTAAGTCCTGTTCCTAAAGTGCGAGTATTTGTTACGTCTGTAATGTTTATTGTATTATCTGTAATATTTGCTGGGTTGCTAAATGTGTAATAAAATATTTTACTTCCTGTTATAGAAGTCCCCACTTCCATTAATGTTGTTACATTATTAGAAAAACTAGCAAACGATGGATTAATGTATGGACATAAAATATCTTGGTCGATGGCCTGCAATGAAAGACCGTAAATAGCACTACCAGCAGGAAGGCCACCTACTGTTATAGTAGTTGGTGAAGCTCCTTTGTATATGATATTTCCAGCGCTGCTACTGCCGCCGCCGCCAAAACCACTGCCATTTTTTCCAAAGCCCATTTAATAAAATTTAGTTATCCTGAAAATCCTATTGATACATTAGCCGTCCCTGTTACAGGAGTTATAGTTAACTCCATATCTCCTTCCGCAAGGCTTGTTAATTTTGTCCAGCTCTCTCCATCATTCAATGTAATAGGCGCTGAAGCAACTTGCATAAAAGTTCCAGTCCCAAGTATAGTAATAGTTCCTCCAGTCGCCAATACAGAAATATCAAAAACGCCCTGACCCTTTACTATTACTAAGGGAGAGGCAGGGTTTGAATATGATTGTGTAAAAAACTTCATCTTTAGTCTTTTATTAATTCATTTATTGTTATTTCTCTAAAAGCCTCGTGCTTATTGTAGAGCCATAATTTTAAATCATCTCCTCGAAAAAACAAAACGCAATTAACACTCTGGTTTTCAATGTTATTATCCTTTGAAAAAGATAAAAGAGAGTCTTTGATAAAATTATTTACAATACTCTTTGACAAAGCATAAATACCAAGAACTTCTTTAAAATCAACCACCCTTGTTACATTATAATCTTCCATCAAATAAATTCCGACCTCGAATTCAGATTTTAAGTAAAGAGATAGTTGAATTTCGCTTTTTGTTTTTTGTTTTTGTTTTGCCTGATTCTGAATGTAGTTTGTTATAATATCAACTACTAGTTTTTTGATGTCCATGAGGTTGTTTTTTATCCTCTAAATTAAGCATTTTTATATGCTTAACTGATATCCCTCAGAAATAGCTACATTGGCTGTTATTGGTATCCCTCCCACTTGAACTCTTGTATAACCAACAAGACTTACATTGTAATTATTGCCGTTCCCAGTAACTCCAGATATTAAAATACTTCCAGCGTTAGTTTGTATTTGTGAAATATCTACGTTTGCCGTTAACAGTAATGGAACAACCCCTTTATTTGGTATAACAATATTTTCATCCTGATTTACATTTCCAACCTTGTAACCCTGTATGTATATATCAAAATAAATATTACTTATGGCAAACTGAATTCCTATGTTACTGCTAATATTTACATTGATATTGAGGCTTAATGTGTTTCCGTTAATTCCGTTAACGCTTATATCCGCCACACTAAAGTCATAGTTTCCGATTATGTATTTATAAGCTAAATACACGGTTAACGGTATCCCGACTGCAAGTCCGATAATAACTTTGTGTAGTGTTTTCATTAATTGGATTTTTTACCAATGAAATAGCCAATCATTGTTCCTACTGCAATAAACATGGCCGCCTTCCAAAGGCAGGATGTACATATTGCTGGCGCTGGGGCTGCAACCGAAGTCGAAGCGGCTGTATCCCCGTCTGCTCTCATAAACCTGTTGCGGCCAGAAGCGTTTTTAAAGCCTTTTTTTGGCTCTGTGTTTACAAGACCCCCGTAAGCCCCACTGCCATTAAATACTTCCGTCGTACCTTGATTTATTGCGCCAGACGCGTTAAAAGAGTAGCTCGCCCCTTTCCCTGATGAATAAAACTCCTCTATCATAATATCGATTTTTAAAATTTATAAGAAATTCCTTTGCCTGCCATATAGTTATTCAGATAACTGATTTCCTGCGAATCCAGAACTCTTGTTAAAGCCGTTTCCATATCCGCATTGGTGATATCTGATAAATACCCGCAATACCAGCTCTTGCTTATTGTCCTTAATCCGTAAGCCTTTTCTAGTTTCAAAAAGTCTACGTCGTTGTTTATATTTTGAATCACGTTATAGACAGCCGTTCCAGAATCTGATAAGATGCCAAGCAGAGTTGCAGAAGGCGTAAAATCGCAACCACTCAAAGCGTTTTGAATAGCATCGGCGAAGGCCGCGTATTGAGAATCTGCGTAAGAAGGATTCTGCGCTGGCACTGCGTTTCCACTAGCGTCCGTTCCCGTCCCGTTCATCTTAGATGCTATCTCCCCATCAAGCTGCGCTTGTCTTGCTGCTTGGTCTGCTGCCGATTTTGCTGCATTAATATTTTTAACTATTGCGTTCCCGATTATATATAACACTGCGGCAGTTCCAATCCAAGCAATACCTCTTACCCATCCATTAATGCTTTTGTCTGTGTAAATAGAAGTAACTCTTTTTAATAAAGTATCGCTCATAAAATATTTTTTATAAATTACTAATTAAAGTCGCCGTTGTTGTTCCTTTTATATAGTTTTCATAGTACCAATAACCAGCCCCTATCACAACCGCAATAATTATTACAGCGGCAAACCCTCCTTGAGAAGCATTTTTAGTAGCCATGAATTACAAGATTATTGTTTTCAAAGTCTTTTATAAACTGCTCAATAATTTCATATCTATCTAAATTCTCCTCTGACGGAGCGTCCTCAAAAGTTCCTATCCATGCTTCATGCGCCTCTATTCTTGGATACCCAAGTGCCAGATAAACAAGCAAACTATTTAAATCAGCCTCTGTTTCATCCGCAGGGTTTTCATTCAAAAATATATGAGCAAACTCATGCAATAAAATAGCCTCTCTCATTGGCACGGTAGCTCCTAAAAAATGCTCTTGAGAAACATCTATTAAGCCAGAGCCAGTTTCTATCCTCGAAGGAGTAGACTCGATGTTTCCGTTTTCATCTGTTATTACAGGCAAATATTTTATAAAAAACTGGTTATCATCGCTTACATAATAATCATTCGGATTCGCAGGGTCGTTTGTTCTCATCCATCCTGCGTTAAAAGAAAACCTTTGAGAAAAACGAATGAAACTTTTTAACTGAGTATTTTTAAAATCTATTAAATCCAATCTTTTCTGTAATGGGGCTCTTACCACTTTTGTAATTTCAAAGCCAGTATTATCATCCTCGTTATCAGGGTTAAAAAGAAGTATATCAGACTTGTTTCCGCATAAAGGCATTCTTACATAAAAAGTATGAAGCTCGTCTTCAATGGGACACAGCCTATCGGTAAATACGGTATTATCTTTATCAGAGTCTTTTACAATAAGCCGTAATGTCATCGGCTCTGATGTTTTAACCGTTATTTGCAGCGTTTGCTCTTCGTATCTTGTTATAACAGATTGTTCTATCATTTAATTTGCTTGTCCTTGTGGTATTACAACGTCGATTGATTTTGCTCCAATTGTATTTTGCTGGCTGGTATTAAAGAGCTGCATATATGTGCCATCTGGTCGCCCGTTGGCCACTATAGCAACCTTTCCATTATTATCTGTAGCCTGAACTGCCCCGCCAGAAGATATCGCACCGTTATCCGCAACTTGATTTTTCTTATATACTTCGTATAAGAAAAAGGCAAGCGCCATCATTCCTATTACAGAAAATATGTCTTTTAATGTTATATCCTCATTCATTTAATTATTTTTTAAATGTTATATAAGCTAATGCGGCAGCAACTCCTACAAAAAACAATGGCGCTCCGTTAAATCCACTAGACTGGGTCTGTGGTTTTACTGAAAGAGTGCCAGTCGAATCTTCTCCGTTTGCATTTTTATAGTGAGAAACAGTTTTGTCAACCTCTTTATTGTAGAGGGTAACAAACTCTTTAAACGGAACTGGTTTTCCCATTTCTTTCCATAACTTGTTTACTGACTGCATAATCTAGTTTTCATTTTCTAAAAAACTACTTAACACAAAACCCGAAAAACCAAACAGTACCGCAATACCAAGTGTGCCTAATGGACTTTTATTTTTATGACGAGCATAAATAATTCCAGCCACCAATGCAGCAGCTGTTACTGCGGCAACTATTTGATTGTCTGTGTTGTTAGCCATTTTAGTATGTCTTAACAATTTAGATTCCAGTAGCAGTATCGAGCATACTACCAACATAGTACCCAGCTACTCCGCCAACGATTACAGCTAACGCCGTAATAAGATGGTTTTTGTGCTTGTTGTGCGCCCAAATACCCGCAACAGCTCCAAGACTTGCTGCGCCTGCCACTGAAAGATAAGTCCCCGATTTTGGTAACATAATCTTGATTTTTATGGTTAATAATAGAGATTACATAGTTATTACTTTGCTTACTATCCCGCCAGCCATTAAACCCAAAAGCCCACACAAGTAAACATTTTTATTATTGAATTTAGCATAAATATATCCGCCAACTAATCCTATTACAGCCCCAGTTACAGTTCCCTCAGTTAGTTTAACTAAAGAAGTTGTACTTGTGGCCGCAGATGTATCTGGCAGTATAGATGTTGCGTAAAATCTTTTTTTAGCCATTGCTTTCTTTTTTAAACATTTTAAAGGCTACCAAACCTACTACTAATAACAAAATAATTGGTATTAAATAATTAGCAGAAGGCTTTACCGTTCCAGATGTTACTGACGCTGTATTATTTCCAGCTCCGCTTATCTGGTTTTTTATTCCCAGAATAGAAGCGCCTTTATTAAGAGAAGCTGAAATAACAGCCAGTCCGCTAGATAACACGGTTTTTAAATTTCCATTATCTACCAACCCCTTAACAGAATGCCCAATTTTTGAGTTATTCCAAAAAGAGTAAGTGCCAGTAGATGCCGTCCCTATCTGAACATTCGCGGCATTAAAAACATTCCCATTCATGTCAATATAACTATTGTCGCCATTTGTAGATTCGTAACTATTAAAAGTACTATCGAACAAATAAGTAACTCCGTTATATTGTATCTGGTCGCCGTTCGAAGCTCCAAAAAACCTTTTTGCCGTATCCTGAGAGCCTCCCATAACCATTATGGCCTTCTCGTTTAGGTATTCAGATAAATTATCTACAAAGAGCTGATTATCTTTAATTCCGTTTGCTATTTTTTCACTCAAATCGTCTTTAGTATCGCTGTCCGATGCTTGTATCCCACTGTTATTTAAAACATCAACAAGCTCGCTTTTGTTTAAATCGAGCAGGTTGCCAGTATATTCTAAAATAAATGTCGTTGTCTCCACTATTCAATTACTTTTTATATTTTTTCCAAACGATATAAACAATTACTACCCCAACAATTAAAGACCACGTCCATTTCATATTTGGCGCTGCCGCCAATGGTGGGTAATACTGGTCTATTTGTACTCCACCGTTATTAAAAACCTTATACGTTTTAGCATCTATATAACTACCATCTCCACTAGCCGATTCGTATAAATTTGTTGTGGCATTGTAATTATACGCCGCCCCTTTATAATTAATAGTCTCCAGCATTTACTTTATTTTTTAAAAACATAGATAGCTGTAATAACCAGTAAGGCCATTACAAATATCGTGTTTTGCTGTAGCATAACGCCAGTCTGTGTACTTATTGCAGCAGAAGATGAAGCTGAACTATCTCCAGTTGCATTGTACATCGTGCCAAGAGGATATTCTCTTGATTTAATAAACATTTGAGCGTAGGCACAATTTGTGCAACTCTCTCTGTTTTCCCCGCTAAAATTTAAGTGCTGTTTTGGTGCTGGAAACAAATCCATCAGAACACCTTTGTCTGGGTGAAGTCCCATAACATCTCTCAATCCTTGTTCTCCATTATCTATGACAACAATCTCAAGAGCGTCGCTAACCTCTGCTGGGTCTTCTGGGTTACAGTCGATACCATATTGCTTGCATAAAGCAGCGGCTTCATTTGGATTATTTAAAGCTATGTATTCGTTGTAGACCATTTTTCCATTTTTAAATTAAAAAAGGGGAGGGTGCAAGCCCTTTACGGTTGACCCTCCCCAAGTTTTATTTTCCTAACTCTCCCGCTCTCTCTTACTGTAAAGTCACTGTGTTAGTGGCTACGCTCGGTGCAGAAAAATTATTCTGTACTGTCGAGCCATTCAATGCTTGTGCAGGGTCGATAACTGCGGCAGGGAATAATGAAATCTGGAAAACGGCGCTCGCGTAAATGTTTGACCATGTCAGCTTAGTATAACCGTTAATAACAAACGCGCTGTTATTATAGGTAATAGTGTTCTGATATTGGTTAGGGTTTACGAAAGGCTTAATTGGTTTGCTGTACGTTTCACCAGAGGTGCTTTGAGAAGTCAAAGTATAAACGTCGGAAACCTGATTCGCGCTACCTGTGATTGATTGAAGGTAAACAGAGCCCACTTGGAACGGTGAACTTTGGGTACTCCAAAGAATCTGTTGGTAGGTTACTGTGGTAAACACAGAAGAAATGGTAATACCATTTAAGGTAAAGCTACCGTTGCTCCATGTACCACTTGAGCCCATTAAATACTGGAACGCACCCAATACATCAAAACCTGAAGTATAGGTTACTGCGCTCGAATTCGATACCTGCAAAATGTATGCAGGAGCTACTGGAGCAGCAGAAGGCTGTGCGCCATTAGCACTTTTGAAAACGCTTGCTGGGCTTGATGCGCTGTTTGCTGTTGCATTCATGCGGCCTGCGGCGTTGTTGTAAGTTCCACTTGCACGGTTGCGAGCGGCACTCAGATAACGATTAATGTTTTGTGACATTGCTCATCAGTTTATGAGGTTAATAAATTTTTTACTTGGTTGCAGTTGTTGTAGCAGCGGCAGTTGTTGTAGCAGGTGCTGCAAGCGTAAACGACGCAAGCGCTGGGCTTACAACCATGTTATAAACAATCAAGCCAGTTACTACACCTAGAACTGTCATTCCGAAGTGCTTTAAAGATTCCTTGTCCATGTGAAAAATTTAATTGGTTAGAAAAATACATTACAAAATGTATATCGAATCCAAATTTCAAACATATACCTTACAATAACACAAAAAAACAAAAGAAATTAGTGTTATATCTACCCCGCACTAAGTTCTTTCTTTGGCTTAGTAAAATTAAAATACTGGCTGAGTAGGTCTTTTTCAATTATTCCATACGCATCCGCGTAGTCCTTGTACTTTTTCTTTCCGTTCCTATCTTTTCTGTTTAGCATTTTTGAAACTATGTTATTATCGGAAATATAGTCTTCTACAGCCAGCTTTGCTTCTTGTTCTGAAAAAGCTCCCCTTATCTTTCCATACTCCATATCCACATCAACAGAAAAGTATTTACCAGTCTCATTCTTTATGTCATTTCGCATACCCCAGTCATAGCGCCTGTTTACTATCTTCTCTGCTATACTCATTATTTCAGCCTTATCCGCAAACTTCATTTTATGCCTTTCAACAGTATCAAAAGTCTTATGTAAGCGAATGTGATTTACCATCCCAAGTATTTTAGGAGAGCCTGCTTTTGCCACCAGTTGATAATGCGCTATCAAATCTATTCTTGCCTGACGTATAGTCGCCAAAGACCCAATCAAATCTTGCTTCATATTGTCGCTGGTATATTTTGTAATATCCTCAACGAGCAACAATCCATCGCGGTAATGCTGTAATATAATACCAAGAGCCTCGCTCATATCCCTTAAAGTCATTCTTCGGCCATCATCCCAGTAGGGCTTAATTCTTCTTACTTCTGGATGAAGCTGTTTTGAATAAGCTGGTATATCTTTTATGAAAATACTTTTGATAGAGTGTATAGAGCCGTCCTTCCATTTAAAGTTGCCAAACTCATCATTCACGTCATATATAAGAGCTTTTCTACCAACTATACCAGCAGCAGGATTGCCGTTCACATAACTGTAAATCTTTTCTACTGTTTCAATAGATTTGCCAGTTTCTCTTCTGCCGCATGCTATTATTATAAGTGGTTGACGAGCCATCTTTATTTATTTTTTTGTTCTCTTTTTCTAGTTGACCTTCTGTCCCTCTTATCTTTTGTGGTAGGATGAATAATTAATTCTGGCTTAACGCCACCGCCATCATTTGATGAAACGACCTGTGCATCTGTAAACCCTTCGTTACTTGTTTGTTCAGAGCTTGCTCTTGTCTCTTCTGGCTCTCTCGCTTGTCTTGATGGCTGTGGTTGCGCCTGCGGCTGCGGTGGTGGGCTAAAAGTAGTCGCTCTTTTATTATAGGCCTCAGTCGTTTCTTTTAATTGCTCAATAAGGTCTTTTCTGTCACCCATCCCTTTTACTATAGTAATGCCTTTTGTTAATATATCCTGAACGATTAAAAAATACAGTAACTGAGTATCGCTCATGCCCACTCCGTTCTTCGCAAACTCTCTTGTTAAAGGAGGCATAACAGCCTCTACAAACTCAGGCGTTAACTCATACCCTTTACCAGCTGTTGCATTAAATTTAGCGACCACATCTTTTACTGTTGTTGGGGTTGGATTACTCTCGCTTTCAACCAAAGGGATACGGAGATTTATCTCTCCGTTTTTTTCCATCTTTTTCAGCCTCTTTTCACTAACCTGAATCAGTTTAGGAGCTGCACTCCACATTGTTCCATACAGCGTAAGAAATACCTGTGCGGCCTGCGCTGCGGCTTCCATTTTTTCACTGTTTGGAATATCATTGAACTCTGGGTTTACATATTGCCTTTGCTGTTGCTGCTGTCCGTTATTTGGAGCGCCACCATTTGGTGGGAAGCCCCCCATGCTTGGCGGAGGTGCGCCGCTTCCGTTACCGCCTATATTTGGCTGCGGCTGGGCTATATTATCCGCTTCTGGAAGAGGGGCTTGATATGTACCAGCTGGCGGAGCTTGAAACTGGTCTTTTCTTAAATTATCTACTATCGGCTCTGTGTTTAGAGGGTCGTATTTTTCTTCCTTTACTTCTTTGAAGTTAATCTCTTCAATTGATGATGTTTCTGTTTTTGCCATTTTTTAGTTTTTTATTTCTGAAATTAATCTTTTTTCAATTTGAGCGTAATACTGATTAATCATTTTATCTATTTCTGTTTTTGGATTATCCTTCTTTGATTTTTTTATCATGTTATGATACCGAAGCATAATACTGTATTTAAGATTAAGCTGTATTACTTTTGAAATTTCCTCATAAGAAAACTTGTAGTATCTTTTTATAAAAAAAATACATAGACCTATAGCTATTTTACGCTTATCCTCACGCAAATTGTTTGAGCCAAGAGTCTCTATTTTAATATCAACAACTTCGCATATAATTAAAGCAACACTTACAATTGCATCAACGCAAGATTTGTTTTGCCTTGCCGATTTTAATACAGATATGGTTTGCTCAAGACCAAGAGCGTTATGCGCCTCTGCAACTTCTATTAACAAGTCTGAGGTATTGAATCTCGCCATTTTTTAGTTTTTTCGTTTTTTAGCTTCCGCTTGAAGGCGGATTTTTTATATCGTCCACTTCCGTTTGTAAGCTCGCAACCTGAGAGCTTAAATCAGTAATTGTAGCGTCAGTGCTTTTCGCTTTATCTCTTGTGTATTTAATATATGAAACCGCCACAATAGTAAACAAAGCATATACTAGCACTTTTCCCCAGTCAAGAGTAGCAAAAAAACTAGGCCTTGCTGGAGCTGCCGCTTGCATAACTGGTGGCGCTGAAGGTGGCGCTCCAACTACTGGCTGAGCCAAAGGAGCTGCTACCATTGGCTGTGTTACTGGACTAACCGTTACACCCGCAGGTGCTTGTACTGGAATATCTGCCATAAAATTTATTTTAATATTTGAGTGCCTTAATTATGAATAAAAAAATCAATCTGTTTGTCCTGATGCAACGCTTTTATCAACTTCTATATTTTTCATTACCGCCCCAATTACAAAACCTACAGCCGAAAGACCAAGTAATACTCTTGCGTTTGTTTTATATTCTCCACCAAAAGCATATATACCAGTAAATAAAGCCGCGTACCAGCAACTTGTCCAAAAATAGTACTCGCCCGCAATATGCCACTCCTTATTCTCTGCGGAAATCTTGCCTTCGTTGTATTGCTGATTAAGAGTATTTACTCTCCGAAAGTAAATGCCATCGAATGGCGTTGGCAATGAGTTTGCTATAGCCGCAGCAATTAATGCTGTGTATATAATAGTATTACCGTTACCATCTGCGATTGCTTTTTTTATTCCTAATTCCATAAACTAGATTTTCTCTTTTGCCTCGTTTATATCCTTCACAACAGCTCCTTCCACATTTGAAACTTCATCTTTTACTTCGCCTTCCACTTTATTTACCTCTGAAGTAACGTCAGCTTTTAGCTCCTCGATTTTTGCTGTTACTGGTTTTCTAAAAGCGTATCCTAAGATACTCCCAATTATTAAACCAAGTACAAATGCTACAATTCTCGCAACGATAATGTTTCCCATGATTTTAGTTTTATTATGAATAATTATTTTACCGCCCTACTAATCCATCCAAAGAAAAACTTTTTCTGAGAAGGATTTTTATCGCAAATTTTCACATACCTTTTTATTCTTGCGATTTTATCATTAGCGACAAGTAGTTTAAAATAAAGAGAGTCTGATAATTTTTTCAAACTATCTGCCCTTGATTTTTCTACATTAGCCACTACAATAATGGAGTCTTTTACTTTATTCAAGTAATAGTCTTTTTCCATTGTTTGAGAATGACAGGCCGAAGCCCAAAAAATAAAAAACAGTATTAAAATATTCTTTGCCTTCATTAGTTGTTGTTTATTTTGTGTAACGTAAAGTCATCCATGCGAGCCGTTTGTGGTATCCCAGCAGCTTCTTGCATAAGTTTTATTCCAGTACCAACGCCCATGTTTACACAACTCTCGTAAAGGTTCTCCGCAACTTCCTGATTAATAATTTCATCCCCGCGCATTTTATCCCAGTACTCGCTTTTGTAATACTCTTGAACTGCCCTTTTTAAATCTGGGTAGTTTTTCATATTAGCAGGAAAATTTGGCTGCGCTTTAAAGTGGTCTACAATAGCCCACCCTCTCCAGCTAGTATCTATTTTCCGAGCGATTCCAAAAACAGTCTCTCCTCCGTTATCTCCTTCATCGTTTGAATAGAAGCCTTCGTTATCTTCTGTTTTTTCATCTGCTGCAATAAAATCTGCCATAGGTTTTCATTAACTAGGTGAAGAATCTTTTTTCTTTGTGAACTGCGACCCAAGCCCAAGAGCAAATCCTCCCGCGATAGTGTATTTACATACATCTAAAACTATGTGAGGCAGTTGTAAACCCATTAAACTGTTTGCTCCCCATACTGCCGTTGCGGATGTTCCTAAAGTAATAGCCGCTTGCTGTAACCATTTAAAAGCGATGGGCAATTCTGCATTCCATCTGTCTTTCATTGTTTGAATAAAACTCATATATTCAGTTGTTAGTGGAATCTTGCTCTGAAGAGTCTTGTATTCACATCATCAACACTTTCCTGAATACTCCCCAGTTGCCATAAAACAACAGCCACGCCAATCAAAGCCGCCGCCACCGTCACAGAATTAAGAACCTCTACCATAGTATTATCCGCAAGTTCTTTAATCACTTCATCTCTTTTTTCAATCATCTTATCCTGCAAATCAATTCTGTCATTTAAGTCGGATATATACTCCTCACTCATTTTTGCTATTGTCTCGTGGCCTTCAATAATTTCTTTCTGTTTCTCTACCGTTTCCTTTAAGGACTCAATAGTTTCAGCTTGTTTTTTTAGCAACTCTTTATCAGATGGCTTAACGTCATCTTTTTTAGTAGTCGCCGTTTTTGATGTTGCCATAGTTTTTCGCTTTAGTTTTTCGTTTATCTTTTTTTCTTTCCTCCAAACGGAAACGAATCATTGTGATAAGATACTCCTAGCCATACACATACCCCAGCAAATGCAATACTAGCTACAGTCTCAATAAGCCCAAATCCTCCGTCCTTATTTTTATCCTTATCATCTTTGCCAGATGTTTGCGCTGGCTGTGTTTGAGGAGGCGCAGCCACAGGAGCTGTTGCTGGAGGAGTAGATTGTACTGGCGGAGTAGAAGGCTCGGTGGCTGTTGCTGGAGGCGGAGTTTCAACTGTCGCACCAGCTGCGGCCACAGCAGCAGGCTTTGTTCCCTTGCCAAATGATACAGCTGCCCTTGCTCTTTGCTGCTCTTTAATATCAGATGCATGTGTGATGCCAACACAAATTTTGTCATCCAGCTTTTGCATCTTTTTACCCATATCCTGAATATCCCCCGCAATCTCAGCAGACTTGGTTGGGTCGTCTGTCACATCTGCAAGAGCTGCTTCCGCATCCGCTCTAATCCCTTCGAGCTGCTCAAATTCTGCAATCTCTTCCCTTGTCTTTTTGTTTAGTTTTTCAGCTTTAAGACCAGACTTGGCTAAAGCGTCTTTCCATTTTGCCATTGTTTTTTCGTTTTAGTTTTTAGTTATTATTTTTTGTATTTGTTAGCTAATTTATGAATTTCTTTTTTAGCTATTGCACCTTTGATTTTTTTAGCAGCAATCACGGCACTCGTATGGGTATATTTTTTGCCATACTTAGCCTGATACTCTTTAGGCACTTTCTTTCCTTCCAGCTTTTTTGCAATAGCTGTAACCGCAGCAGTAAACCCTCCTTTTGCGAAATAAACCTTGCTTTCTAAATCAATTATTAAAATAGTACCAGCTCCGTCCCCCTCACCAAAAGCGTAATTATCTACAGGTATTTTCCTCTGTATTTTTTCGGCCATCATTGTCATTTCATCAATGGTCAGCTCTTTCTTGAAAAATACGCGTAAAGTATTATCGTCTGCATCTAGGTAATAATGGCTATACTTGTGCGTATCATTAATAAGCTCAAGCATTTTCTCTACTTCTTTTTTCAAATCCGCATCTGTTAAAGAATGTACATCTCCAGTAATACCTCCTTTTTCGTAAAGTGGTCTGCGGACGCGCCTTTTATCACTTCTGTCCTCTCTTTGCTCGCAGTACAGGTAACGATGTTCTTTTCCGTTTCTATCTCTGAAATAAACATTTTTGTATTTATTGTAATGTGTTTCAGATACTGGACTCATTGGGTCGACTCCTAACCTCTTCGCGCCTTCGCCAGTATAACGCCAACCTACAGGCTTAGCGTGCCTATCCTTATCTCTACCGCGCTTGCCTTTATATCCAGCCGTAGCTGGCAACTGTCTTATATTACCGCCCATTCCAAAAGCCTCTTCACTCTCCGCTGTTCCTGTATAAGCCTTCTCATTAATAGAAACAACCTCTACATCTTCTGGAAGAGTATCTTCTAGATATTCTGTTAAGGCCATTAAACTAGGACTGTAGTGTATTACAGGATGGTTATCTCCAAACCCATTATCAAATGCATATTTTTCATTGGAAGACCTTAATCTAACCTCATACTCGTTTTCTTCTGGCACTCCGCCAGCCTCAAACCTAAGTTTAATTTTGCCGCCATTTTTCATTTCATCATCTTCATCTATCTCCTCATCCGCAAATTCATCTACAATAAACATCCCCCTTTTCTCAGCCCATTTTTTAGCTTCATCTGGGGAATCAAAAAGCATATCAACTTTTTCTATTGTAAGAGCGTTTGTTAAAGAGTATGTTTTCATAACGCCAGTACCCATACTTTCAATAACAAGCTCGTCGCCTTTTTCACCCATGTAATTTGCCATAAAAATTTATTTTGAATTAACAGTCTTTAATTCCGTTTTTATCTACTTCCCATAAATATCCAGATTTAGAATAAATACACGCCTTGTAAAAGCCATTGTTTACCATTTCAATAGCCATTCTTTTAGCCTGATAAAAATCTTTCACATTAGAAGCAGATTTATCTGGCTTCTTTTTATCGTATTTATCTTCCGTTTCAAATCCGTGAATATTAAATGGAGCATCCCCAATACTTCCTCCCTTCTCAAGTTTGCTTTCCCATATACCATCCTCGTCCATTATTTTTTTAGCAAGCTCGAACGCTTTTTCTTGAGATAATCCTCCTTCAATTTCATCGTAGTATCCGCCTTCTCCTTTTTTATACTTTCTAATACTAACAGACCATTTATCAGTTGGCGTTGCGGACATACCAAATCCTCTATCCACAAACTCTCTTAAAACCATAATACCTCCCTGCCCCATTTTTCCTTCTTTTTCTCTTCTAAAAAACTCTATTCTATACGGAAGCCATAGACCCACCTTGTAATTAGTTCCTTTAATTAGCTTGGTTAAATCTTTTCTTTCAATCTCTCCTCCAAGCTCTAGTTTTGGATAAGTTTTTGGCGGTTGCTTTACGTCAGTTCTGTTTGCCCTGTATTCGTAGTACCTGTTACCGTTCTTTGAAATACGCTTCCCTATGGGCAACGCAGGCCTGCCAGCGTCTCTTTCTATATCATCCGATGAAGTACCAAGCCCTTGCGCTTTTCTGTATTTAACAGCCAGCCTCCGCAAATCTACCGCTGGCATATTTTTTAATTTAGCGGCAGCAGCAGTAGCTTTCTCTTTTACTTCGTCCGCAACGGTTGCAGCATGCGTTTTTATGGCTTTAATCTTTTCTTTGGATACCATTCCGTCCGCCTTGTTTAAGGCCTGAAGCTGCTCTTTGGCTTTGCCAATAGCCTTCTTTAAAGATTTTCTCATTACAATAGAAGATTTTGGATTATCCATTACCTTCTTCATTTTATCTATTGCCGCTTGTAATTCTTGTCTGGTTGCCATAAAAACTATTTTCTGTTTAAAATATTGTTGTTAAACTTTTCCTCTAGCTCCTGTATTTGAGATTTTAATTTTTGTCTTTCATCTTCATCCTCCTCGAATCCAAGAGCCGTTTTAAGACCCTCTATTTGCTCTACAAGCTCTGCCTCAGTTAAAGATGGCTGATGAGTTACTGGGGCAGAGTCGTCATCATAAAAAGCATAATTACTTAAATCCAGCGTCATAGTATTACCCCAAATTTTATCCATCGTTTTTAACGCGAGCTTTTCTCTTATATATGTAGCAAGCGTTTCGTAATTGGGCTCGTAATATCCATTATTGGATTTACCAACCTTCATTGTAAACGTAATACCCTCTTCGTTTTGCCATTTTATTTGCATTTTAACCGTTGCAAACATTCCGCGTATAGCTTTTCTATCCTGCTCTATCGTTAACATTACCTGTTTTAATTCTGGGTCGTCCCATTTATTAAACACCGCGTCTGTAAATTTATTTTTACCAGAGTTGGATATTATTTTAATAAATTTCAAGTGTACAATAGACCCATCAATCACATTTATAACTTTTGTTTCCACTGGAATTGCCTCTTCTTTTTTAGTAGCAACTACTTCTGAAACTAAGTCCGCGTTACCCCATTTAATACTAATAAAATTAAGCGTCTTGTTTATTAAATCAGATAACTGCGGATTTGATGCTTCTATTTTTTTCAGCTTCCTTTCATTAGCACTAACAAAATCAGATACAAAGTTATCGGTAAACTTAATTTCTGATGCATCTTCAGTTAAATTAGCATCGCTGCCAGTATTAACAAGACTATCAACTCCAACCATAACAGGGTCTTTATCGTTTACCCTTACCCATAAACCAGCGGAAATATAATCCTCAATATCTTTATAAAAAAGGTTTTCATAAATATCTACACCGTCAGAATCAAAAACAAAATCTGCGCTTGTCAAGCGCTTCTTTACAAGTCTATATATAGTTCCTGTATTTATACCCAAAAACTTATCCCCCACCTCGATTGTATCCCTAAACGGCTTGCCGCCAGTAAAATCAGATAGCAATTCGTTATCGTTACTATCAAGTAAAATC